>Ga0074199_1001424_pt1 | contig 21005 bp, 23 predicted proteins | sample EPASupsiteSAE347_FD_64528 | JGI IMG/M metagenome (GOLD analysis project Ga0074199, IMG submission 64528) | Bioremediated contaminated groundwater from EPA Superfund site, New Mexico - Sample SAE3-47 | ecosystem: Environmental > Aquatic > Deep subsurface > Groundwater > Contaminated ... | reverse complement strand
GTCAGGATACTGGAATCCTTGACTTTCTTCTTCAGCAGCTGTATGAAGACCCAGAACTGGCTGGCGACGGCCTCTGCCAGGATGCTGTTAAAGGTGGCCGGGCCCACGTCTTTCAGGAGTGGATCTCTGGACTGGATATATGCGAGCCAGTCATCATAGATGTCACGCGGTGACATCTCTAAAAATGATGCAAAATCGATAACCATAAAACCTCAGGTTTTGGTCATTCCGAGATCGGATAATGCCCGGGCGAGCTGGCTCTCCAGGGAATTGATAGCTGCTGCGTTCCCGAGGAATTCTACTGCATAATTCCCGACGTTGGCCGACACCCGGATTTCACCGCGTGCGATGGGCTCCACCCGAACGTTGGAGACGGTGAACTCCTTCTCGGGGAATACGTCATTTCTCAGCTCCCTTTCCACCTGTCCCTGGAGGTCGAGGAGCTTCGAGTAAGTCATCGGCTCATTAATGTAATCTCGTATGCAGCAGCCGAAATTTGGGAAGAGAGGCCGCTCGCCTTTCTTCACGGCCAGCCAGATTCCCAGGCGCTGCATGATGCAGTCGGTATAATCGGTATTACCTTCTTTGTCCGTGATGGGAGTAACGCGTGCAATATCTCCCGAGCTGGTTCTATTCGGTGATAGCTGACCATGGCAGCGGCAGGTGCCGTTGTCGAAGGTCATGTTGAGTTGAATGTCTCCAAAAAGCATATTAAGCACCTGAGGCTCTCTCCTGGTCGGCCAGGCACAGCTCCTGGCGACGGAGATTCTGGAGAATTTTCTGATCAGCACCAGTATCAAAGCCGAGGGCGGATTTCTGTCCGAAACGCTGCTGCAGAGAGCCCTGGTCTCTGGAAATATTTATGAGAGCAGATCGGACGCGCTGCAGCATGGCGCTGTGCATGGCAATTTGACCCTCACCGGTCGTGGGCATCTCAAACTTCAAGTTTCCACCCTCTTCTCAAGCTTCTCCAGGCGAATCGCGAGGTCTGCTATCTGCTCATCTTTTTCGGCGAGCTTCTCGATCAGTTGTTTCATACCAGTGGTCAGCACTGAAACCATGTTGTTCACGCTGCGCCCAGGCCACCATTCTCCCGTCTCGTCCTGATACGGCTCGACTGCAAACATCGGGAGTGTCGAATGGTCAATGTTGCCCTCGGCATCGGCAGCAATTTTCTCAATTGCCGCAAGCGCATCTCCCACGAATGCATCAGTGCGGTCGGTGAAGGAAAGGGCGGAACAATTATCAACTATATATAAAGATCCCGTCGGCCCCAAAGTCATCATAGTTGACACGATTTCGTTATTTCTTGTTTGAAAACATAATCTACCTTGGGCACCAGTTCCATATAAATTTGTAGCTCCGATCGCACCAAAAGGTCTTCCGTCTTGGCAGTAAAATGTTATTGCAGGTCCGTTCAATTCTGACCAAGCGTTTCGCCCATTGTATAGTCTCAATGCCTCAGATAATCCCTCTGACCCCAATGTATTTGTTAATTGGAGTAAATTCGCTGCATCATTATAAGAAAATCCAGAACCAAGGTATATGTAACCCTTCATGGCGTGGTGTGTTGATTTAAGTGTTAGATTTCCGCCGCTCGATGTATCGCCCTCGATTGTTTGCCCACCAGATCGACCCGCTAATGCTACATACTGTGATAGCTCGGCCCCATCTCCGCCTGCATGGTCGTGGTTGTCTCCGTTCGTGACCCCATTGGCAGCAGCCGCATAGGTCCCGCTGTGGTTGTGCCCAATGACAGCATACAGCCCATCAAAATAAATCTTCAGCGTCGCTTTCAGATTCGCCCAAGTCAGATTCTTTCTGCCAAACAATGCGACACTATCCCACAAAGAGATTCTGTCAGCATCAACCGGCGTGCCTTTGCTGCCAGCCCCATAGGCCAGCCCCTGCTCCAGGAAGCCGCTCGGCAGGCCCACCGGCGCGGCATTCGTGGTCATGGCATGCGCCATGATCGGGGCGCTCGTAAGGACATAGACTCCGCCGCCCGAGACCGTCAGCCTTGTATTTCCACCCACCAGGGACACGGCTATGATGACGAAAAACTTCTCAGTACCCTGAGCAATCTTGATAAGCTGATTCGGCCAGTACTTGGCCGTGAGATTGCCAGTGATCTCAATTACATTGGCGGCCTGATAGGCCCATATTTCGGTCATTCTATCCAGCCCTCCGAAGCGTTCGGATGTATCTGAGTACCGTTTTGATAAATTGCCGGAGCGTTCAGATTGATCTCAGTCGGAGAGGTCTGAATAATCGCCCCCGTACTCGAAATCTTGATGCTCGTGGAACTGTGCTTTAGTTCAATGCTACCGTCAATATCGAAAACTGCTTGTGCTCCCGTTTCAGAATCCTCTATGATGATCTTGCCCGGCTCTTCGCCCTGGTATCCGGCCAGATAGATGTAAGCACCTCTTTGCAGCTCTGGGTCGTCGTCCGCACTCCTGATTACCATAGTGGCATCCGGATAAAGCGTTATGTGCGCCCTGGGGTCCTCTGCAACTCGATTTTCGAGATGCACGGTCCCATCTTCATCAAAGAAATAATACGACCCGCAGTGGTGGTGAAACTTCACTCGCCGAGGTTTATCATATATGGTAGGTGATATATCCGAGAATACTTTCCACCAGGTGCCTCTCTGCAGATCGTCCAAGCATGTGCAGGGCGCTTTCTTGTCGCACTGCGCCCTGTTGTGGCCATAGGGGCAATCATGAATAGTGATGTAGTCTCGTGTTATGGGCCACCACTTGAAGCAGTCCGGGTGCTTGGGAAGCGGAAAGACTACATAATTCCCATCCTGGTTCATGCCCGGCTGCTCCCACGGGGCCCTCTTGCAGACGATCTCCTGGTGTTCCGAAGTGGCCTCGGATCTGCAGATAGGCTCCTGCTGCACTGATGGGATGGTGCCTATGACGAGGCCCTCTCGTTCCTTGATCCAATAGACCAGGACCATATCACCGATCCTGGGCGTCCAGGGATTGCCCTGAAAAAGACCATGATAATGCTGCAGGCAGTTTATGCGGGTCCTCTTCACGAGAGGTGCTGCGCCGCTTGAGTCCCGTGGTCGGTCGATGAGCTGGACATCGACCACATTGAAATCTCGGTCCCCTGCACCACCGTCGAAGGGATCTACGTGGGGATGAACCTCAATCACTTCGCAGCGGTCCACCGTGCCTTTCCGGGCGTCCTCGCGCCGAGACGAGTCTATGTTGCGGTCACGCGTATTAAGGACCATTCAAATCCCCGTGATCACTGGCCAGCCATTTTCGTTTATGGTCTGTATGTTCTGCTTGAGTGTCCTCGACCGCCCCGACTGTGGGAAGGCCTCATAGTAGCCTGATGTCCAGTAAGTCATGGCATCCAGCTTCTTCACGAATATGCCGTCCTGCGTCTCGGGGTTATAGATCAACGTCCAGGAGCGATCATGCTTCAGAGTGGCATAGTCGATTGTAGAGTTTTTGGCCTTTGCAGATGCAATGGCAATCCGATAGGTATCGGCTGTCAGGAGAACCCAGGTTTTGACGCTCATATCACTCCTGCATAGGTGCCCTCGATTGATTGGTCGGATTTGAAGTTAGTCGCGTTCCCGGCATACACGCCCGCGGCCATGAAATTAGTGGCCACATCGAGGGTTGTGATGAATCCGGTGTCTGCTGAGATATCCACCACCCGGCGCGTCACGAGGCCTTCCACGAGCCCCATCTCGGCCTCCTCTACCCCATCACAGGCAATCGGTGGGATGCTTCCATTCCAGGGTAAATAGGCCACCTTGGAGAGCAGGCCGGGCGCTTTCCCGACGATCCTGATGGAGGGCACATCCTGATATTGCCTGTACCATTGCAGAAGGTTGTCTGCGACTATCTGGCACTGTTCCTGGTTCAGATTCGGCACATATACAGGAGGGGCCTTCACAAGACCATTCCATTGCTGGATCTCCCAGTCGGGTGCCTTGGCAACGGCGAAGATTAGATTATGGTCATAGGCCTCTGATCCATCCTCGGCAGGCAGCGGATTGTATGATCCCCCATAAACCTCGACATAATTGCAGTATCCTACGATATTGGATGCAGTGGAGCCCCGCAGGATGTTGCCGGTCAGATCATGGAATCCCCTATTATCCGCAGCCGGCACGAACCAGAAATCGTCATTTTCATCAAAGAAATAGATGCTTTGAGCCCACTGCGATAGCAGGTAGAGGGCTGTATCGAAATCAAAAACCCCCTTGAGTTCGGGCGTCTTATCTGGGGGTAGGTTATTTACCGGATAGATATGCCGTTTACTTTCAGGAATGCCCCCGAACTGATCTAACACCCACCTCACAATGTCTTCGTTCTTCCAGCCGGTGAAGGTCTTATCTGTCTTCATGTACGAGGTCATGCCGCCTTCCGTGCAGGATCCCTCTATCCTCACGAAAAGCTCGTCCGCCTCAGCCTTCTGAATCTCGCCTGAGAAGATGGTCACGATGCTTTGTGCCGTCTCTTCGCAGCCCCACTTGGTGGAGATCATTCGCAGAGAGACTTTCTTCTTGGGCGAGAGAGACCAGTTGCCCAGCTGCTCCTGCTCGACCTGCTCGACTGCCTTGGGGGCGAACGCGCCAAAAAACCTGCCACCCACGTTGGCCAGAACCAGATCATATTTTCCCGGGTCCTTCGTACCATTGGCGCTCTGCTCGGCATGGCAGCTTATGAAATATCGAGATACATCGACGCCGTCTATCATGAGTTCCGGCATGATGTGCATGGCTCAGACACTCCCTGAATTTGCTTCTATGAATGTCAGCTCGATTGTGTGGAAAAAGTCCTTGCTGCCCTTCGGCTGTTTGATGATCTTCTTTTGCAGATACATGCAGAGGCCGGAGTTGAACAATGCACTCTCCACTCGCCCGGGCCCTGCATCCAAATCGCGCACCTTCTGCAGCACCTCGCTTATTCCGCCGTCCGTGCCCTTGAGCGTTTCAAACTTCATCACAAGGTTCCAGAGGCCATCAGGGATGGTGCATTGGGTGAGTGGCTTCTGGCCCACAGTCTTATGGACGATAATCTCAAACTCTTGGGTCCACTCCATCTCGGGATTTGGCTGGCTGAGGTCCGGATCCGAGTAGTTTCGGATGCCCAACTCAATGCCATGGATCTTGACGTGCTTGGCCCGGTCCACGAGAGAAACCTGGGCCTGATAGTTAGAACCGTTGATGTTTAGAAGCTCTCTGAGTGCGATAATCATCATCTCCTAAAATATTCAAGCCCTCTGATATGCTATCCCTCTCTGGCCGAGATTATCGAGCTTATTCCTCATGGCGAAAAGCAACTTATCTGCTGCCTGATCACTTATTTTTGCGAGGAGACCATCGACATCGCTACCCTTCTCAATTTTGTCGATGTGGATATCAACGTTCACACTGCCGACTGACATGGGTGCAGCCCCTCCTGCCATCGAGCCGCCTGACATACCAGAGAATAACTTATTAATCCTTGCCAGGGTTGTCTCGCCTCCCTGCACGACATTCGCCGGATCTACCTCTTCTCTTTCATCCCCAAACAAGAATCCTTTGCCGAGAATCGGCCCCCCACGAGCCATTTTGGGTATATATCCACCCATACCGCCGTTTGCATTTGGAGAATATGTATACTCCTCACCAGTGTCGGTATTGATTGCAGTTTTTCTGTCTTCGGAATGCAAAATAGGGGAGTTCGGCCCAAGCCCCGTTCCTGCAAACGATCCTTTTGTATCCGTTCCGGCTTCTGAAGATGATGGGTATTGTTGTTGATAAGCAGGCGTCTCCTTTTTTCCAAGCGCATCCGTCAGAGCCTTGATCGCGCGCGTAAGCTCGTTTATGCCCGGAATGCCCTCGAAGAAGCCCCCTGGTGTATTCTCATACTTTTCCTTCAGCTTGTCGAGGTTTGCCAGCGTCGCAGCCGAGACGCCCGACTTAGGATTGGCGGCAGGAACATTGTCCTTATACCACTTTTGCTCATCCGCCTCCCAGGTCACGCCTGCCGCCTCGGCGGCCTTATCGAGCTCCTCTTTCTTCTGAGACTTCGTGATACCAAGGCCATCTCGCAGCCAGGTTTGCATGCCCGTGATGAGATTCAGCAGCCAGGTGAAAAAATCCGTCATCTTTTGCCAGATCGCCAAACCTGTCGCAAATGCCTTATTTAGCCATGCGCTATTCACCCAGATCTTCCTCATGAAGTCCACCATGAAGAGCGTGAGCTTGACCAACATCCCGATCGGCGATGCCATGGCCACCGCCTCCAGGACCATCTTGATGGCTCCGCCGGAGTTGCCTTTCATGAACTGACTCCCTATGTCGGATACCAGCTTCTTGGCGGACTCCAGTTGAGCGAACACGCCTTTGCCGAGGCCGCTATTGGAGAACACGGCCCAGGCCTTGGATACCACTCCGAACTTCTTCTCCAGCACATAGAGTATGGCTATTAGGCCCACAATGGCCATTATAACGATACCGAGCGGATTAGCCGTCATGGCTGCATTGAGTAGCCATTGTGCTGCAGTTGCTCCTGTTGTAGCCACGGTGTTGGCGATCTTGGCGACTGTGTCGGCCTTTGTGAGGGCGTACATGGCCTCCAGGCCCGGGATCAGGCTGCCCAGCATGCCCACGACCACCAGGCCGCCCGTGGCAGCTCCGGTCAGCACTGCACCCCAGCCTATCATGGGCCCGAGGCCCGGGATGGAGCCTATGGCGTCCGAGATCTGCAGAAAGGCCCCGAGCACGTCATTGAGCACTGGCAGCACGGAGTCTCCAATCGAGGCCGTCATGGCATTCAGCCTCTTCTCCATGACGACATCGGGCCGGGCCGCCACGGCTTTGCCGATCTGGTCCTGGTCGGGTGCTTCTGTGGAGAGCCTGGCCAGCCGGGCCTCCGGCATGAGTTTGGAGAACCCGAGTCCGAAAATGTCCTCGAACATCGTGGCATCGTCGCCCACGAGCTGAGGAGCGGAGATCCTGGAGGCCAGTGCTTCAGCAGATGCTATGCCCTTGTTTTTGAGCATCTCCTGGTTGGCAAAGAAGTATTTTTCGATTTCCTCGGTCCTCTGTTGGGCCGTGGCCTGATTGATCCGGGGGTTTTTGGAGAGGATAGTCTGGAAGACGCCCAGCCGTTCGGCCCTGCCGCCAGACCAATCGTCCTTCTGAGCTCCCTCGATCCAGGCTTTTGCGCCGGCCTGGTCGGTGAGCTTCCTGGTCATGAGGCGGGTGTCCAGGGTGGAATTGATCAGGTTCGCCGTGGTCTTGGACTTCATGGCCGCCACAGCCGCAAAACCCACCAGCACCGCCGAGGCTCCGACAAGGGCCAATCGGTACTCTGCGATGGCCGAGGAGCTGCTCTTCAACCAGCCGGTGAAGCCTGCGCCTCCACCCGTCAAGAAGCTTGAGATTGAGCCCTTGAAGGAATTCATGCCCTGGCCCAGATAGCCGGATGTTCCCCAAAATTGGGCCAGAGTCTTTTGCTTCTGGAACTCTGCCGATGCGCCCTTGAGAGCCGTTACGGCAGCAACGCCAAACGTCCTGCTGACTTGCAGGGCGCTGCCCAGCAGCTTCTGGTATTCCGCCAGGGGCGCAATGGCCTTGGATGTGATAGAGTTGCCGAGTGTGGAGAGGTCGCGCGTGGCTGCGCCGGCATTTCTCCTGGCGTCCGCCATGGCTCGCTGAGCATTGTCAAGGCCCGATGCACTCACGCTGAGATTGATTTTGCTTTTTCCGAGTAGGGCATCCCGCTGCTTGCGAATTTCCAGGAGACGATTTCCAATATTATCATCGACATCGAGCTTAATGGTTACTTGACGCTCCGTCACGAGAATCTTGCCTCCTGTTCGACTACTGCCTTGATCTCAGCTTCCAGAGCCGCCCGGAATGGTGCCTGTTTTTTCTTGAGCTCTTCCATCTCTTTGCGGATCTCACCACCTGGCTTCATGGCACGCTGCAATTTTCCGTAATTCTTGGAATACTCGATATCAGCATCCATGTCTTCACTCCCACCGTTGCCTCGCTTCACGGTGCCGTTGCCCGCTTTTATCATGGCGTCCTCCATACCGGCCATGCTCAGGAACATGATCTGGGCCGTGGTGAGCTGGTCAAACGGCCCCAGGCCCTGGGCTGTGCAGGCTATGCGGGACCAGATGGCGCCTTCTTGGCTGAGAAAAAACCTTCAACCTCTTTCCAGGAGCTTGTGGATGCTCCTATGATAGCCATGCCGATCTGCAGCACAGAAAATCCACGCAGCTCCTCGACCAGGAGAGATGTATTGCATTCATCGCAGCCTTTGCCATGGCATGAACAATTGGGATCCGGTATTATTCCAGCCTTGGCTAGTTCTCCCAGGAAGAGCGTGAGCTTGGGCGACATTGCTCCAGATGCCTTCAATATCGTCTCCTGGGATGGTGCCGGCACCTTGAGGGCCTCTATCTCTTCAGCAGCGAGCAAACTCGATGCTTTCTTTAGCAGCTCCTCAGGTGGTTGGGCAGATCGGAGAGCTTCTATATCCTCCTCCGAGAATAGACTTAGCAGCTTCTTGGTCAGCTCCTGCGAAGGCTGGGCCGCCTGGAGGGCCTTAATCTCTTCATCAGTCAGATTTTGGGAATAGAGGGCCGCGATAGCTTCCTCCAGTGTGTACCCTACCCTTTCCTCGATCCTGGCCAGCGTCATATCGGAGAGCGCATGAATGCGCACCACGACGCCCTCGCCGTACTGGGGGAGGGGAACTTCAAGCTCATATCCGATACCCCGAAGGGTCTTCTTCCGCGTAATGTAATTTCCCATAATTTTAGCTCCTTTTCAGTCAGAATTAGGAGCGCCGCCCACCGGGTTTTTCACCCGTATGAGACTCTGATGAGCCTTCGGCCATGGGCAGCGTCCTAGAATGTATCTATTTAATATTAATGCAGACTATTATTAAAAAAGAAATTATTCGAAAGACCCTTATTTGGGAATCTTTCGACTGAATCCGAAGTCCACACTTGTTACGATCGACCCCTTATCGGGGTAGTCACGTGTGAACTTGTCGACTTTCGCGTCCAGCAAAGCCTCAATGAATCCCAACGTAAGGTTCTGACCAGTCGAGATGAAATCACTCTTTTGCGTGCTGCCGAAGTTGGCATTTTCGGCGTGCTTGCCCGGCACCTCCCGGATAATCACGTCGAAGTACACCGCCCCGCCTTCATCATCCTGGTCTGTCAGGGCATTGGTCAGGGCCAACATCTCGTGTGTGGTTAGCGCTGGCGTCCCGTCCACCAGGAACGATGCAAATGTCAGGGTTCCGGAGTATTTGTGCTCGTGGCTGACTCTGGCATAAGGATCCCTCGTGCCGCTTCCATACATATCCTCGTTGGTGAATGTCTTATCCCATTTGATGGAGCGGGCTTTGAAGTACATGTCCGCGACGTCGATCAAAACATCGAGCGTGGAAAGGGCATAAAGCGCCTTTCCCGGGGTGACCATATATTCAGAATAGGGATGCTTTCCTCTTGATGGCATTCTCTTTCACCTCCTAAGCCGCAACTTTGTCGCTGTAGTATCCGACGCCCAGCCAAGTGAACACTCTCTCGATGTGGCCGACCGGCTGAATCATGCAGCTTATGTCGACTGCATTATGGTCGCTCGCATTCGGCGTGACCTTGATGCTGAAGGTATCCAGCACCGACTGATTAGCCAGCTGGTCGAGCAGGATATAAATCGAGTCCTGCATCCTGCCGAGGTTCGTCAAGGTCCTGCGTTCGTTCAGGAACTTCTTGACCACCTGGTCGATGAGGATCACGCACTCTGCGATAGTCCTGACATCCACAGTCCGCTTGAAGTTATCATCCGGATCCGTGGAGATGCCCACATAGGGATGGATGCCGGTGTCCTTGATCAGGACCTCGACCTGGCCGTAGGTGAACACCTCCCTCTGGACCTCGGTGAACTGGAAGAGCAGCCCATCCACGCCCTTGAAGCTGTTGGAGTTCGTGGCCGGTGACACACCCAGCGCCAGAGCCGCCTCCTGGCCGGCTCTTGCAGCTGCCAGGTTCCTCTCCGTCTTTGATAGACCGTTGCCGATCAACGTCATCCAGAGGTTATCATAGCCCTCTGCAAAGTCTGCCATCTCCTGGGCAGTCAGGATAGTCTGACCGGAATCCACGAGAGACACGAAGCCCTGGCAAGGCATTTTGCCGGTAGCTCCCCGGCCATTGGCCATCTTGCGCAGGAACGCATCCATCAGGGGCACGATATCCTTCTGGCCGAGTGTGACCTCGTTCTGAGTCACGAAGATGGAGCTTGGCAAGATCGTGTTGCCGAGGTCAGGATACTCGATGAGCGCATTAAAAGCCGCTTCCCAGTCATCTATGGTTATCTCATCGCCATCCGATCCGCCAGCCATGTTGACCGCTACGACATCGCCACCGACATCCAGGGTCCTCTTGGGTAAGTGAGTGGCACCCACGACAGGATCGAAGGTGGCAATCGAGGAGTTATACATCTGGGCCTGGATTTGTGTCAGGTCCATGAGATTGTTGTAGACTGTCGGGAGACCTACCTCGTCCTCGACGGTGATCTTCCTGGACTTGTAGCTGTACCGGCATTCGACCTGCTCGGCTCCAGTTGGCCACTCGCCAGTGGCAAATGATACTTTTCCTGTCGCCTTGTCGTACTTGGCCTCTCCCGGGTCCGGTGTGCCGGTGTAAACGAGTGTCTTCCTGGTGCCGTTGACCTTGATGTAGTTGGTCGAGGTTTCCACCAGATCGTCAAAGAGCAAAGCATAGGGAGTCGTGCCGCCATTGCCCGTGAAGATCTCAGTTTTCCTGCCATCCAGATCTCCGTAGTCAATGGTGAACCTGGGTATCTGGCCCCACGCGCCCGGGCCTGCTGCATTGAGCGTGGCCACATGGTTGCCTGGGGTCTGGCTGTCGTTCAGCTCCAGGAGGGCACTGGCATAATTTGCACCCATCACACGCACGCCGCCAATCACGCTGCAGCCCTGGTCTGCCGCAGTCTCCATGCCTTCCTTGAGCGGGCCGGAGTAATATGTCGCCCGGATCTGCGAAGGCTGCGAACCCATACAGAAGAAGGGCTCCATAGCCGGGCCACGAGCTGCGGTTCCTATGCCTATGCAGACACCGCGCCCCACTAAGACCGTTACCCGTCCGATTGACTGGATCTGGATAATGTGTCTCAGAAAGTTGAACTTATTTCCAAGATCGATTTCCGCCATTGTCACCCCTCACTCGTTTACATCAACTTCGACCGGCATGCGTGTGGCTCTGGCCTTGTCGAGTCCGTTCTGTTTGACCATGAGCTGGTATTTTTCCTGTGTCAGCCCAGCCTTTCTCATGAGGTCCTGATCGCCGAGCAGATCGGCTACCCTCATCGAAATTTTCTTTTTGACCAAAAAGATCACCTTTTAGTTATTGTCAACAATCGTGGCCGTGATGCCTACCGATAATTCGCGTACCAGCACGGCCCGTTCAAACAAAAGATGCGATGCAGGCTTTGCGGTCTGCACGCTGAGGTCCGTATAAACGGTCTTGATATATTCTGCTTCGGATACATCGCTCATTTCATAAGTAAATTTGAGATCCACCTGCGCCCAGTAGAGGTCTTTTCCGTTATCGAGTCTCTCGGGGGCCAGGGGTGCCGAGTTCAGGATCTCATCAAACTGCACACCATCAATTCGCAGTAGCAGATCCCGCCGGGTGGCCAGACACTTCCTGATGAATGCCTCCCAAATGCGAGAGAGTTCATCCTTGTCATTGGTTCTCAGGACCACGTTCATGGTGGCTCCGTGCCACTGCCCCCAGTAGTCGTCCAGGCCTCCAGTCTCTCTATTCCTGACTGTGCGAATGATCTGGTTGCTTCCCTCGCTCGGAATGCCCACCGATGAGAAGTAGTATGTGATAGCCGGGGCGATAAGGTCCGGAGCGATGTTATCTGTTTCCACCAGTGGATAGTCGTAGCCCGCCAGGACATGAGGGACCCAGGCCAGGATAGTGGCCTTCGTGGCCTCAGGGATTGGGATCATTTAAACCATCCAGAAAAATATAAATATCAGTGGCATCTCTATATAGACTATATGAATCCAGAACAGGGCAAGTTCCGGAGCTTCCGGCCTCATGAATCTGGCCGCCAGAGCTGCCTCACGGAATTTGGGGTTTTGCCTGATAAATCAGCTCATAAAATCTCTCTTTTAGGGCCGTCCATCTCCTCTGCCGCCCTTCTTTCCTCTTACCTGTGATAGCTGCCTCACACCCCAGGAGCTTGCCCAGCGCTTCATCTGCAGCCTTCTTGGTACCGGTCGCGTCCCGTTTCGTCAGGATGCATTCCCAGTATGCTGTACTTTTCTGCATAGTGTCCTCATAGGCAGCTCCGGACGTTATGGGTGTAATGCGCCGCAGAAGTTCTCTGGCTACTATTTCAGCTAATTCCCTGTTTTCGGTAGTCTTTCGTTTCGGAGGGTGCGTTCTGGATAGTCGTGAAGCCAAACTCCTGAGGCCACTTATTTTCGAACTCAAGATAGATTGTATCGGCACGGCTCTTCACCACGAAAGCTATTATTCCCACTTTCTTCTCGGCCTCGCCCTTGCAGGCCGCCCGCATGCCATGATACTTCTGGGGATTGCCCTGGACGGCTGCCACCACGCTCGAAGGCAGCTCGAAATCTTTTCCCACCGCTGCAATCATATTCCATTCGAGAAATCGCTCCGTCCTCACGGCGGCTCTCATGGGAACTGGGAGCTGTCGATCTCCCTGGATGGCTGCCAGAGATAAGACGGGCAGCTCGGGATTGCCCTGGACAGCGGCCACGATGTTGCAGTCCAGAAAGCCCGTAAGGGCTATTGCGGCCCGGATTGCGGCGGCCTCTTGTCGGTTGCCCTGCACGGCTGCCTGAATGCTATAGGTCTGACTTCTGGTGACTTCATTGGGCGTCTCATATAATCCAGACTTCCAGTTGCCGCATGGAGGGCTGATAGCCACCAGACTGCTACTGGTCCCCCAGTTTGGGGTATCGTCCTGATATGTCAGAATGTAGACGACGTTGGCCTTCACGGAATACGCATCAGATGATGTGCTCACCATATCTATTGATGACTTTATGGCAAGCTGTTGTTGATGACCCCCCGAAGGAGAGATTTTATAAAACCAATAATAGGGCGGGGTGCCCCACTCCCAACCAGGCCAGCCCGTGGCGCTTTGATCCGCCGGGTATCCTGACCCCGGGGCCGGAAGCTGTGCCCAAAACCATGTGTCCCAGGGCTGGCTATAGAAGGGATGATAAGCCTTAATAAGCGCCGCTTCCCACCATCGTCCCATATTTACTCATCCTGGATTATCTGCAATTTGGCGGCTTCACCGGGCGCTCTTCTGCCCAAGACGACGAATGCCGTGCTCATCTCGCCGGTGCCTGTCGGGGTGACGGATTGCACCGCCGCAACGGGCGACGAGCGGTTCAGATCAGCCACAATGCTATCTCCCATATCATAGGTCCAGTAGAGCTTATCGATCTCCTCGCTGTTGATCTGCTCCACCACGATCAGAAAGGTAGGGTTATTGGATTGATTGGAAATTATAATGCTTTTTATGATGCCGTCGACTTCCTGTAAGGTATACCAGGAATCCGGCTCACCCACGCGATCCGATCTCAGGAGCCTGTTGCCGGCTCCGGCCAGCACTCCCACTACGCAGCCAGCCAGCGCGGGATACCATTTATCGGCCCATAACGTATTCGTGTCATATGCCTCTTCCCATGTGCTACCGGGATATTCACAATAATAGATCTTATGATCCTGCCCATAGGCTATCAGGGCCCATAAGTTCTCTTCCAACCCTATGACGGCAGTCGCCTTTACATAAGGTATGGTTCCCAGCGATAGTCCAGACCAGCTTTGGCCGGTGTCTGTTGTGGCCCACCAGCCGTCGTCTGCTGAAAACAGGACATGCCCGTCATCGACATAGAAAATATTGAAAATCCTGGTGGCGTGATCATGCACGAGTATGTATTTCTGTAGATTAATCGTCCGATAGATGCAGTAGTGGCCGTTCTCCGTGACCGTCAGGGCCAACCAGATATTATTATAAATCTGCCATGTATTTATGATGCGTGCGCCCGGTATGGGGCTTGAGACCTGCCAGGCGTCCGTGGTGGGAGTGCCCTCATCTCCGAGTGCCCTGGACATAATGCGGTCGCCGCTGGCAATCACAAGTTTTGAGACCTCTTCACTCATCAAACCCTCCTGGCGATTCTCGCCCTTATGCCGCAGGATAGTTCCCGGGTTGCCTGGACGGCTGCCACGACCTGGAACTCCAACTTGTAGGAGTACACGATCCGGGCCGTGATGCTACAGGGCAGCTCGAAAGTCCTGGCAACCGCAGCGTATTGACTGCAGGATAATTCCCTCTCGCCCTGAACAGCGGCGCGATTTGAATAGGGCAGCTCTCTGAGAGACATGATAGCTGCCAGCGTGCTGCAGGTCAGCTCGGGATTGCCCTGGACGGCTGCCAGCTGGGTGCATTCCAGGATCCTCTCTGCCCGTATGGCCGCACGAATGGGATTCTGCAGTATGCGGTCTGCCTGAACAGCCGCCAGAATGCTGGTCTCCAGCTCTGCACCGAATGCCACGAGTGCATCTATGCCGCATGAGAGTTCCCGGCTTGTCTGCATGGCGGCTCTCATGATATGCGGTAGTTCCGCCGTACCCATGATGGCCGCTCTGATATAGCAATCCTGGTAGGGTATTAAGAGTTCATAGTCTATGCCGGCTGCAAACATGCCGGGAAGTACAGAATTTAGGAGCCCCATGTTGGCCTTGGCAGCCCTCATGGCATCCACATTGTTGAAATCTATCAGGGCCCGTGCCGGCCAGATTGATGAGATCCGCGTGCCACCAGGAACGCCGATCAGGAAGTCGAACACTTCCTGGGTGTTCGGGATGGTGCCGGAGCCTGTCAGGACCTTCACGTAAGTCTGCAGACGGGCTCTATAATCGGTGTCTGATTCGCCCGTCAGCCTGGGCAGCTCATACATTTTGCCCCAATGGTCATCCAGCTCCGTACCCTTGGCGTACTCAATCTTTCCGAACAGCGAAAATGCCTGGATGGCCTGTTGCAGAAAATCAAATCTCTGGGCCAGGCCATAGGCGAGCGTGTCCATGAGGGGCGGTGAGACCGTTTTTCTGGGCACAATCCGGGCCGTGATGCCCACCCGGAGCTCCGTATCGAGCCTGTAGGCGGACGCGCCGTAAAAGCTCTCACCATAAAGGGATTCACCGTATCCTGTCATGGAAAACTCGCTTTGCATTCAGTGTTCTGCTATTACGCCCCGGCTGTTGAACAACAGCCGGAACCTATCTTTGATGCCCAGGAAGTAGACGACGTTCTCCCACTTGTCCGGGCGTCTTTCGAAGGGTGTAATGTGCCGGCATTTCTCTTTGCAATCCGGGCAGGTTTCGTCATCCCAGAGCCTGTCGCATCTTTCGCATTTCCAGGATGGTTTTGCACCACATTGAGGACAAGCTTCCAGGTTCTCCATCGTATGATAGGCCGTGCCGCATGATTTGCAGACCACCTGATAATTGCAGACCGAGCAGTCCTTGAAGATCACGATCTCCTCGCCCGGCTTCACGTTGATTGTAACGGGAGGTGCATGGGTGGGTTTGCCGAACTCCCCGAAGGCCCGCATCTTCTGAGCCAGGTCTGGTGTCACGGGCTGCCAGCCAACACGTATCAGGCCAGGAGGTGTCACGGGACCCCAGAGGCGGATTTGCCCCGTATCCAGATCGAACTCCGTCTCCACCCGGCCATCTTCATAGATCCTGAGCCAGTAGAACTCCAGGGCCATTTTCCAGGTATCTGGGCTTATTTGGGGCATTCCTTCTCCTGAGAGAGGACAGGCATGTCTCGATAAAGTGGACTGTAACGCAATCTCTCAAGTTCGACAGTATCTCGTTTGGCAGGCATAACCAAAGCCCTGATGGCCACAGATTCAGATCTCTCCGTTGGATCCATTCAAATCTCCTTCAGATTTCTTGCCAACGGACAAAATTCGAAATCTCACTCTTCTCTCCGAAATCCGTATCGTCTTCCAGCACCAGCTGATGAGTGACCAGCTTCGTGACCTTCAGCTCGCTTGCGGTCGTGTAGACTGTGGTGTCGAACACAAGCGGGTTCGTGGTCGTGTAGTTATCAGCATCAGCGCAGGCTATGACTTCATCCTTGTAGTACGGTATCCCGTATGTGGCGTCCTTGATGTCATATCCATAGAGGCCAGATACACCGGTCGGTGCGAAATAGCTCGCCACAGGACAGCCGGCATCCACGGCACCGTCCTTGAGGGCCACCTGCACTTTTCCGGATCCAAGGCCCCAGTCGCCCTTAATGGTGCCGGGAGTGCCCCATCTGAAGTTTGTGAGCTGACTATAGGCGCCGCCCGTGATCTCTGCGCCGGTGAAGACCCAGCAGCTCCTATAAGTCTCACCTTCAGGCGGGACGTTGTTAGGGGTTGCGAGCCCCGGATCTCTCAGGCTCGGGATAGCCGTGTTATACCTCTGCACGGTTAGAGGGGTCTTGGTACCCGGTGCAGCTCCATAGTAACCTACAATTTGTACAGTTGCAGCCATAAAAATCACCATTATGTTTCAAATATCAAAATCAGATACAATTTTATCTGCTATTTCTTCTTCCAATTCATCCAAAAACTGTTCGCCCGGGCCGTCTGCTACGGGCCCGAAAACCGGCCTCGGTGGTATGCGCTTGGTGCCATGCTCATTCCAATAAACATATCTCGCCACGGTCGGATTGAAGACCCCAATCTCGCATTCACTCGGCTTCGTCCGGACCTCGATGCTTTGCCTGTAGGCCCAGGTTTCCCGCAGGGTGAGGTCGTGGCCCTTTTTCATGATCGTATAGGGTGCATTCGGAGGAGGCACGCCGGAGTCTATACGGGCCTCGATGGCGGCCTTATATTTTTGGCCGGCTCGCTCGAGCTCCGGCTGAAAATCCATGTTTTCCATAAAAACACCTGATCTCAGCACATCACGCATTGGCTGGATGGACTGTTTCGAAGAAGAGTTGTCTTCAGGCGGGCTGGAATAAGCTGGATGCTGAGTGGAACATGATTATCTGTCCAGGATGCCGAAACCGGATGATTGTGTGGCGGATACACAAGGGCGCTGCCGTTCTGGTAATCGCTGTTGCGATTATTCGTTCCGGTCCAATCACTTGTATTTCCGCTGATGCTCTGCGAATGCGTATCAGAGCCAGCTAGTGCAGGATCTGAGTTGCCTGCCTTTAGATTCGCTCCGGCCCATCCTGTTAAAATTTCCCAGTTGGAGCCAACCGCACCATCAACGAATATTACCGTCTCCTGTTGTGCCTTTGACGTTTGGATTAGAGCCTCGTACAGTCTGGTTATCAAGTGTCGCGGTTCGCCAAAAACTGCGCCTGACGTCAGATCTATCGAATGTGTATGAGATTGTGGCTCTTCTCCATACGATCCCGAAGAACAGTGTGTCGATCCAGATGCTCCGCTTGCGCCCGTGGTTCCTTGACATCTATGGCTTTGTGGTGTGGTCGAGCCACCAGTACTGGCGGGCGTTGCATTCATAATGTAGCATCCATCGGCGGCTGAGAACCTCGCCAGTTCGCTTGATTCCACTAATGCACCATTTGAGACCAAAACCGCGCCTGCGGGGAATCGCCTTTCTGTCGCTTCCCAGGTCGTCAGATCCATATAAATAATATCCAGGCCATAATACGGTGGATTATTATTATTTGCCTGGATAGATGTCCACGGGCTAGGAGAGGGGTGGCCATGTTGGTTCATTCCCTGTGAGCCGCCCTCCATCCAAACTCGATAGTTTGGATTGTTTCCAATGGCCGCAGTGGGTGATGGTGTATGCGTTGCTGCGCCCGTCTCTACTACATGGTTGGCGGTGTCGGATGCTAACCGGATGTACTTGTTCGTCCTGGTCAATCGAGTCCAGGGCGAGGGCGGATCTGCTACAAGCTTCCAGAAGACATACATCTTGGTGGCCATTTTAGCCCACCAGAACCTTCAGAGAAATTGTCAGGGCTGTGATGGTTGATGAAGAGTCGAGCTTGAAATAGAGATATTCTCCCGCCGCAATTGTCTTCGTCCATCCGGTCAGCGTCGCATCTTGATATTTCAAGGCTGCAGAGAGCGTAGGCTTCGCCGAGGCCGTGATGGTATTGGCCACCGTCGCAGGCAGACTTGAATATGCCTTTTTCCAGATATCCACCACGGCGCTGCCGGATTGGTCAGCCACGAGCTCTGCTGATTGGATGGTGCAGGGGTAATCCACTTTTACGCGAACGATCTTTCCTGCTACTAACGGATAGTCGCCATTGTCCATGACGACTGCGATTGTGCGAATTCGGGAGTTGTAGAGCTGCTGAGCCGTTGAGGGATAAGAGCCGCCAGTGTCAAGTCCCTGGTCAGTGCCCTGGGTATGCTTCTTGGTGACTGCATCGGCCAGATTGGCCTCAGTTTGCGCATAAGTAGCCAGGAGAGCGCTATTGGCGTGGGAGTGCTTCTTGGTGACTGCATCGGCCAGATTGGCCTCAGTTTGCGCATAAGTAGCCAGTAAAGCCTTATTGTCGTGGGAGTGCTTCTTGGTGACTGCATCGGCCAGATTGGCCTCAGTTTGCGCATAAGTATCCAGTAAAGCCTTATTGTCGTGGGAGTGCCTCTTTGTGACTGCATCCTTCAGCTCGACGGATGTCGTGGCGTAAGCTCCGCCAGCACCAACCCCTGCATCGGTACCCTGGACATGGGCCTTCGAGGCTGCATCTCTTGCCTGGGCAGCCGTGACGGCATTGGGTCCTCCGGTGTCCAGGCCCTGGTCTGTGCCCTGAGTATGTGCAGCCTCGCCCACCGGCCCGGCGAACATCCAGATATCTCCTTCGGAGATGGCAGTCGCTCCGGGTGCTATGAAGACGGCCCCCAGGATGACGCCGGCTGGTATATTGCCGGCAGGTGCCGGGGAGTCGTACTGGTGCCAGTTTCCCAGGCCCTTGGGGTCGTTGACTTCTGCCAGGCTGCCTGCCACTACCTGAACAGCGCCGGACGCATTGCGGATGATAATATCCATTCGCCCGAGGGTAGCGTTTGAGGCTCCCATAGCCTTTGTTTCCTCATCAACGTCTATCGCGGTGTTGGAGATCTTTATCCTGCCAGCTGCAACGGTGATGTTCATGCTTGCCGGCGAGGTGGGAGTGATGCGGTTGCCGTTCACTACGCCAGTCTCGCCAGTGGCTCTGGTATTTACGATGATGTGAGTGGCCAGGATCTGCTCCTCTGCCTGCGGCTCAAGGAAATCGACATCGTTCATGATACTCCAAATTTTTTATTCAGAATTTCAGGAGCATTGCCTAAACCGTGCTGTTGACTTTCGGCACAAGTCGGTCACTCTCGTCCAGCTCGTATCCAGCAGGTGCAATGTAGACGCCGGTCTTGATGGTCTTGTCCAGAATCATATCTCTGTCTAGCTCGGAACAAAAGCCCAGCCAATTATCAGGAGTGATTTCCTCCAGCGATACATTCAGATGGTGAGTAAGGGCGAACTGTCCAACCATTGCAAGCTCTTCCATCGTGGCCGGTCTGCCAGATGTGGAGTTCCAGACATTGCCCGTGATCGTGGCATTTCCATCTCTTGTATCGAACGAGATCGAGCTGTCCAGGTCCTGCTCACCGCTCTCCTTCAGAATGAATGTGATATCGCTTGCGAAAGAGGCGTCGCCGCTAATCTTCGTGGCCTGCAGTACGACCTTGTGGCCTGCGCCTGAAGCTCTGATGACATATTTATTCTTCCATCTTCCAGAGGGATCGGCCCCATTCACAATGAAACTGGAAGAGAACGTGTCATATTCGCCCGGGACGCCCCAGTGCCTTTCAAGCTCATAGGCAATTCCGGTGGCATTCACCACGCTCGCCTGATCTGAGGCACGATCCGTGTCATGCCTGGCACTGAATGTCCCGGCCCCGAAGACTGATTCTTCGAGTGTATTGGCGTAGCCCATCACTCCAAGAACGACCAGAAACCCGGACACCAGAGAGAAAGTGATTAGCAGGGCCACAGTCATTCGTTTGATGCAAATGTAATCTTCGTTGTCCAAAGGATTCAGATTTAGTACGGTTATGAATGAATAGCAGTAAAAGGGGTGAGTTTATTGAGGTTCACCGCAGGAATTCACTATGCATTTCAGGATCGCCTCAATTGAACATTTTGCAGTCTTGATATAAGTGAACCATCTCGGCCTTCATTCTTCTTGCCCTGTGCAGCATTTTGTGCGCGAAGGGCCCTTTGATTCCCAAGGACATTTCGCGGTTCTCGTCTTATCGCCAGGCTATACTGTTGCATCCTGTGGTGGTACGAATTTTTGGATGGCCACATGATGCTGGTTTTACCAGGTCACCACCACAAGATTCAACAGGACCGAAACTACAGCACGCTTAAATGTAGACCTTGCCATCCTTCATAACGAAGTCGACCTTTCCAGTGACATTGATGTCCTGGAAGGGATTTCCTGGCATGGCTATGATATCAGCGGTCTTGCCAACGGCCAGGGTGCCAATGTCAGGCCTCCTCAGGAGCTCGGCTGCCACGCTGGTAGCGGCCTTGAGGGTGCGCAGCGGCGTGATGCCGTTCTTGACCATGATGGGGAACTCCTTCCATACCTGATCGAATGGTAAGCTCCCTACATCGGTTCCAAAGGCGATCTTCACATTGCTATTACCGAGGTTCTTTGCAGATGCCAGAATTGTCGGTGCATACTTCACAGTCTTTTCGTAATAAGATGCAGACTGATGTGCCCAATAGGCACTGTTGTTGATGTTGTCAATCCCGTCCTCTAAGGCGAGCTGGGTAGGGACCATGAAGGTGCCATTCTTCTCCATCATCTTCAGCGTCTCGGGAGAGGCCATGTTTCCATGTTCGATGACGTCCGCCCCTGCAATAACTGCTCTCCTAATTCCTTCATCGCCATA
>Ga0074199_1001422_pt1 | contig 21027 bp, 17 predicted proteins | sample EPASupsiteSAE347_FD_64528 | JGI IMG/M metagenome (GOLD analysis project Ga0074199, IMG submission 64528) | Bioremediated contaminated groundwater from EPA Superfund site, New Mexico - Sample SAE3-47 | ecosystem: Environmental > Aquatic > Deep subsurface > Groundwater > Contaminated ... | reverse complement strand
AAATTGCAAAGAGGGTATCATCAGCACCACGAGCAACATGAGCGCCTGGATGTATGCGTGTACCGCGTTGACGCACAATAATTTCGCCACCGCTCACCAGTTGCCCATCAAACAACTTAACACCTAACCGCTTGCTTTGACTTTCGCGGCCGTTCTGCGTAGAACCACCGCTTTTTGACGTCGCCATCGTTGAAATCCTTTATCTTTGTAGTAAAAATCGGAAATATCTACAACCCCTTTTTCATTGGAAAGTATGGCAAAAAAAGGACCCTTCGTCAACTAACCATTTATCAAAAACCATGCGGGGAATGCGTTATACGCCCATTCCCCGCATAATTATTTAACTCAATTATCTACTTAAGAACATCCTGAGCTACTTCGTCTGATTGCTCGCTCAGATCAGCCTGTTCGGCAACGTCTGCTTCATCTTGTGCAACTTTTTCATCAGTATCGCATACAGATGCAGACTCGGTGCAACTTGCATCGCATCCCGTAGTAGCACACCCGCAACAAGAGTTGCCGGCGATGCAACAGCCATTGAGCAACGCGGTCGAACCTAAAGCACCTACTAACATAATCAAAAGAATACGTTTATTCATAAAAACCTCCGTTTAATATACATACTACCATATTATAGCTATTTGAAATAAATGTCAAGTGTGCCAAACACATTACTTGGTAACATCCTGCCAGGTTTTGCCCACACGTAGTGCAACTCTCAGCGGAACTTGCCAATCAACTACACCCTCAAGCACTTTTTTAATCACATCTTTTGCCCGTTCTACTGCCGGCTCAGCAACCTTAATAATCACTTCGTCATGAATTTGCAAAATAAGCTGTGCATCAAGTTGTTCTTGCTTAAACTTTTCGTATAATTTGATCATACCGAACTTCATAATTTCAGCAGCTGTTCCTTGAGCCGGTGTGTTTATCGCCACGCGCCGCGCAGCCTCAAACAAACTTTTGTTTTTCTCGTAAATACCAGGAATAAACCGCTTTCTGCCAAACCAGGTGGTCACGTATCCCTGCTGTAACACTTGTTGCGTCACAACATCCATCCACTGCTTGACCCCTGGATACTCTTGAAAGAACATGTCAATATATCGCTTCGCTTCACCCATCGCAATATTAAGGTCTTTTGATAATCCGTAAGGGGTCAGCCCATACATAATACTAAAATTGATACGTTTACCAATTTGGCGCTGATTTTGATCAACCTGATCAAGCGAAACACCAAACAGTTTGGCTGCCGTCTGCGCATGAATATCGCGCTCAGCTTGGAACGATTCAAGCAGCACCTGATCGCGCGCAAGATGTGCGAGCACTCGCAATTCAATTTGCGAATAGTCAGCCGAAATAAATACATAGCCGGCAGGCGCCTTAAACGCCGAACGTACCGTAACCTCACCCACCTGAACCGGAATGTTTTGTAAATTGGGACTCAAACTTGCCAAACGCCCCGTTGCAACACTAGTTTGACTAAAAGACGTATGAATTTTTTGGCTCTCTTTGTGCAATGCTTGTACAAGACCAACCAAATACGTGCTACGCAATTTGGCCAACTCACGATAGCGTACAATAAGCCGTGGAACAATATGCTGACGCGCAAGAATTTCAAGCACTTCTTGGTCAGTTGAGTAACCGGTTTTTTTGGCACTCATCTTTTGTGGGGGCAATTGTAACGTACCAAACAACAGCTGCTCAAGCTGCTTAGGCGAATTTAAGTTCAAAGAACCGGGCAGAGCGCCCGTTAGCCCATAAATCTCTTGTTCAACTATAACCAATTCACGCGAGACTTTTTCCTCAAGCGTGCGCAAAACTTGTGCATCGCACGCAATACCCTCACGCTCCATGGCACACAAAATTTCAATCAATGGGTGTTCGAGCGTACGATATAATGACATAACACCCTGCTGCTCAAGCTGCTCTTGTAACACTCCCCACAACTTAAACGTCTGGTGCGCATCGGCCGCCGCATACGCCGTTGCCTGGTCAAGCGGTACATGCGAAAAATCCGGATATTTTTGCGCCTCAACCACTTCTTGAAAAGTAAGCATGCGTTCATCAAAAAAGTGTTGCGAAAGCACTTTGAGCCCCACTTTTTGCCATTCAGGGAGCACCAGTCGCGCAGCCACCATCGTGTCAAACTCAAGCCCATTTACCACCATTCCCGCACGTTCTAGCACCTGTATATCAAATTTGGCATTATGCATAATTTTTTTGATACGCACATCGCCCACCACCTGAGCAAGTAACGGCACAACCTCTGCTGCAGGCAGATGCTCCTGCGTCGCATGGAGCACTGGAATATACCACGATTGTCCCTCGCGACAGCAAAGCGAAACGCCTGCCAATGCGCTATCACGCGCATCGCATCCCGTTGTTTCTGTATCAAGAGCAACTACACCACGATCATATATTTCGCGCAAAACCATATCTAATTGTTTGCGTGTGGTGATACACGAAAATATATACTTTTGCGCAAGTGGTTCGCCATCATCCGAATTTTGGATTTCAGCGCCAGGTAACGTTGTTTGAATATTTTTGATAAGCGATTTAAAACCAAGCTCCTGAAACAGCGGAATCGCCTGATCCCATTTTTGCGCATCAAATACAAAATCACGCTCATTTAATGCAAGATTTACCGGCTGAAGTAAAAACAATTTATAACTTAAAAATGCACTTTCTTTGCCAGCTCGCAGAGCATTTTGCAAACGCGGTTTTTGCACTTGATCAAGGCGCTCATAAAGATCTGCAAGTGAATCAAACTGTTGCACGAGCTCTAATGCGCCCTGCTTACCAATTCCTTTAACACCCGGAATATTATCAGATGCGTCACCGAGCAACGCATGATAAAACGTAATTTTTTCTGACGCAAACCCCATTTTTTGTACAAAACTTTCTCGAGTGATTTCCTGATCTTTGAAAGAATCAAAAATAGTTATATTCGGTGCCAATAATTGGCACAAATCTTTATCTGAACTAACAACCACGACACCAAAGTCCCGATCGCTTAAAGATCGCGCAAGCGAACCCAAAATATCGTCAGCCTCAAAACCAACCTGCTCAACCTGCGTTAAACCGATAAGATCGGCAAACTGTTTAATAAGCACTTTTTGATCAAACAAATCACGGGGCGGCGCTTGACGTGTAGCTTTATATTCTTTAAAAAATTCGTGGCGAACGGTGGGACCTTTACTATCCCAGACTAATACCATAGAGGTTGAATTAAGCGTATTAATAAGCTTTTTGAGCATGCGACAAAAACCGTAAACGGCATGCACCACCCGCCCATCAGGAGCGTGTAACGGTTGCATGCCGTAATATGCGCGATACAAAAAAGATGATCCGTCAATCAAAACTACTTGTTTTTCTGGTGTCATAGTACCTTATAGTATACACCCAAAACAAAATACTGTGTTTAAGACATTCTTAGCTAGCCTGATTAAGGAGTAATGCAGCCCGGTTGTTAGGTACATGCGCAACAACGGCAGCTTGATTTTCCACCGGCGCAGCAACAGCTTGAGGCGCAACTTGACCAAATATACAGCCAAATCCATAGGCAGACAAAAAGCGTATGGCTTTATTAGCCAATCTTCCGATTGCAAAACCTAAACCAAGGGCGCCAGCAAGCTTAAGTACATCAATACGAGAATTTAATTGATGTAACGGTTTGACTAAACTAAGTACACCGACCAATCCAACTACACTATATGCATTAGCGCTAATTATACTTTCAGGTTTGCTTACAAAAACATTCGCCAAAACACCAACCGCCGCACACACCGGAACAATAAAACGATCCAGAGAAAGCGCTGCGGTTTGATTGTTGACCAAAAGACCCGTCAATAACACCAGACTATATGTTCGAAAATTCATGAATTAACCTCCATAAACAATTTATACCATGCAATCTAATTATACTATTTTTTTCAAAAAACTCTAGTGGGAAACTTTGGCAGCATGGCTTATTATGAACTTTATTTGCTATACTAGAGAGGACCACCATTATAGGTTACGCATGATTATCAAAGTACAGCCGGTCAATGGACCAGCCATTTCGTTTTTATATCGCATCAATCACGAAGTCGAAAACCCCGTGGGATCGATTGTTGAGGTTCCATTGCGCACCCGCACCATCTATGCCCTTGTTATCGAGCGTGGCGACCATCTATCACATGGGATAACTTATCCAATCAGGGAAATCACATATCAACCAACGCTGCCAGCCGACCCTCATTACTACGCGTTTATACAAAAAGTTGCTCATCATTATCACATAGAGCCTACACAGCTATTTAAGCGGCTCTGTCACTTTTTAGACAAGCACACAGAAGCTGAATCACCCCCAACTATCAAAACAACACAAGAAATACCCAAAATTATCATGCTCACACAAGAGCAACAGCACGCTTATGACCTCATAGCTCCTGCAATTACACAGCAAAAGTATATTCCCACACTGGTACATGGCGTTACGGGTTCAGGTAAAACCGAAGTATACAAAAAGCTCATGCTACACGCGCACGCGTGCCACAAGACCGTTATTTTTATGGTACCAGAGGTGTCACTTGCGTGTCGATTTACCCAACTATTTCACCATACACTGCCATCAGAAATTCCCATTTTCGATTTTCACTCAGCAAGTACACCAAATAGTAAAAAGCTACTCTGGCAAGCACTAATCAACAAAAAAGCTCTTATTATTATCGGTGTCCATCAACCTATTTTGCTGCCAGTAAATAATCTTGGACTTATTATAGTCGACGAAGAACACGAGACTGGTTATCAAGAAAAAAAACACCCCAAGATCAACTCAAAAGAAGCTGCTCTGTTGCGCGCACAGCAAGCGCACATACCTATTGTGTTAGGATCGGCGACACCATCAATCAGCTCACTCTATACAAAAGAGCAAAAAAACTGGCAATTTGCGCAGCTCACCACACGTTATCGCGGGAATTTCCCCACCATACAGATTGTCTACCTTACTGACAAAAGCAAAAAACGCAGAAACTTTTGGATCACCCATGAATTAGACACTGCCATCGCCGATAGGCTCGCCAGAAAAGAACAGATTATTTTGTTTATTAATCGGCGTGGCCACAGCTTTTTTGCACAATGCAAACAATGTGCTCATGTTTTTATGTGTCGGCACTGTGCAGTCAGTCTCACACCGCATAGCAATAATACCCTTCAGTGCCACTATTGCGGCTATCAGATAGTACAGCCTCCAGAATGCCCTCAGTGTAAACAAGCAACAATTATTACTAAGGGCATCGGCACGCAACAGGTCGTTAGCATTTTGGAAAAACTGTATCCAGCTGCACGTATCGCACGCGCTGATCTTGATACCACGCGCAAAAAAAAGCTTTGGCAGCAGACACTGACTGATTTTACAAACGGCGAACTCGACATACTAGTTGGCACACAAACGATCACCAAAGGCTACCACTTTCGCAATGTAACACTTGTTGGTATTTTATGGGCAGATCTACAAATTAACATACCGCAATTTAATGCTGCAGAAAAAGTTTTGCAGCAACTGCTCCAGGTTGCCGGTCGTGCAGGACGCGAACAAGAAAATAGCTTAGTGATTGTACAAGCAATGGCCGAACATGCACTCTTTTCAACACTCAACGAAATTAACTATCTTGACTTTTATCGCGATGAACTTGAACGTCGCCGCATATTATCTTATCCACCATGCGGCCGTTTTTGCACACTCGAACTCATACACAAACACGAAGCAACGGTCGCGCAAGACGCCTTTTTGGTAGCCTCGTGTATTAAGCAATTACAACCAACAGTAACTATTTTGGGCCCTACTACCCCACCAGTCGCAAAAATCAAAAATTATCACTACCGGGTACTCTATCTTAAATCATCAACATTTGCCGCCATTGATCAGGCATATGTGCGCGCAAAGCAACTCAAGCTCAAAAGCTCGCTCTATTTTTCACCAACATAGATACATTAAACCATCTCAAGTTGACGCGCAAAGAACCGTACATGCGCATAATCATTACCACTTAACTGCAAGTAGGTATGCAAAACAGCGCACAGTGTGTCAGAATCGATCAGCTGCTGTTGCTTAAGCTGCCCAACCAACGCAAGTACGAGCTGCTCGATAGGTATGTAAGAAGCTTGAGCAAATAAAAGATGTAGATAATTTGCGATAGGCACACACAATCGCAACTCATCAACTGTTGCATAGCGCACAAACGTGTGTAATGGAACGGGCACGGGTGGCAGACGAAACTGTATAGTATCAATATTTTTGTACCCTATAACAACCGCACTCAAGCTGGTGCGCAATAATGCAAAAATTTGCGGCTGATCTTGCATCAACTCAAGCTGCGTTTTCTGGTAGGCTTGCACCTGTCTGACTTGATCATCAGAACCAGTAGCACTCGCATATACCACGGCATACGTGACATACCCTGCATATTCAGCAACAATAAGTGAGCCATAGGGCGGCACCACGGTGTAATCCCAACTTTGCGCACGATAATGTGCCAACGAACTCTCAATAACTTCCGCAAAACAGATCAATTTGTCGTCCATAGGCTTTCTCATAATGGTCAAAAACAGTTTTTACAAAACCTTCTCGATGAATAATACTGCTGCCCAAACGCGTAACACTCTGGCAATGCTGCGCCGTTGCATAGCCCTTGTGCTGAGCTAACGCATACCCCGGAAATATACTATCAAATTCATTCATAAGCGCATCACGCTTAACTTTGGCCAAAATTGAAGCTGCAGCAACAGAAATAGATTGCTGTTCAGCACGTGCAAAATATTCAACAGGAATGTGCGCAAGTGCACCAAAACCAAAAGATATGGGCATGGCATCAATAATAATTTTGGCGGGCAGATGCGGCACGCACGTACACACATGCGCAATCGCACGTTTCATAGCGCATTGAGTAGCGCGATAGATGTTAAGGTGGTCAATCTCACGGTTACTCGCAACACCATACGCATGCCAACTATGCTCATGTATCCACCGGGCGGCACGCACACGCTGCTTAACATCCAAAAGCTTTGAATCTTTTAGCAAATCAAAGATCGCATCCGGATACAAAACTACCGCAGCAACGACCACCGGACCAGCCAAACAGCCCCTGCCAACCTCATCAACACCACAAAGCAACTGACCATGTTGCCATGCCTGCTGTTCATTATCAGACTTTGCTCTTGGAATTCTTTTATGCCCAACTGCTCCGACAATCTTTTCCATTTGACAAATTTATTTAATAGTCCATACTATTAATATGAACGTAAGTTTAAATTATATTGAGGTTAATTTCAAAAGGTACGGGAGAAACCCACATGAAAGGTTCAACCGCGTTACGTGTTAAAGAATTGCTCAGGGAAAAAGGCTGGACAACTAAAGTATTAGCTGAAAAAACCGGCATGTCCGAAAGCTATTTAACACACATTAAAAACGGTACAAGACGTTGGAACGAGGATTCGTTAAGAAAATTGGCTGTAGCATTTGAAACCAATCCAATCGATTTGTTTATGCAACAGCGCAAGCGCACAGACAATATCGAAGAAAATGTAAAATTACCTGAAAAATCGTCTGCTGATCTTAAAGTTCAAGCAGTGCCGATTGTTGGTGATATCCCAGCAAACCCATCACCATACAATAACCAGATTATTCAAACGACAACTGGGCATAAAGATGAATTTGTACCTGTTTTCAACAGTACGGATAATGCCATGTTTGCGCTTCTTATTGACAACAATTTGATGGCGCCAACGTTTGTAAAAGGTGATTATGTTATCATATCACCTGAAACGTGGGCACGCTCTGGTGACGTCGCAGCGGTGGAATACGGAAACGAAACACCAATGCGAATCATTACCCGTGTTGCTTATACCGATGATTTTATTGTGCTTGAATCAATCAACCAGAAGACTGCACCAATTGCACTCATTAGAGGCAAAGATCACTTTAGGATCATCGGCCGCGTTATTCAACGCATACAACATATGTAAATTACAAGCAAATATACAAAAGAGAGGCGTGTTGCAACACGCCTCTCTTTTTTGAGCTGCCGTTTCTCCAACAAAAACTCTGCGATGATTATTTTTCTAAAACTATTGCAAATTGATATAAAAATCTAGTAACATAAAAGTGGTAGTAAAAAGAAGGAGAATTTTATGAAAAAGCTACTTTTTATACTCTCGTTGTTCTGTGCGTTTCAATGGGTAAAAGCAGCAAAGGGCGATCCTTGCGAAATTAAAAAAACAATAACAGTGTTTGGCAAAGAGGTAACCCAAACAGAAAAGGGTTTGCTTGACGATAATTGGAAGTGTGTTGTCACCTCACCAACAACCACATCTGGCAACACCCTTGGGTGATTTTTTTTATAAATAAAGAGCCCCAAAAGAGGCCATGGTCTCTTTTGGGGCTCTTTATTTAATTACGCGCTATAGGTGCGAATAATAGAACATATTAACGATGATACCGCTCTTATCGCCACGATCAACCGCAGCCCAAAAGCGTGGACCTTTGCAGTTTACATGGGCGGAGCCAACAACCTGGAGATGTTCACTTTTTGGTTGTACAACTGGCACAACGTTATATACTAGAGCAAAGCATGGAAAGGGGAACGCCGATGAATAAACGTTCGATTGCTTGCCTAGTCGCACTTTCAGTACTGTGCCAGCAGCTTTGTGCTTCACGAACATTTTTCTCCGTTCCTGTTCCATTTCACCCTGCATCACCAGAACGCCTTACCATGACCCATAACCAGGTTCGCGACTTTGTATATGAACACAATGACGGACTCTGGGCTCTCTGTTTTGGTGGGCGATCAACCTCACCAGAACGTCTCGCTTCGTACTTTTTCCCCTTTGATAAATCATGTGTCCGTACCGGCGGATTTGGTTCTCAATCAGTACAAAATCATACCGCCGACATGCTCGTACACTATTTTGATGTCTTGACCGGCGTAGACTACAAAAGCGAATCTATCACCAATATTTTCGATGCAATACCAACCTGGACATTCGAGAGCAACTTATCCATATGCCCCGTTCACTCTTTTTATGGTGTTGGCTTTGTCTATCATCGCCATTTATCAGAAAACCATCATAAGGGGTTCTGGCTCGAAATAGCGTTGCCAATCATGGGAGTAAAAAACGATCTACGCATGTGCGAGCAGGTTATAACACCCGATATATGCGATGAGCCGCTAGACACCTCATTTTTTGCAACACCAGACTCAAGTAGAAAAGCGTACCAGTGCATGACCGCAGCGCTTCGCAGCAGCAATTTTCAGTACGGTAAAATCGACTCACGCGTATACAAACAAACAAAATGGGGCGTTCCGGACCTAGAAGCACATCTCGGTTACACTTATTGTCGTACACCACAGTACCATTTGAGCAGCTATGCCGGTGTTTTACTGCCAACAGGCAATGCGCCTTCTGCCACCTATCTTTTTGAAAAAATTATCGGCTACAATAATCATACCGGGTTTTTTTTGGGCACACGCGGTGGCATCACATTTTGGCAACACAATGAAAACAAACTTTCAGCCGAACTTGAGACCTCACAAACAATCTTTTTAGATAACATCGAAATACGCTCATTTGATTTGTACAACGGGCAGTGGAGCCGCTATATCTGGGTATACCCAAAAAATAACGATCGATCGTACCTGGCACCCGGTATCAACTACTTTACCAAAAGCATGTATGTCAGCCACGGATCACTGCGTCATCTCAATTTGGCAGCGACCTATAATACCCACAACTTCCAAGGTGAATTAGGATATCACTGCTATATGCGCGGCGAAGAAGGCGTACGGCTCGTAAAACCATGGTGTGCCGAACCGGCTCTTGCCGCTCTTTGGTATAGCAACAACCAATTCATCAGCAGCCAGGGGCGACGTGTGAGCCGTTCGGCTGCAACAATCAACAACTATACCAATATCTACAACGACACCAAAGAATTAAGCGCAACATTGAGCGAAAGTAATGACACCTACGTACCAGTTCAAGAATCACAGCTCAATCTCGAATCAGCTACTCATCCAGCAATTGTAGTGCATGCCATATACGGATCAGTTGGTTATGGGTGGTATGATCTCGCTATACCAACATTTTTGGACATAGCCGGATCATATAACTTTGGCTACGGCAACGCGGTACTTGATTACTGGAAATTATGGTTCAAACTTGGAATAGCTTTTTAATAAGCAGGACATGATATGCAAGAGACAATACTCGTTCTTGGCGGCACCGGTTACATAGGGTCGCACACAGCGCACTTGTTGGCGCAAAGTGCCTATAATGTAATTATTCTTGATAATTTTGTTCACAATCAACCGTTTGAACACCCATGGGCAACAGTCGTTCGAGGCGACTATGCAGACCGCGATCTGTTGGGCCGCATATGCGCCACACACCACATAAGCGCAGTCATGCATTTCGCTGGACTTATAAGTGTAAGTGAATCGGTACACAAACCCGCACTTTACTACAAAAACAACGTGCTCAAAACAATAGCACTTCTTGATGTTATGGCAGAGCACGCCATACAAACCATTATTTTTTCATCCAGTGCAGCTGTCTATGGACAACCTACCCGCATACCAATACCAGAAGATCATAGCAAAAATCCCATAAATCCATATGGCAGAACAAAACTGATTATAGAGCAACTTCTTCAAGATTACGCAAACGCCTATGGATTACGCTTTGTTGCATTACGCTATTTTAATGCAGCGGGAGCGCAACCTGAGTATAATTTAGGCGAATATCATGTACCAGAAACGCACATTATACCCCTGGCAATACAAGCAGCACGTGAACATAAACCATTTATGATATTTGGTAATAACTACCCAACACCCGATGGCACCTGCGTACGCGATTATCTGCACGTTGCGGATATTGCACATGCACACCTGCTCGCGCTTTACTATTTAAATAACGGTGGAGTATCGGCATGTATTAACCTGGGAACTGGCACCGGATATTCGGTATTGGATATTGTTAATACCGTTTCTAAAGTTGTTGGTTCACAACTTGCTGTTTCATATCGCCCAATGCGCACGGGAGACCCCGCGCAGTTGGTTGCCGATCCAACACGCGCTCAAGAAATTTTACAATGGCATGCGCGCAATTCAACTATCGAAACTATTATTGGCTCGGCATATCAGGCGATACTCAAAAAACATAGTATCTATGAACAGGCTATACAACGATAACTAAATCCTAAAACGTTTCATCAGCGAGCGATCAACATGTTTTGCACGTTTATTTATTTCCTGGCGTGTTAGCGTCCCAGTAGTTGCATCTTCATATGCAATAACCGAACTTGCATTAATCACACCATTGACAAGCGCATCTTCAATCGACAGGTCCATAAAAACACTCGCCGCAAATCCCGCACCAAACGCATCGCCTGCACCAACGGTATCCACCACATTGGCAGGCAGGCTTGGATAGAAATAAATAGTATTTTTATGCGCAACATAGACACCCTCATCGCCATTGGTTACGGCGATAATCGATGGTCCACGATGCATCATTTCAGTACAGAAATCCTTGAGATTAAAATTAATTTCTTCAATATATACCAATGATTTGATGAGCTGAGGCAGCGAGTCAAGAGGCTCATGCGCCGGTATAACCCGTTTGACGTTTTTGGTGCGCAACTGATTAGCCAAGCTACCCAAAAAAGCCTTTGCTTCTTGACTATTAAGTATAAAAATATCGATATATTTAAGCGCTTTGGCAAGCTGCTGACAACCGGTCGTTAATTGACTCATGCCGGGATTAACCGCAACTTTGAGTGCGTGTTTTTTTGCACGTTGTACGACAGGCAATAGTACGTCGGCCGATTGGCCGCTCAATGGCGTCACATACACATAATCTGCCGCAACAAGCACATCAAAATTTATATCTTCGCACGTCAATCTTCCGTTTGCACCGCGATAGGCAAAAATCGTGCGATCCCCCTCAAACGTAGGAATAATATACGACAATCCCGTGCCACACTTTTTATCTTTGATGATACACCGCGTATCAATTTCATGGGTAGCCAAAAAATCTTGTATATACTGCCCGGCTTTTCCCGCACCGGTTTTAATGATAGGAAATACATCAAGCCCTAATCGTTTAAAGCCAATCGCAGTATTAGCTGCACCTCCGCCCAAACTATAACTGATACTATCTACGCCAATCTTTGCGCCCTTTTCAAACAACAAATAAGTTTTAGTTTCACGACTATTTTTTATTACCAACGACTCGCGATCTTGGTAATGAATAAAGATATCCTGCGTCGCACCGCCCAACGTAACTATCTTCATCGTTCGCTTTAGTTTCTTTTTTTTGAATAATTATTAAATCTATAGGTCATATTATTTTTAGCAATAGTTTAACACATATCCACTCATATACGTATTTCAAAATGGCACAGGCGGAAACCCTTCTTTACATAATTTACATATTTCATAAGCAACCTGCGCCGCATTTACACACTCATGAGCAGCACTCACACACGCATCAGTTCCATTGCGCACCAACGTCTGTATAAAACCGGTCAAAATGGCCGTCTGCCCCATACAACTTTTGAGTAACTGCACCGCACCACCACAGTGGTCGATTGCATCAGAACACATGTCCTCTGCATCACCGCACATTGTTGACACACGCGCAAGACGATTGCCTATGTAAAAACACACCAACCCACTGGTAAGAACAATAACCAACCCCCCTTTATGTCTACCAACCCAGGCAACACCTTTTCGCGCAAAACCGGGCTTGTGCATCACTTCTTCGTGCACTTCGCGCTCGTATCCGTCTGCCAAAAGCGTTTGATGTACCGCAACAGCCTCTGCACCCTCAAGATCACTTAGCTCACCTACATCACGAAGCTCACTGCCATCACGCAGAGATCTGCCAACCGGCATACTTTTTGTTCGCGCATGAACACCAGGCTGCATAGCATCACATGCAACGATCAATACGACAAACACCGCGCTTATTTTTTTCATAACGGGCCTTTTTGGTTACTTTACCCATCAATGGTAGCGTGATATGTTTGTTACGCACAAGCTTTTTTGCGACTTGGCCGCATAAGCACCCTTTTTAATACGTCGTTTGCATGATCAACCAATATGATCTGAACATCGTCAAGCAACCCATCAAGCCCATAAAGATCTTTTTGGTTTTTCTTTGGCAAAATAACATGACTAATACCATTGCGTTTTGCCGCAAGCACTTTTTCTTTGACGCCACCAATCGGCATAACATGCCCCTGTAGGTCGAGTTCGCCCGTCATAGCATACCCAGCATTTATTGGCCGATGTGTAAATACCGACAGAATCGACGACAGCATAGTAATACCAGCGGATGGACCATCTTTTGGCACCGCACCAGCCGGTACGTGAATATGCAAATCATGATTCTGAAACAGCGCATTGTCGATATTAAATTCAGCTGCATGCGCACGCGCATAACTGAGCGCCGCCTGCGCTGACTCTTTCATTACATCACCAAGCTGCCCGGTCAGCGTTAGCGTTCCCTTGCCAGGCATAAGCACCGCTTCAATACGAATCATTTCACCACCATACATGGTCCAGGCAAGACCATTGCAAATACCAACTTCGTTTGATGAAGAAGCATCTTCGTCAAAGAATTTCTGTGGCCCTAAATAGTTCTGAATATGTTCAAGGGTAAAATCGTGAGCAACAAGGCCCTCGACATGTTCACGAGCCACTTTTGAATAAAGCTTTTGGATAATACGTTCAAGCTGCCGCACCCCTGACTCGCGCGTATAATAACGGATAATATGCGCAATATGCTCATCATAAAGTTCAGTTGGAAACTGTTCTAGCCCCGTATTTTTTCGCGCACGATCAGTTAGATAACGTTTAGCAATTTCTATTTTTTCTTCCTGGGTATAGCCATCTACTGAAATAATTTCCATACGATCTTTAAGCGGTTGCGATATGGTATCAAGCGAATTTGCCGTTGCGATAAATATGACCTGTGATAAATCAAATGGCACGCCAAGATAGTTGTCGTAAAAACCCTTATTTTGTTGCGGATCAAGCACTTCGAGCATTGCGGCTGAAGGATCACCTCTAAAATCCGCACCAATTTTGTCCAGCTCATCAATAATAATAACTGGGTTCATGCTACCAGATTTTTTGATAGCTTGTACAAAGCGCCCTGGCATAGCCCCAACATACGTGCGACGATGTCCACGAATTTCAGCTTCATCTTTAACACCACCAAGCGAGATGCGATAGTAATTACGCCCAAGAGCACGTGCGATAGATTGCCCTAACGAAGTTTTGCCCGTTCCAGGAGGACCAAAGAAGCATAATAACGGAGTAAGACACCCTTCGTTGAGTTTACGCACTGAAATAAAGTCGAGAATACGATCTTTTATTTCTCTCAAGCCAAAATGGTCTTCCTCTAACACTTTTTTTGCATGATCAATATCAAGATTGTCTTGAGTACGCACCCCCCATGGGAGCGTAAACATCCAATCAAGATAATTTCGAATAACCGTCGCTTCCATTGAATCAGGTGCAGTTTTTTCCAAACGATTTATTTGACGCTTTACTTCAGCACGCGCTTCTTCATTAATTTCGAGCGTATCAAGTTTTGCGCGCATCTCTTCTATTTCTTCAGCGTCATCTTCACCCAACTCTTTTTTGATGGCACGCAGTTGTTCGCGCAGATAATATTCTTTTTGCGACTTGTTCATAGAATCGCGAGTTGTATTGCGAATACGCTCTTGCACTTCAGTAACTTGCATCTCTTTTTGGAGCAGCTGATACACCTGCTCCAAAAGATCCTGATGACTTTTGACTTCAAGCAGCTGCTGCGATTGGTCAACGGTTAAATTGAGATGTGATACGATAAAGTCAGTTATTTTGTCAGGATCGGTCATTTTTGAAAGTAACACCCCAAAATCGGGGCTTAATCGCTGGCCATTTTCGCCCATATCAGCCACAAGCTTTTTGATCATGCGAATACGTGCTTCAATTTCCTGTGAGTCATCATTTGCCGCAATATCAAACGGTTCCAAATGGGCCTTAAGAATATTTTGCTCAGATACAATGTCTTTTGCACACGCCTTTATAATGCCCTGGACCAGCACCTTAATCCCACCCTCAGGAATTTTCACCAAACGCATGACGGTAGCAATCGTGCCAACTTCATACAAATCCCCGGTACTAATGGCACCACTGACATTTTCACTTTTGCTTTTTGATGCTAATAAAAAGACTAATTTGTTTGAATCAACTGCAAGCTCTATACCATTAATAATACGATTATCAACTACCAGCAGCGGAACTATCATGTGCGGAAACACTACGACATCTATTGTTGGAATAACTGGGAGTTCTTTTGGTATATCTTCTCGTCCCTTTTTGAGTATGGCTTCCATATACGCCCCCCTTTGCCCTCTCGTGTTCGATCACGTTACCATTCTAGCCGGACTCAAACTCATAATACAACACTTTGCATAGCGGTTTGATCAAAACCCATATGTCTAAAGCTTTTTTAATTCAAAAAGCATGGTACATTAAGATACGGGCGCGTATAACCAACGGAACTATCATGAATGATACCGTACCAAGCAGATTTGTATGGATAGACCTAGAGATGACCGGACTTTCGATAGAACAGGACCATATTCTCGAAATAGCTTGCACCGTTACTGATCCAAACTTAAACATAATCGATAACACACCAAATATTGCTATCAAGTACTCCGAAGAAATTCTACAAAGAATGGACTCTTGGAACACACTTCATCACACACAGTCAGGATTGCTCGATAATGTGAGGGTATCTGCAATAACAACCGGACAGGCAGAAGAAACTATTTTAACGTTTATTAAAAAACACTGCAAACAAAAAACAGCGCCATTATGCGGAAACTCGGTATGGGTTGACCGCATGTTTTTGCAAAAACATATGCCCGTACTCGAAAGCTACCTGCACTACCGCACCATCGACGTAAGCACAGTCAAACTTTTGGCGCAACAGTGGTACCACATAGATACTGACACGGTACTACAAAAACAAAGCGTTCACCGCGCTCATACTGATATTTTAGAATCAATTAAAGAACTCCGTTGGTACCGTGCTACTATTTTTAAACAGGAATAACAACCATTATGCGATCTATCATAGAAATTAAGTTGATTAACCAAGCGCTTGAGCATATAGATCAGAATGTAGATTTGGTTTTTTTTGACATAGATAATCCCCTTTTAGCCGCAGCCGATCGAGCCAATGTCGTCTCGTGGGCCGAAGGATTTGAACGCTATATACGAACACAGTACGCACAACGCCACAATCTTTCCCTTTTACAACAAGACGTCCTTGTCGCACAATACATAACTGAATACGTTAACACCATGCAGACACAGCTTGTTGAACAACACGCTATCGATATTATCAAAACACTTCAACAGCGCAATACCCATATTATTGCACTCACAGCCCGTCCACATGGCACTGCAACGGTCAGTTCACAGCAGCTTGCGCACTGTGGAATAAGCCTATCGGATCATGTATTAAATCCTAAAACATTTCACATACCTACGCTCAAATATCCCATCACGTTTCAGGATGGTATCATCAGTTGTGGTAATACGCCCAAAGGCCAGGCAGCCGTACATCTTTTTAATATGACCAATATTAAGCCAAAATCAGTCGTACTTATTGATGACACCGCCCCCTATCTTGAAGAAATGGCGCAAACGCTTACTCAGGCAGGTATCGGATTTAAGGGATTGCGATATAGCTATCTAGATGAGGCAGTACGCCAATTTATTTTTTCACTTGAACATCTCCCGCCACACTTGCGGTAAAATACACCGGTAAACATTATTATGGAAGTTACTCAAAAATTGTTTTAATATGGGAAACGCCAGGAGAGGATCTTGACAAAAATATAAATGCCTGGGTATTGTGTTCAAGAAACCAAAGAAGGAATTCGCTCCATGAAACAACCTTTTTGGAAATTAAATTTAGGGCTGCTAATTATAGCATGTTCCCTTCTCACGCTCATGCTGCTTTATAAAATTAAACTACAAAAGCCATACTCTATACAAATCAGCGAACCCGTAGCGCTCACACTGGAACACAAACAAGAATCATTTGATGCTGCTAAGATCTATCAAGAAGATCTTTTTAGAACATACATTGCACCACGACTTGAAAAAAGTATCGCCAGTGAGCCAGCAAAACCAATGCCACAACCACCGGCACCGGTCATTAAAACCCCACCAACAATAGAACCTGCAAAGATTGTTGAACCCCTTCCGCTCACGCTTACCGGTGTGTTTATGATGAACAATGACACACAAAATCGTGCTATTATCAGCAATACAAAATCACAAGACGAGGGTATTTACAAAGTCGGTGACGAAATTGAAGATGCGCAAATTGTTAAAATATTGCCACGCAGCGTATTGCTTATTAGATCAAATGGACAACGTGAAATGATCTATATTTCGCAGGATGCGGCAACCGCTGACTCACTCAAACTCGTTCCTAAAGATTGGTCACGCGTGGTCAAACACACCGACGATAACAGCTATTTAGTCGATAAAGATGAATTTGCAACCGTAATCATTAATATAAGCAATCTCATAGATATGTTTAACCTCGCAACAGCGTATAAACAGGGCGTAAGTATCGGCATCAAGATCGGAAATTTTGAAAGCTCTTCGCTTGCAACAAACTTTGAGTTTACGCCAGGTGATATTATTACTAAAATCAATAATATGCCCGTAACCACAACGTCTGAGCGTCTTGCCATATACAAAGAAGTTACACACCTGAGCAACGGCGCTAACGTTACCATCGAATATTTGCGCAACGAACAACCAGCAACCAAAGTAATCACGCTGGGTGCAATTGTACCACCCCTGATTAGTATTACCAAAAATGAGCCGCCCGAAAAACAACGGGCACGTATTGAAAAAGACCAGCAGCTTGAGGCATTAAAACAACGTGAAAAATTTGCACCAACATTGCGCGACATTCGACAACGGGAGCAAGAAAATATCATACGACATCAACGGGCAGTCGAAAACCACAAGCTAAGAGGGCGTAGAAATGGTTAAAAAAAACATGATAAGAGTTTTTTGTTTACTCCTATTCTTGGCGCTCCCTATAGGCTATGCTCAAGAGGCACAAGAAGTTGCTGCCGCCCAACCAAAACCAAATAATACACCAGTTTTGACCGCCACGGTAAAACCGACTGAAACACCAGAAAGTAAACCTGAAATTTCTGCACAAGATGAAAAGCTCACTGAGCGCGAACTTGCGCTTCTCGATCAAGTACTCGATCAAGAAATCGAGATTAATTTTAGTAACGCAAGTCTGCAAAATATCGTTGACCAAATAAGCCATTTGTTTAATTTAACGTTTATTCCTGATGATGTAGTCAAAGGGCCTGACGCGTCAACAAAAGTATTAAGCGAATCAAAAGTTTCATTTACTACGCATAAAACATTAACTAAGAAAAAAGCATGGAGCTTGTTTACGACATTCTTGGAACTTGCAGGACTTGCACTTTCTTCAACACCAAATGAACACATATATCGCATAACTACTATAGATAAAGCAAATAAGTCACCACTACCAACGTACATTAACACGTCGCTTGACCTGCTGCCTAAAAGCGATCAGCGCATTCGCTACATATGCTTTTTGGAAAACACGACCTATGAAGTGCTGCAACCAGTGCTAGAAAAAATAAAAAGCGCAAAATGCCTGGTTGAAGAATTTAAACTTTTGCGTGCTATCATACTCACGGATGCTGCTTACAATATATATTCGCTTCTACAAATCATTCGCGAAATTGATAAAACTTCTTCATCACAAATTCTCAGCGTTATTAATCTCAAGGAATCTGAAGCAACAGAAGTTGAAGCTATCATAAAAGAGTTGCAGGGTAAAAAAGATGATCAACAATATACACCATGGGCACCTGTCAAAAAAGAATCTACACTCTTTTACTTTTCCAAAGATGTCGCAATTATCACCTCACCACGCACCAATTCGCTTATATTAGTGGGGCCCAAAGAAGGCGTTAATCGCATTGAACAATTTATTTTGACCCATATTGATACGTCGCTCAAACAGCGCTACGAACCAGTACATGTGCACTCTCTTAACTATGCACCCGCAAAACAACTAGCAGAAATTCTCATGAGTGTTTTAAAATTTGGCAAAGATGGTGGCGATAAAGGCGGCCCAACGGCCGCACAAACGGGCAGCATTGTTGGGGGCTTAAAATTTTTTGGCGATGTACATATTGAGGCAGAAGACCAAAACAATCGATTAATTATTAGATCATCAGAAGAAGATTATCTGCATTTGAAAAAAGTAATCGAACAACTTGATAAACGGCAACTACAGGTGGCAATTGAAGTCATGATTCTTGAAATCAGACTTGATCGCGACCGTCAGTGGGGAATCCAGTGGAACACTAAACAAAATCGCACAGTTAATGCGCAACTGTCCGGCTTTTGGGGCTCGCCACCAGTTACGGTTTCGACACCTGATTCGCCAAGTAAACTCTCTAATTCTATTATTTCTGATTTGATCGGACTCGCCAAGTTGCCCGACGCAGGGAGCACGATTCTAACGCTTGGCAAAAATAGTATCTACGCAATAGCCGGCATTCTGGAAGCAGATACACAAACACGGGTAATTGCTAATCCGTTTGTCATTGCTACAAACCAATACCGCGCATCAGTCGCTATAGCAGAAAGACGTCGAGCTGTATCGGCGCAAGTCTCAGGAGTAGGAGCCGTCGCGGGAATTAGTTTTTTTGATGCAAAATGGCAAATATCTATCAAGCCACAAATTAACGAAGGCGGCATTGTTAATCTTGATATAGATGTCCTATTAGAAGACTTTACCGCCCCTGTTTCAGGAACAGACGCCACCAACGCAAATAAAACAAGTACTTCGATTCAAACAAGCACCAACGTGGCAAATGGTGAGGTAATAGCGCTCGGTGGCGCCATTAAGAAAAAGAAGACATCGACCGAAACGAGATTTCCTGTGCTCAGCCGTATCCCGATTATTGGCAATCTGTTCAAAAACACCCACCATGAAAACGAACAGTTTAATCTGCTTATTTTAATGTCACCAACGATTATCTATCCATCGGACGAACAAATGGGCACGTATACCCAAAATAAATCAAACGAAACTCGCACAACGGCAAAGATCGCTACCGAACGACATGAACGGTATCGCAAAGACCCACTTTATCGCTGGTTCTTCAAAGCAGCAGATGATACGCTCGAACAGGATATTGAAGAATTTATTACACAAAAAGTACCAGAAAAAGCTCCGCTCAAACCAGCGAATGCTAATGTTATTTTAAATGCGGCCGTTACATCAGGGAAGGAAAATCAATGATTACTGATATTTTCCTCCCAGAAAAAATAAAAAATAGTTATCTCTTTGGTCAACAACACTTGGGTATTGAGATTAATAAATCTTCGATTAACGCCACACTTACCCATATCAGTGGTACGACTGCCACCATCAAAGATTTCTACACCGAACCACTTGGTAAAAACAGCGAAGATGGCACTGAACAAGATATTAAAGCGGCACTCAAGCGGATTTTTGAAAAAGCGGGTGACTCATGTCGCGTGCACCTCACACTCGCCAATAATCTTGCAATATTCAAAGAATTAACGGTACCATTTGTAGATCAAGAACATATTGCGCAAATATTACCCTTTGAGCTTGAATCACAAATACCGTTTCCCATAACTGATGTCGTGTTTGATTTTGTTATCACCGCACAAGATATTTTACAAAAAAAATCTACTCTTCTGGTTGGTATTGTTACCAAAAAAGATCTCGACTGGTACCTCTCACAGATCGAAAGCGCTGGATGTTCAGTACAAGCAGTTACGCTTGATGTTTTTGCATTTTATACGTTATACAGCGCATATGCTGCACATAAAAACAACGGGCAACCTGCGGTGCTTTTTG
>Ga0074199_1001421_pt1 | contig 21043 bp, 16 predicted proteins | sample EPASupsiteSAE347_FD_64528 | JGI IMG/M metagenome (GOLD analysis project Ga0074199, IMG submission 64528) | Bioremediated contaminated groundwater from EPA Superfund site, New Mexico - Sample SAE3-47 | ecosystem: Environmental > Aquatic > Deep subsurface > Groundwater > Contaminated ... | reverse complement strand
ATGTTTGAGAGACTCAGGCCTGATATCGAGGTGTGCCCGAAGCTGGACTTGGCGCATATCTTTGACGGGGCCAGTGGTCTGAATCTGACCATTCCCGAATCCGCCGGCGCCACCGTTCATGCTTCCGAACTCGCGCCCTCTGCTGCAAATTATGAGGAGGGGGAAGGTTCGGCAACTGAGCCGGTCGTTTCATAGTTTGAAGCATGGGAATTCCAAAGTTCATGTAGGGCGCGAGCTTGCTCGCCGCCGTTTTGCATCGGATTCGGGACGGCCTTCGCAAGCGAAGGCCCTACATGGGACGTGGACAACAGTTGCGGCTTTTGAGATCCCTCACTTTTACGCCGATTCGTTCAGGCGGCACTCAAGGCCCGCAAGTTCGTCCCTCAGTTCCCCGGGCAGATGTTCGCTTATTTTTGCGTAATGATTTCGAATGTCCGGCAGTTCCCTGAGCCAGCCGTTCCGGTCGACGCGCAACAGTTCCTGTAAATCTTTATCGGGAATTGTCAGTCCTTGTGTGTCTATCGCCTCCGGTGTCGGCAGGTTGCCGATCGGCGTCTTGACGGCCTGCGCTGCGCCGGTTACCCGTTCGTAAATCCATTTCAGCACGCGGCTGTTTTCGCCGTATCCCGGCCAGAGCCATTTTCCTTCCGCCGATTTTCGGAACCAGTTCACGTAAAATATTTTCGGCAGTTTTTCCGGACTTGTCTTTTTACCGATCTTAAGCCAGTGGGCAAGATAATCGCCCATGTTATAGCCGCAGAACGGCAGCATGGCCATGGGATCGCGGCGGACGACTCCGACCGCCCCAGCCTGGGCCGCCGTGGTTTCCGAGGACTGGATGGATCCCAAAAATGTGCCGTGCGTCCAGTTGAAGGCTTCAAATACCAGCGGCACCACCGAAGGACGTCTCCCGCCGAAAAGTATGGCCGAGATGGGAACGCCGGCAGGATCGTCAAAGGCCGGATCAACGACCGGGCATTGTGTGATCGGCGCCGTGAACCTTGCGTTGGGGTGGGCGGCTTTTTTGCCTGAGCCGGCGTCATAGGGATTGCCCTGCCAGTCGGTCAGGCCGGCGGGCGGCTGCCTGGTAAGGTCTTCCCACCAGATATCTCCTTCGCTTGTCATGGCCACGTTGGTGAAAATGGAATTTTTCGAGAGTGTTTTGACGGCATTGGGGTTTGAATTCATTGACGTTCCCGGCGCCACTCCGAAAAATCCGTACTCCGGATTTATGGCATATAGTCTGCCGTCATTTCCGAATTTCATCCAGGCGATGTCATCGCCCACGCAGGTGATTTTCCAACCGGGCAGGGTGGGGTTCATCATGGCCAGATTGGTCTTGCCGCAGGCGCTCGGAAAGGCCGCGGCAATATAAATCGTTTTTCCTGAGGGAGGCGTGAGCCCCAGAATAAGCATGTGTTCCGCCAGCCAGCCCTGGTCGCGGGCCATGGCAGAGGCGATGCGCAACGCAAAACATTTTTTGCCGAGCAGGGCGTTTCCGCCGTATCCGCTGCCGTAGGACCAGATTGCCCGTTCTTCGGGGAAATGGACGATGTATTTGTTCTTGTCGTTGCAGGGCCAGGGAACGTCTTTCTGCCCCTCGGCCAGCGGCGCGCCGACCGAATGCAGGCAGGGGACGAATTCACCATCACCCAATGCATCGAGGACGGCCTTGCCGATGCGGGTCATGATGCGCATATTTGCGACGACGTATAGTGAATCGGTTATTTCAATGCCGATATGCGAAATCGGCGAACCGATCGGCCCCATGCTGAACGGGATTACATACATGGTCCTACCGCGCATGCAATCGCGAAAAAGTCCTTTCAACGCGGGTTTTATTTCATCCGGCGCCTTCCAGTTATTGGTCGTGCCGGCCTCGGTTTGGGTGCGGGAGCAGATGAAGGTGCGGTCTTCGGTGCGGGCCACGTCCGCCGGATTGGACCGGCATAGATAACTGTTTGGCCGCAGCTTTTCATTGAGCTTTATGAAGGTGCCGCTCCTGACCATTTCGGCGCAAAGCCGGTCATATTCCGCGTCCGAACCGTCGCAGACATGAATGTCCTTCGGCGAGCAGAGTTTTGCGATTTCTTCAATCCAGGCGTTGAGCTTTTTGTTCTTGGTCATGACATACCCCTTTTTAAACCGTGCATTGAACATGTATTGCCGGTGGCTGTCAAGAATTAAGATATATTGTTGACACATGCCTTGTTTTTTATTAATTAATTTCATTGCCACGAAACAATTCGATAAAGGAGAATTCAAGCGCGATGAAACCACTTGATGTTTGCGTAGTCGGCGGAGGAATGATCACCCATGATTTGCTGTTGCCCTCGATTTATCAATTGCAGCGCAGCGGCTCGGTCGGGAAAATCAGCGTTTGTGCCTTGAATAATCCGCCCTTGAAATTCCTTCTGGAATCGCCCGACCTCGTGAATGCTTTTCCCGGTCAGTCCTTCACTCCTTATCCGGGTCTTTCCGAGGATCCGAAAAGGTCTTTTCCTGATCTTTTCAGGGAGGTTCTGGCAAAAATGCCTCCCCGCCAGGTAGTTGTGGTGGCCATGCCGGACCAGCTTCATTATCAAGTGGTCAAGGAGGCCTTGCATAACAATCACCACGTATTGTGCGTCAAGCCCCTGGTTTTGAGATATGAGCAGGCGGCCGAAATAGAAAAAATTGCCCTGGACAAGGGGCTTTTCGTGGGCGTGGAGTACCATAAGCGCTTTGACCGCCGTTCGCTCATCGCCAGGCGGCATTATGCGCTCGGCCATTTCGGGGCCTTTGCCATGGGCGAGGCGAAAATGATAGAGCCCTATTATTACCGCAGTTCCAATTTCCAGAACTGGTTCACCTGCGACAAGACCGATCCCTTCGTTTACGTCGGCTGCCACTACGTTGATCTGGTTTATTTTATCACGGGATTAAGACCTGTCGAAGTGTCGGTCTCCGGCGTCAAGGGCAAGTTCCCGAACGGCAACGAGGGCTATCTCTGGGCGAACGGCCGCGTAAAATTTGAGAACGGCGCTGTTCTTTCCGTGATTGACGGGCTTGGCTATCCGGATGACGGCGCGGGCAGCAATGAGCAATGCCTGAACATGTATTGCGAGGGCAATGGCAAATGCGGAATGATAGCCCACGACGACCAGTTCCGCGGCGTCATTCACAGCTACCTGGATGGCATCGGCTGCGCCGGTTCGACCTACAACTACGTCAACCCGGATTTCTACCGCCTGGTGCCGTGGGAGGGCGATGGCTTCAAGCCGGTCGGCTACGGGTTTGATTCGGTGTCGGCCATCATCAACACCATGGTCCGGATCGAGAGCGACACCGCCGCCCTGAACGAGGGCGATGCTCTGCACAAGCGCCGCGAAATGATCAGGGCGGTTGACCGCAAGGGGTTGATCGCCACCCCGTCCAACAGTTATATCAATGAGTTGGTGGTTGAGGCCGCGCGGCTTTCGATCGTCAACGACGGCGAAATCGCGCAGATCAATTACGGCGACCGGCCGCACGTTCGCCTGCGCGGAAAATGAATTTGTTTCACCGCCCGCTGCGCTTGCGGCGCGGAGAGCGCGGAGACGAAAATTGAATTAGGCGGCAAAGCCGTAACTTTTAAGAGATCATTAGCACCTCAAACATGAAGAACAGCGAAGAAAAACAAGAAGATTTTCTCGCCAAGACGCCAAGTTCGCAAAGTTTTAGCTTGGCGTTCTTTGCGCCTTTGCGAGAGAGTGTCTTGGGTTGCGGGCATAGCCCGCTTTGGTTAAAGAATACCTCGGCGGCCTCTGCGCCTCTGCGGTAAAAAGGAAACGGGAGAAATAAAAAAATGGCAAGTTACAGCCTGAAGCCGGTCAAAACAAAAAAAGTTCATACAAAATATCGCACGATCAGGACGAGTCTGCCCGTGCCGCAGTCCCTGCCGATCTTCCGCGCGCTTCAGAAATCAGAGCCCCGTTCCATGATGGGCCAGCCGCCGATCGTCTGGCACAAGGCCGAGGATTTCACGGTGAGCGACAAATGGGGCAACCGCTGGATTGACTGGTCTTCCGGCGTGTTGATTACCAACGCCGGGCATGGCCGAAAGGAGATTTGCAGGGCTTTGAAGGAAGTGATTGATCGCGGCCTGCTGGCTTCCTACGTGTTTGTCCATGAACAGCGTTCCGTGCTGACCGGCATGCTTCAGAGTCTTGCGCCGGCGCCGAAGAATTACACCGTTTTTCTCCTGAGCAGCGGCAGCGAGGCCACGGAAAACTGCATCAAGCTGGCCAAGACATACGCGCTCGAAAAGCACGGGCCGCAGAAGAAATATTTTGTCACCTTCCAGAACGCGTTTCATGGCCGCACCATGGGCTCGCAACTGGCCGGCGGCATGCCGCGTCTGAAAAAATGGATCGGCGAATGCGATCCCACTTTTATCCAGGTTCCGTTCCCGGACGGCTATAAGAACGAGAATATCTCCTTCGACCTATTTTTGAAGACTATTCGCGAGTACGGCGTTGCGCCGAAAAATATCGCCGGCGTGATGACGGAGAGCTACCAGGGCATCGGTCCGGACTTCTTGCCGGTTAAATATGCGCAGGAATTGGAAAAATTTTGCCGCGAACATGACATCGTGCTTTGCTTCGACGAGGTCCAGGCCGGGTTCGGACGCACGGGCAAGATGTTCTGTTTCGAGCATTACGGGGTAAAGCCAGACCTGATTGCCTGCGGCAAGGGGATTTCCTCCTCGCTGCCCATTTCGGCGGTGATCGGCAGGAAGGATATTCAGGCCTTGTACGCGCCCGGTTCCATGACTTCCACGCATTCGGCCTCGCCGCTGCCTGTGGCGGCCGCCATAGCCAACCTGAAGCTGATCCGTAAGGAACGGCTGGTCGAACGCGCGGCGAAACTCGGAAAATTTCTCGTGCCGGAGGTGCACAGGATCCGGCAGAAATATTCCGACGTGCTCGGTTGCGCGCAGGGCAAGGGGCTGGTGGCCGGGATCCAGGTCGTCAAGCCCGGCACCAAGGAACCAAATCCGGAACTGGCGTTGAAAATCAACGTGGCCTGTTTCCATCGCGGCCTTTTGATGTTCGCGCCGGTCGGTATCGGCGGCGAGTGCCTGAAAATTGCCCCGCCATTGACAATAAAGGAAGATGCTTTGCGCGAGTCAATCCGGGTCTTTGAAGAGGCGATTGACTCCGTGCTGGGATAGTCGATGCAACAAAAAATCAAGGAAAAAATCGTCGGCCGTCGGTGTCAGACGTTGTTATCACCTGCTGAATGCCACCGCCGTGTCGTTGACTTGCAAAGACGCGTTGATCGTTTGAATCCCTTCCGCAGGCCGCGCGGATTTATTTTTAAGGCAAAGTCCTGGGATGAATACGAGGCCTGGAAACGAAAACAAACCAATCCTCGTTTATGGTAATATCATGGTCTCATCTGTTTCCAGTTCAAATGTGCCGGATCCGCTGATACGAGCCTGTTCTTTGCTCAATAAGCACGGGGTAAAATACATGGTCGTGGGAGGGCATGCCTGCATCCTGCACGGCTTGGTGCGGACGACCGAAGACGTGGACATCCTCGTTGAGGAATCAGAAGAGAATTATCGGAGTATAATTTTGGCCCTTTCCGAAATGGAAGATGGCGCTGCCCGCGAACTGACGCCGCAGGATTTTAAGGACAACCTTGTGGTCAAGGTGGCGGATGAGGTGGAAGTGGATGTCAGCCGCCGCGCGTGGAAAGTTTCATACGCTGATGCCATTGATTTCGTTTGCCATGCGGTGATTGATGGCGTCAAAATTCCGTACGCGGGTTTGAAATCCCTGATTGCCAGCAAAGAAACTTATCGGGAACAGGATCGCGCGGATTTGTTGCGGCTTCGCGAATTAGCCCGTCTTGCCAGGACCAAACCGCCAACGAGTTGATGATGGGGAATCAATAATGGTATCTTGCTTGGGCAATAAACACAGAGTTTTCTTCGACTTTATAGACAAGCCGGTGCTCAAGATCAATGCGCCGTGACCAATAACCGGCCAGGGCATGACGTAGAGGTTCCGGTTTTCCGGTACCTTGGAATGGGGTCCGCGTGATTTCCTTGATCAAATCATTGACCCGTTTGAGCATCTTACGGTCGGTTTGCTGCCAGTGGAGATAGTCATCCCACGCCTGGCTGGAAAAAATAATCTTCATTCGATTAATTTTCGTTCGCGACCTTTGCCGTTATTCAATTCACTGACGGAATCCAGCAGGCGTTGCGCATTTGTCGGGCTTTTAAGGAGGTAGGCGGTTTCTGTCAACGAATCATAGTCTGCCAGGGAGATCATAACGACGGCATCATCCCTCTTGCGTGTGATAAGTATTGGAGTATGGTCGCGGCATACGTGTTTAATCGTGTCGGCAAATTTTTCTCTTGCTTCGGTATAATTAAGCGCTTTCATGGTGTACAGAATACTGTACGCGTGTGGGGTTTGTCAATTATTTTCACTCGCCGTTTTTACGCTTGCGCAATAATGCCTTAAATGCCAAATTACAAAACATGACTAACATAAAAGAAAGCATTTCGCGACTGCTCGCAACCGGCGAACCAAAAAGCTTCGTTGGAATCGTGGATATTCATACCCACCTCTTTGACCCTGCCATGGGTTCTTTGCTGCTCTGGGGAATTGACGAACTGGTGACCTATCATTACCTCGTGGCCGAGGTGTTTCGGGCCCGGCCGGATCTGGATTATGAAAAATTCTGGAAATGGCCGAAGCAAAAGCAGGCGGATCTGATCTGGAGCGAACTGTTTATAAAACGTTCCCCAATATCCGAGGCCTGCCGCGGAGTTCTTACCGTCCTGCAGGCCCTGGGACTGGATTCCAACGTGAAAAGTCTGGATAAGATCAGGAAATATTTCGCCGGACAGAATGTGCGCGCTTATACGGACTTGGTCTTCAGGCTGGCTGGCGTCTCGAAAGTTTACATGACGAACGACCCGCTCGATCCGGTCGAGCAAAAGTGCTGGCAAAAAGGATTTGAACGGGACAGGCGTTTCCTGGCCGCGTTGCGTCTTGACAGCGCCTTGATGAACTGGCCCAACGGCGTCCCCGCCTTGCGGAGACTGGGCTACCAGGCTGACTGCGTGCTTTCTGGCAAGACTTTGAGCGAAGTGCGCCGCTATTTGAATGATTGGTGCGGGAAAATGAGGGCGAAATACATGGGCCTCAGCCTGCCGCCTTCGTTCGATTATCCGGTCAAGGAGTCGCCGTTGACCACTCTTTTGGCGAAGGCGGTTATTCCTGTCGCGCGCGAGAGAAAAATTCCGGTGGCCCTGATGATCGGCGTCAAAAAACTTGTCAACCCGCATCTGCGTCTGGCCGGCGATTCCGTCGGGAAGGCTGCCCTGCGCTCGGTGGAGAACCTTGCCCTGGAATTCGGCGACGTCAAATTCATGATAACCACCCTGGCGCGTGAAAATGTTCATGAACTCTGCGTCATTGCCCGCAAGTTCAGGAACGTGCTGCCGTTCGGCTGCTGGTGGTTCATGAACAATCCGGAGCTTATCCGCGAAATGACCGCTATGCGTCTGGAACTGCTAGGGCTTTCATTCATTCCCCAGCATTCCGATGCCCGCGTGCTGGATCAGTTGGTCTATAAGTGGAAACATTCCCGCGCAATTATCGGCGACGTATTGGCCGGCAAATACGAGGATATTATCAAGACCGGCCGGCGCGTGAGCGAATCAGACATCAAGCGCGACCTTGCCATCCTGTTCGGCGATGAACTGCTTTGGGGATAAGATCAGGGTGTTCCGCGCGTTTTTCCGTTTCGCGGACGACAAGAACATACACAAAAAAAGTTTTTTTATCCGTTTTCATATGGCAGGGCGCACCTTCCATTTTCGTGGCTCGGCATAGCGCCGCTTGGGCGCGCTGACATCTGAACAATCTTCCCCAAACGGCCCGCGTGGGCGACGTTGTCGCAGCGCACGTCGGTAGGGACGCTTTATCCCACCTTCTTTAATATGCGCTTTTTGTCCAATATTATGCGCGTATTATCCATTGACCTTTTAGATCAATATGGGATTATGTATGCAAATGAATTTAGAATTGCTTTACATGCATAAATTTCAGTTCATTTCGTTTTGTCCGGTATTTCACGCTGATCCGGCAGGCATCAGCCGTGTTCACATCAACGATGATTGCCACCTCCTGCACATTACCCGCGGAACAGGCACGCTGTTCGTGGAAGAAAAAAAGCATGTGCTTCATTCAGGCATAGTCGTTTCTATTCCGCCTTTTGTGCGTTTTTATTTCAAGATCAATGCGCCGTTTGAAATGCTCAATATTCACTACCGCATCTGGCTCGCAAACGGTGATCCTCTGGAAGAACACGCTGTTCTACAGCTCATTTTCAGGCCCCGTTATTTCGACCGCATACTCGATCTTCTCCGGAACATGGAAGTTGATCTTAAAAGGAATCTGCCGGAAAGCCAGCTCATTGCCGCCCGGGCGCATGAGATCATCATCCGGCATCTGATATCCAACGAATTGATCGCCCGGGAACACAAAAATATTGACGCCCGCTTGGCGAACGCCTGCCGGCAAATGAGCTTACCCGACTATAAAATATTCAAGGCCGGCGAAATAGCGCGTTTGTGCGGCCTTAGCGCGAGTCAGATGAACCGGCTTTTCCGGAAATGCTTCCGCATGACGCCCCATCAATTCTGGGAGAAAAAACGTTTCGCCGAGTTATGCCATCAATTGCGCTCAAGCAATCTTCCGGCATCCAAGATCGCGGCGCGGTTTGGAATGGAGGACAACGCCTATTTTTCGCGCTGGTTTAAAAAAATGGCGGGCTGTGTGCCAACGGAATTCCGCCAACGCGGAATTTAAATAACAAAATGGAGGCGGATATGGATTCAAAAAGCAGAATGCTGAAAGCCTGGAGTTTCGAGGAACCGGATCGGGTGCCGCTGGAGATATACCTCTATGCGCCGGCCAAGGGTTTGCCGGGGGCCGACAAAATCAGCGAATTCCAGGAAAAAGAAGCTGATAATTTCAGAGGTGTCGCCGGTTTTGATTGGGGGTTCCTGGGCCTTGACACCGTCTATACCGAAGAGATTATTGAAGACGTGCCAGGGAAATACAAGCGCCTGCGCAGGATCCACTCAACCCCGGCCGGAAATTTTACCGCCGTCAGCAGGCATTTTTACGGCGACGCCGACCCGAATGACTGTCATTGGGACAAAAGATTCATTGAAACTTTGGACGATTTCAAAAGGCTGGCTGAAGCCGACAGGAAAATTCGGCCTTTCAACCTGGAGGAATACAACAAGGGATGCGCCGAAGTCGGCAATCGGGGATTGCCTTGTACCGGGCTGTTTCATCCCCTGGGGACACTGGTGAGAAACAGTGTCATGGAAGAAGTTTTCATCTGGCTGATGACGGAAGAGCGCATTGTGACGCAATACCTGGAACAATGTGCCGAGCAGGTCCGCGAAACCTTGTTGTCCATCAAGGATAAAAAGCTTTCCGATCCCCCCATTTTTATGACATATGCATTGGAAATGCTCATCCCGCCATGGCTTGGGAAGGCGCATTTCAACAAGCTTGTTTTTCCTTTCGACAAACGGGTGAATGACGCCGTCCATCAGATCGGCGGACGGCATCGGGCGCATTGCCATGGCAACAGCGGCAATTTTCTTGAACTTTTTGCGGACATGGGAATTGACGCCGTGGAGCCGCTGGAGCCGCCTCCCTATGGTGACAACATTCTCGCCAAGGCCAAGAAACAGGTCGGGAAACGGATGCTCCTCTGCGGCAATGTGGTATCGCAGGCCTTCCATCTGAATTCATTCAAGGTTAAAGATGTGCGCGAACTGGTCAAAAGGGCCATCGCCGACGGCGCTCCGGGAGGAGGCTTCAGTCTGAAAACCACCGGCGGCGCGGCGGGAAACGGAAAGACAAAAGAACAATGCATAAAGGACATTGAGTGCAATCTGGCGCTCATTGATGCCTGGCGGGAATTTAGTTCATATTAAACATTTTCTTTTTATAGGCGGCCGGGGGGCAGCCGTAATGGCGCGCAAATGCGTGGTGAAAATGGCTGTGGTCCACAAAGCCCCAGTCCTGCGAGATTTTTTTTATCGGATCCGGCGTGGTCAGGAGTTGGCTTCGAGCGCCGTCCAGCCGGGAACTCAAAACGAAATCGCCGAAATTCAATCCCATGATTTCATGGAACGCCTTGCAAAATGCGCCGTGCGCCATATCGCAGACCTTGGCCGCCTCATTCGCCGATATAAACCGGCGTTTATGAAACACCAGATCAACCGCGTGGTTGATGCGGTCATAAAGCATGCCGGATTGGACGTTTCCGGGCGGCGGATCCCATTCTTCCGTCAATGCCAGCAGCGCATCCATCAGGCATACCCGTAATTTCAGCCTTGTCCGTTCGTTAATTTCAGACGTTCCGCTGCCGCGCGTTTTAAGTAGACCAATCATGCGCTTCCCGATATTGATGACAAAGGGGCGCATTGAATCCGGCACGCGCGGCCGGTTTTTGAGATCGGCCGTAAACGGCGCCATCCAGTCGAAGTGCGGAGCTTCCGGACAGGTCATTGCCGCCAGCATCGCCGGCCAGATGACAAAAACGATCACTTCGCACGGGGCGGAGACCGCCCGACATCCATGTGGTTCCCAGACGCCGCACATCCAGACTTGCCCCGGCCCCAGAATTTCCTTCCTCTGTCTGCAGCGCCGTTCCATTTTGCCGCGCAAAACGATTCCAAGCTCAAGCGCGAAATGCATGTCGTAAACAACATGTTTTTCGGGACAGGAATGCTTGTTGTAAAAAACATGGATGGGCTTGTTTGCCGTTACCGGAACTTCGGTGCGTTTGATGTTTAACGCTGGGGCAGTCTGTTTCATGATACAATAATTTTAAAACTGCCTGTGACAAAAATGGCGATGAGTGGTTTGGCTGTCAGATCAATTTCGCTTTCAATCCCAATCGTTCTGCGCCTTTCGTCTGCAATTTATCCGCCGAGACGAACAACTCCGTGCCCCAAACGCAGGCGCATGCAATATGTAGGGCATCCATGGCCGCAAAGGCAATGTTTCCAGCGTCAAAATAGCATGGGTAACGACTTCCGGCGTAAGTTGAATGATATCGGCATCCCGGATATCATCAGCCAGCCGTTGCTTTGTCAACCGGTATTGCTGGCGCGTAATCGCGTTCTCCCGCAGACGGCGATTCAGCGCCGATATGATTTCCGGCAGACAGATTACGCTCAATCCCAACTGATCGATCGCCATGCAAATTTCATCGGCTACGGCGCTGCCGGGTTCCTCGATGTAACGCTTTGCAAATGCCGAGGAATCAAAGAAGGCCTTCATGTTTGCGTCCTTCCAATATGGCCGTTGATAGCCGGGCGCCTTTGGCGGACAGCCTCAAGCCGGGACGTTTCCAGGAAGGCGTTTTGGCTTCGGTCTCCGCCGCGGGGATAATTTCCGCGATGGGGTGGCCATGGCGCAGGACGAGCAGCGTCTCGCCCTCTTGCACTTGCGTGAAGAGCCCGGAGGCATGGCGACGGAATTCGGTGAACGATACGCTTTTCATAAGACTCTTCGCTTTCTGTACATTAATGTGCAGAATAATGAGCAGTATGTCAACAATAACTTCATGGCCGGAATCATGCAATTAAAGTACAATTTTTAACGGCCAATAATACACACAAGCGAACTTGCTTTGCAAGACTCTTTTGGTAGATTGGCATTGTAAGAAAGATAAAAATTAATGGCGTCAAACTTTGCGCGAGTGCAACGTCCGATACGAGCAAGCGTGCTCGGGGTGGGCCGGGCGCTCCGCGCACGGCAGTTGCTGAATTAAACGGAGGGTAAAAAATGGTTCCAAAGACATTATTGGTTTTCGGCGCGCACATGGATGATTGCGAGATCGGCGCCGGAGGATTGATTTGCAAGGCCCTTAAAAACGGGCATCGCGTGGTTTTGGTTGTTTTTTGCAGCGATTATTCCACGTGGGTCACTACCAAAGGGCGTGAGGACGAAGTCAAATCCATGGTGATGTCCAAGGCAAAAGACATGGGAGTGGAGAAGCAGCTTCTTGGCTACGGATATCAGGCGATTCCGAACACGCTGGATACCATCCGACGGGTGGCGCAGATCGTTGTGGACGTTAACCCGGACGTTGTCCTTTTTCACAGCAGAAGGGAACGGGAACCGGGGCCGGCGGATCATGCGGTTGTGGGGGAAATCGTCCAATATGCCATCGGAACGGCGGGCACGGTTTTGGGAGGGATTCAAACATCATATATCGGAGAAATGTATGCGTATGAGGTTTATCCGCGCTCGCCGTTTGATCCGGACACATACATTGATATCAGCGACGTGATCCGGCCGACCGTGGAAAATATTGATTATTTCGGCCGCGAAATTTACGGCAAATACGCTCCTAAATGCGCCGAACTGCAAAGCCGCGTCTGCCTGGGGAAAGATGGCGATGAAATAAAACTCTGGCATTACGGGGAAGTCAAGTTTGCGCTTTCCGTTTACCGTGGCGTGCAAAGCGGTTGCCGGTTCGCGGAAGCCTATGAATCCATCTACGCGCGTAAATTGGTCGGCAAAAAGAGACAATTGGAGGAAATGATCGGTTCATGAAGTCTTTAAAAATAGCGTGTTTGGGCGGGGGCAGTCTTTATTTTCCACGAGCCTTGGTAGATCTGGCGTGGAGAAAAGACCTTTCCGGATCGGAAATTGTTCTTTATGATCTTGATGGTGAAAAGGCCGAACGTATGGCGGCAAAGGGGCGGGAGTATGTCAGGCAGGCGGGTGCAGACCTGACCATCCGGGCAGTGCCCGGTCTGGGAGAAGCGCTGGATGCGGCGGATTTTGTGGTGACCTCGATCGGCGGCAGTGGCGCGGAAATCACCACGGACGTGTACCGCTCAACTTATCACGAGGCTGATATTTTGATTCCGCGCAAATACGGAATTCATCAGATTGTGGGCGATACCTGTGGTCCGGCCGGTATGATGATGGCTTTTCGCTCAATACCGGCTTATCTGGCGATTTGCCGTGAGATGGAAAAGCGCTGTCCCCAGGCCATCCTGATCAACCATTCCAATCCCATGTCCGTGTTGTGCCGCGCCATGCGGAAATATACCGGAATAACCGTCATCGGTTTATGCCACGGGGTGCAGGCCGGAATCAGGCACGCTGCCGAAATCCTGAAAATACCGGCACAGGAATTGGAATGCGTCTGGATCGGGACGAATCATTACTATTGGTTTGTTCAAATCAGGCACAATGGAAAAGACGTGTATCCTGAGTTGATGAAAAGGACCGCGGAACAGTTGCCGGAAAAGAAAAGCACGCTCAGCGCGCAACTATCCCGGATTTATGGCCATCAGATTGTTTATCCTGAAGACGATCATATCATCGAGTTTTATCCGTTTCTGACCCAATTACCGCGCGGGCGGGACGATTTGCCGGAAGGTCTCGCCGAAAGCGACCGGCAGTTTAATGGGGGATTGGATGGCGATCATAACGAGTATGGGAATTTTAAAGTTATCACGAAACGTCGCGCGGAGCGCGACGTCCACCTTTCGAGAACATCCGGGTGGGCCGCGCGCTCCGCGCGCGGCAGCCTGCCCGCCTGTGCCCGAGCGCCGGCCAGGGAGTTCGGCCAGGGGTGCCGGGGTTCTGATTCAGTGCCGCCAGCGAATATCCGCAAGGAATTCATGAAAAAATACCAGGCCACACTGGATAAAATCCCATTGCCGGAAAAGTCGTCGGATCATATTAGCGGCGAAGGTTTGGCCGGCATGATCAGCGCCATGGCCCATGGCCGAAGGGAGCTTTGCATTGCAAATATCGCCAATCAGGGCGCCATTTCCAACCTGCCATTCACGGCCGAGGTTGAACTGGAAGCCGTGACCGATTCACGCGGGGTGAGGCCGATCCATGTCGGTGAAGCACCGCTGGTATTGAAAGGCATATTGGAAAAGCGGTTTGTATGGCAGGAACTGGTTGTGGATGCCGCAGTCAAGGGCGACCGGAAACTGGCATTGCAGGCGTTAATGCTGGACGAAATGGCGGTCTGGCCGGACAAGGCCGAAAAAATGCTGGATGAACTGTTATCTGCCTCGAAGAATTTATTACCGCAATTTTGAATGATTGAATGTAAGAAAATTTTACCACGGAGTCCATTGAGGCACAGAGATGGGAGCAAGAGGAGATTTTTTTATCCCGATGGAATCGGGATAAAAAACCGGCTTGTGTTGGAGAAATATAGGGAGACATAATCAAACCTCCCTTCTTACTCCAATGACAATTCGTGTTTTAAATTGGTTTTGCTGTTCGGCAAAATTAATTTAAAACGCCTCTTCTTGTCCGAACCTCCATGTCTCGGTGACCTCTGTGGTGAATTCCTTGATTTAAGTTGTTACCATAAAAGGTCAGAGAAACCATGAAAACTGAAATATTATCCAGGGAGCAGATTGAACGAATCAATTCCGCTTCTTTAACAATCCTGGAACGGACCGGAGTGGAAATTCCGCATGACGAAATGCTGAAAAAGTTCGCGGATGCGGGCGCCAAAGTGGATTTCGCAAAGAAGCGCGTTCATATTCCATCCGATCTCATAACCCGCATGCTGGGCATGGCGGGAAAAAGTTTTACGCTGTACGGACGTGACCTGAATAAGACTGCCCATTTCGGGCAGGGGAAAAGGAATTACAACAGCATAGCCGGGGAAGCATTGTGGCTTGATACGTTGGGAGGGCAGCGGCGGTATGCAACATTGCAGGATGTGGCAACGGCGGCGCGTCTGGGGGATGCCCTGGATGAATTGACGATTGTCGGAGCCATGTCTGATCCGTACGAGATTCCGGCTTCATATCGGTGCGTGGAAGTGGCGGCAACCATGATCAAGAACACCACCAAGCCGATCACGTTCTGGTTCCATGACCGGGCTTCCGCAAAGTATATTGTCGAGATGTTGATCGCTTTGCGGGGCAATGAAAAAGATGCCATGGAAAAACCGTTATGTTATCCTTTTCTGGAGCCGATCAGTCCCCTGCGTTTTCCGTTCAACGGAATTGACCTTTTGTTTGAAACCGCCCGCCTGAATCTTCCGGTACCCATAGGTCCAATGGCGCAAATGGGCGTTTCAGCTCCGGCCACGCTGGCCGGGACCATGGCGGTTGAAAACGCGGAAATACTGGCCGGGATATGCATTACCCAGTTGATCCGGCCCGGCATGCCGGTGTGTTATGGCGGCATCTGCCATGCGTTTGACATGGGCACAACCCAGATGATTTTCGGCGGCCCGGAACAGGCGATTTTTGGGGTTGCCATGACCCAGATGGGCAAACATTACGACCTGCCCGTTTACATCAATGTCGGCTTGACTGATTCAAAACTTCCGGACGGTCAGGCCGGATTGGAATCAGGTGTTACCCTGGCCATGGGCGCGGCGGCCGGGGCGGACGTTTTTGGACATATGGGTATTTGCGGGGTGGATCAGGCGACATCCCTGGACATGCTGGTTTTCCAGTGCCAGGTCATTGCGTTCGTTGAAAGCATGATGAGGGAGATTGACTTCACGGACGAGGCATTGGGTCTGGCTGAAATCGAGGCAGTCGGCCCCGGCGGGACCTTTATTGACCGCGACCACACGGCGGATCATTTTCGCAGGGAGTTGTATTTTCCACGCCTGCTGGACCGCCAATATTATCAGGCCTGGGCGGATTCCGGAGCAAAGACGATGGAGCAGAGATGCGCTGAATTCAAGGCTCGGACGCTTGCTGATCATATTTCTCTGTCGTTAAATGCTGAAGTAGCGATGGAATTGAATCATATCGTCAAAAGAGCACGAAAAGATTTATCCGGCAGGTAAATATTGAAAAATAGACGTTTTATGAACAAAGCATACCTTATAGAAGCGGAAAGTTTTGGTGATTTTGGCGGATGGGTTGTTGACCAGCAGTTCATGGATCAGATGGGTTCTCCGTATCTTCTGGCGCATGGGCTGGGAGTTCCGGTTAAAGATGCTTCTACCACAATACGGATTGCAATGCCCGACCGTTACCGCGTGTGGGTTCGGACAAAAGACTGGGGCGCTTCTCTCGGGGCTTCCGAAGCGCCGGGTAGATTTCACCTTCTCGTCAATGGAAGTCCTCTCTCTGTGACTTTTGGCAGTGAGGGGGCACAATGGCATTGGCAGGATGGAGGGACTGTGGAGATTACAGGCGGCGATGTATCGCTTGCGCTCCACGATTTAACCGGATTCGATGGCCGGTGCGACGCCATTTTATTGTCGGCTGACCTTGATTTCCATCCTCCTGACGAAGGGGAGGATCTGGCGATGTTTCGGCGGAAAGCGCTTGGCCTGCCGACGGTTCCAGAGAAATCGGGTGACTTTGACTTTGTCGTGGTCGGCGGCGGGATCGCCGGAATATGCGCCGCCATTGCGGCGGCGCGTCTGGGAGTGAAAGTTGGACTGGTGCATGACCGCCCTGTGCTGGGCGGCAACAACAGTTCCGAGGTGCGCGTGGGTCTTTCCGGTAAAGTGAATAATTTGCCTTATCCATCGCTTGGCAGGATTGTCAATGAGATTGCGCCGATTGGATATTATGATTTTGTTGAGGCGGAACAGAGTCAGGATGATCCGGCGAGTCGCCGTATTCTGGCAATGGATCCGGTCAAGAGGATTCATAATGCCGGCCCGACCTCGAACTATGAGGATGACAAGAAACTGCATGCGGTTCAATCCGAGCCGAACATTTCGCTTCTGCTTGATACCCATGTGGTGGCAATCGAAAAAAGAGGGTATGAAATTGTCGCTGTTATAGCGGAAAATATCAGGACCGGCCGCAAGTTGCGGCTCAAGTGTCGATTCGTGGCGGACTGCACCGGCGATGGTACGGTTGGCGCACTGGCTGGCGCTGATTTTCGCGTAGGCCGGGAAAGCCGCGCCGAGACAGGGGAGGAACTGGCGCCTGAGACGGCGGACAATCTGGTGATGGGTACCTCCGTGCAATGGTATGCGGAGCGTTCGGAAAAGGCGGTTATATTCCCGGAATGTCCGTGGGCGTTGCCGTTTACCGAAGAAAACTGCCAACATGCCCTTAGAGGCGATTGGAACTGGGAAAGCGGAATCGGAAAGGATCAAATCAAAGATTTTGAAACAGTCCGGGACAGCTCATTCCGGGCGATTTTTGGCAACTGGGATTTCCTAAAGAACCGATGCCGAAAAAAGGGGGAATACGCGAATTATTCGCTTGCCTGGGTTGCCTACGTCGGAGGAAAAAGGGAATCGCGGCGACTGCTGGGCGACGTCATTCTGACAGAGCAGAACATTGAGCAAGGCAAAGTTTTCACGGATGCCTGTGTGACGGTTACGTGGCCGTTTGACTTGCATTACCCGAATCCCGAAAACGGCCGGCATTTTCCAGGCCGTGAATTTCTGGCGATTTCCGAGTCCAAACCGATCAAGCCTTATGCCATTCCCTATCGCTGCTTATATTCGCGGAATATCGGCAATCTGTTTATGGCCGGACGTAATATCAGCGTTACGCATGTGGCGCTGGGCGCCGTGCGAGTGCAAAAAACAACCGGCATGATGGGCGAGGTCATCGGCATGGCCGCGGCTCTATGTAAAAGAAACGACGCCTCTCCGCGCGAGATTTATGAAAAATACCTCAATAAACTGAAAGAACGGATTGCGGGATTTGAGATTGAACATTGCAATTTAAATCTGGCGCGTTGTTCTGAGGGGCGGAATGATATTTGATGGAAAAGGTCGTGATATTTATCACGATACGTGAGGGAGACCGGATTTATCCATCAGTTACCATGAATTTTCTTCTTTCTTTGCCGGTTCTTCAATTTGATATAATGATCCCATTGGAGCGTCCCGATCCCGTTGCGGGGTCGGGGCGGACTCTGCGCCAACGCAGACCAGGCAGGGCGGCTGGGCTGGAACGCTCTTTTCTGCGGCGAGCCGCTGGCCGCCGTCTCATTCTGTTTGCCCTGCGTTGTTCCGGCCAGCGCCACATTCTTGAACCAAAGAGCCGCCTTTACGGAGCTTGCAATAAGCTCCGTAAAGGTTTTTGCTCTCTTCTTTTAGTCACCACACAAAAAGAAAGAGAGGGCCCTATGGGATCATTGTTACAGGACAAAAAGCTACATCGTCTGCTGGAAAAAGTCGATCAGGATTTGGCGGAGGAAAGCCGGCAGGGCGGTTGTCGGCATTGCGGGGGCAAATTGCATCGAGCCGACTACGAACGCAAGCCGCGCGGCGGTCCTTCCGAATGGGACAAGCGGAATAGCTTCTGTTGCGCCGAGGATGGGTGCCGGCGGAGGTTAACACCGCCTTCGGTGCGATTTTTGGGACGGAGGGTATATGTGGCGGTGGTGGTGACTTTGCTGGCAGCCATGCAACAGGGGCTGAAAGCCGAACGGGTGAAAAAGTTGCAGATGGCGCTGGGGGTTGATGTGCGCACGTTGCAGCGTTGGCGGGAATGGTGGCAGAGCGCGTTTGTGAACAGCGTCTTCTGGAAGCAGGCCAAAGCCCGTTTTATTCCGCCGCTGGAGGCAGGTAAAATGCCCCTGGCGTTGGTAGAGGCCTTTGGCGGGACGCGAGAAAGGATATTGGAACTGCTGAAGTTTTTAAGTCCGCTCACGACTGCGGCAGGAAAGGGGGGTGTTGGGGCTATGTGATGTTTTGATTTAATCCGCAGAAGATGCCGGTTGGCATGAGAAAGCCGGGGTGTTAAAAGGTCGGCATTGCAAAAAAACAAGACCTGGAGGTCAGGAAAGGAGACAAGCAATGCCGAAGGAACAAGGTGTATCGCAGTCGTATGAACGGTGGGCGTATTTTCGTTTTAGCGTGGTGGGGCCATTGTTGGCGGCGCCGCCGGGGCCGGGCGGACTCAGCGGCGAGTTAAAGACGCTATCGCAGAAGACGTGGCGCCATCCGATTACGGACAAGGCGGTGATGTTCGGGATCTCGACGATTGAGCGGTGGTATTATCAGGCGCTGAATGAAAAGCAGGATCCGGTGGGAGCGCTCAAGCGTAAACGCCGGCGGGACGCCGACATGTATCCAAGTTTGAGTTCGCCACTACGGGAAGCGATACAGGCGCAATACCGCCAACATTCGAGCTGGAGCTGTCGTTTGCATTGGGATAATCTGGTCGTGTTGGCGGCAAAGGAACCTGCCTTGGGCCCGCTGCCTTCTTATCCATCGCTGTTGCGTTTCATGAAAGCGCACGGCTTGTTGAAGCAGCCCCGGCGCGGGCCGGTCGGAAGTCCCGGCAGTGTTAAAGCCGAAGAACGATTCCTGGGGCGTGAAATCCGCAGCTACGAGAGCGAATATGTCAACGCGCTTTGGCATCTGGACTTTCATCACGGATCCCTGCGTGTGCTGACGGCGCTTGGCCAATGGGTCCATCCGCTTGTGCTGTGCGTTCTGGACGATTATTCCCGCCTGTGTTGCCACATCCAATGGTATCTGGCCGAGACGGCCGAGAACCTGGTCCATGGGTTATCGCAAGCCATGCAAAAGCGCGGGTTGCCCCGCGCACTGATGAGCGACAATGGTTCGGCCATGATCGCCGCCGAGACAACGGAGGGACTGCAACGGCTTGGCACGCTGCACGAAAGGACACTGGCTTACAGTCCGTATCAGAATGGCAAGCAGGAATCGTTCTGGGGCCGGCTGGAAGGCCGCCTGGTGGCGATGCTGGAAGGCGAGCGCGATCTGACTCTGGCGCGATGCAACGAGGCGACGCTGGCTTGGTCTGAGATGGAATACAACCGTGTGGTTCATTCTGAAACAGGCGCAAAACCCATTGATCGTTTTATCGCCGGTAAAGACGTCGGACGCCCTTGTCCGTCAAGCCAGGAATTGCGCCTGGCGTTCACCACCGCAGTAACGCGTTCGCAACGGCGGAGCGACGGCACCCTCAGTCTCGCCGGACAACGTTTTGAAGTGCCTTCCCGCTATCATCACTTCTCCAGGATAACCGCGCGTTTTGCTTCCTGGGATCTGTCGCAAGTGTATCTGTGCGATCCGCACGCCGACAAGATGCTTTGTCGCCTTTACCCGCTGGATAAAAGCAAAAATGCCAACGCTGTCCGGCGCCAAACAGACCCCGTGGGCAAACTCCCGCCGGATCAACCCGCCGCCGACAACGGTGCCCCGCTCTTGCGCCAGCTCATCGAACGGTATGCAGCCACAGGGTTGCCACCCGCCTATTTGCCTAAAGACGATGCAACACAAAAACAGGAGGAGGACCCACAGTGAACAAGAAAATGCTCGCACTCTACAGTCTGAAGTACAACCCCTTTTCGTCGGAAGCGCCCACCCGGGACATGTTCGTCTCCCCTGAAATCGATAGCTTTTGTTGGCGCATTGAGCATCAGGTGGGCGAAGGCGGTTTTGCTTGCGTCATCGGAGATCCGGGCACCGGCAAGAGCGTGGCCTTGCGCATCCTGGCCGAGCGTTTGGGCGCGATGCGCGATGTCACGGTCGGCATCCTCACCCGCCCACAGGCCATCGTGGCCGACTTCTACCGCGAACTCGGCGACATATTTGGTGTGGCGCTTTCACCTCACAACCGCTGGGCCGGCGCCAAGGCCCTGCGCGAAAAGTGGCTGACTCATATCGACGCCGCACTCTACCGGCCGGTACTGCTCATCGATGAAGCCCAGGAAATGAACAACGCGGCCTTCTCCGAATTACGCTTGCTTGCCAGCGCCCATCTGGACACGCGTTCCATTCTTACGGTTGTGTTTGCCGGCGACGGACGCTTGGCCGCCAAGCTTTCAACTCCGGACCTTCTACCCATCGGTAGCCGCATCCGCACCCGCCTGCGCACCGAGTTCACCACCCCAGCGCAACTTCATAAATGCCTGACTCACGTCCTGAGTCAAGCCGGCAATCCCAAACTCTTCGGCCCGAATTTGATCGCCACCCTTTGCGAACATGCCGCCGGCAACTACCGCGTCCTGATGAATATGGCCAACGATCTCTTATCCACCGCTTTGCATCG
>Ga0074199_1001420_pt1 | contig 21100 bp, 14 predicted proteins | sample EPASupsiteSAE347_FD_64528 | JGI IMG/M metagenome (GOLD analysis project Ga0074199, IMG submission 64528) | Bioremediated contaminated groundwater from EPA Superfund site, New Mexico - Sample SAE3-47 | ecosystem: Environmental > Aquatic > Deep subsurface > Groundwater > Contaminated ... | reverse complement strand
CAGATCATCCAGCGGCGGAGGTTCGTTGAGGTGCTTCATGGCGATCGACAAAGCGGGATCGGTGGCTTCATCATATACTCGAAAAGGAAGATTCCCGGTAAGGAATTCCCACAACATTATGCCGATGGAATAGATATCCGATTTGGCGGTGATTTCCGGTTTGCCGAGACATTGCTCGGGGGACATGTAATGAGGAGTTCCGAGAGCTATTCCCGTTCGTGTCTGTTTTAGCGAAGTCTTGGCGATACCGAAATCGACGATTTTCAGATCGCCGTTTTTGTCTATGAGAATATTGGCCGGTTTTAAATCACGATGCACGATGCCCTTTTGATGACAGGCATTAATACCGTCAAATAGATTAATAAAACATTTTAGAAGGTAATTTCGATCACGAATGAAATCATTCTTGAACCGATCGAGACTTTTCCCATCGGCAAGTTCCATTACCAAAAAAGGCGCGTTTAGTTTTTCATCCATGTCGGATGCATATACGCCGATGACGCATGAATGCTTTATTGTCGCCAGTATTTTCCCTTCATTGAGAAAACGGTTCTTTGTTTCTTCATTGTTGGTTTCATCCAATAGAAATTTGATGGCGACTTCACGACCGAGGTTCTTGTCGAGCGCTTTATAAACCTGTCCCATGCCCCCGGTGCCCAATTGGGATATTATGGTGTAATGTCTTCCGACTATTTGATTGACGGCTATCATGAGTTATGAATTTACGATACGCCTCAAACTTCGTCAACATGGATTATGGTAAAATACCCCGAATTTTTGTTAAGCACTTTAAATCTTAGCGAATTTAAATTAATATCTTTCCCGCCTTTTCGAAAATTCGGTTCATTGCAATTCGAAAGAAGCAATCGTTGATATAAATTGGAAGGGGCGGCTTGATTACAAGCCGCCGGTCGTTTTTCAGATGCTTTTGCACGATATCGAGTATTGGCTTTTAGGTAAGAGGAAGAACCTGGCGTATTCTTTTAGAGCGCTGCACTCTCCGCTTTACCGAAGATTTTTCTTTTCCAACGGAATTTCCAACATCGGAACATGGATGCAGCGATTGGCGCTCAGTTGGTTGGTTTACCGATTGTCGGGTTCGGCGAAGCTTCTCGCGGCGGTGGATTTCTCCAGCCAGTTTACGGCATTCCTAATGATGCCGATTGCCGGTGTCGTCTTGGATCGACTCGACTTGCGCCGCACGCTCGCGTTTACCCAAACTCTTGCTCTTGTACAAGCCGTTGCGCTTGGTCTGTTGACCTTGTCCGGTGTCGTCCAAATTTGGCACTTAATGATCATGGGTGTTTTTCTCGGACTGATAAATTCATTCGATATGCCCGGCCGTCACTCATTTGTCGTTCGACTTGTCGATCGCAAGGAAGATCTTGTTAATGCGATTGCCCTAAATTCATCGATTTTCAATGCCGCTCGGTTGATAGGTCCGTCCCTTGCGGGCATCACCGTCGCGATATTCGGAGAAGGAGTCTGTTTCTTTTTGAACGCCGCGTCGTTCATTCCCATCATATACGTTCTTGCGAGTATGAATATGATCGAACCGCGTCGCTCAACTCGACGCGAACCTTTTTGGTCGGGCTTGAAAGACGGTTTAAAGTATGCGTATCGTAATTCAGTCATAAGGCCTATCTTGATTCTCGTTTCACTGATCAGTTTTCTGGGTCTTTCATTCGTGGTTTTAATGCCGGTGTTCGCCAAGGAAATACTCAAGGGCGGAGCGGATACTCAGGGCTTTTTGATGGGCGCGTTGGGGCTCGGTGCGCTTGGCGGTTCCATATTTCTAGCATCGAGGAAGGATGTTGCGGCAATCGAGAATACGTTCGGTTATGCATTTATTTTATTCGGTTTGGGAATGGGAGCATTTGCCTGGTCGAGTAACGTCGGATTGTCGATGTTGATCATGATATTCGTGGGATTTTGGATGATAGCCGGGTGGGCGGCAGCCACTTCTCTGCTTCAGTATTATGTTGATGACGACAAACGAAGTCGCGTGATGAGTCTTTTTTTAATGTGTTTTATGGGTATGTCGCCGCTTGGAAGTCTCCTCATGGGATATCTTTCGGAAAGAATATCGGCGCCGGTAACGCTTACCCTAAGCTGCGCTTTTTGCATTCTTGGTTCGCTGTTCTTTTTCCCTCGGAAACAAAAACCTACCGATGTGAAGCAGGAGGCAACCTTATGATTGATCATCACTATTTGCACCGATGTCGCGACTTCGATCGTGCCGTGCACGAATGCAATGCGGCACGGTTTTTACTTCGCGTGAAAATCGCCGATATTTTTTGCTCGACTATTTTAGGGGTTATATTCTTCATTTTAAGCATCGGTTCCGCTTTTGGCGAATTTCCTCCCATTCATGGCGCAATTATTGCCGGAAATATCGCTCGAGTTGGGAAGTTGATTTCGGAAGGCGCGAATATCAATGAAAAAATCAACAACATCGGTGATACGCCGTTATGTTTGGCTGTCCGAGAAGGAAAAGTAGAGATTGCGCAGCTTCTGATCGAAAAAGGAGCTTCATTGGAGGTGCGCAATCTTGACGGAAAAACTCCCCTGCATTTGGCGGTGGAAAAAAGCAGAAAGACGATGGTGGAGCTTTTACTGAAAAACCGAGCAAGTGTGGATGCCAAGGTAGATCCGAAATCTTATTCCGAACAAACGGGTTATACTTCGCTTCATTTTGCGGTGCAGGAAAGAAATAAAGAGATAATTCAGATGCTTATTGATAAAGGCGCATACGTAAACGTGGCCGATCCGAACAAGTTTACACCGTTGGCTTTGGCTGTTTTTGAGCAAGATCTCGATATGGTGAAGTTCCTCATTGATAAAGGTGCCGATCCTAACGCCTACGCTGGTTCGGGCAGAAGCGCGCTTTACTTTACCGCTATTAAGGACTTCCGAGAAAGAAGCTATGCTTCTCGCAACGATCATTCCCTCGATATTGCCGAATATCTCCTTACAAAAGGAGCAGAGTTGGCGCCGATGCGATATCCGTCATATCTGGAGGTATTGGCAGGCGAAGCAGCGTGGTGCGGGAAAACCGATCTTTTCAACTTCTTTTTAAATAAATTGGAACATCCTACGAATTCCGCCTTCCATTCATGGATTTTATGCAGTATGCGTTTCCATAACGACGAATTGTTGAAATCGCTGTTTGAAAAATTGAAAATTGGAGCGGTGAAATTTTCTAACGCTGAAATTTACGATCTCCTGGATGAAGCGTGTAATCGGTCGAATAGCTTTTCCGATTTGTATGCGCTTTATGAATATTTTATCTCCAAGGGTTTTGATATCGCTACTAAAAGCCGAAGCGGCCGGACCTTGCTTCATGGGGCGGCGAGCAGCGGAAATGTTGAAGCCGCAAGATACCTGCTTGAAAAGGGGGTGAGCCCGGATTGCGCCGATAATCAAGGAAAGACGCCGATCGATCTTGTCAAACCTTGGAAAAAAGGATTAGTTGTTCCGATACTTATGAAATATTCAGGGTCGGCGTCTTCCGGTTCTACTTCGGGGATTTCTTCCCCTCAGACGGATCCGTTTCCCCTTCATCGGGCGGTTGAAAATGGTGATTTGAATAAAATCGACGAAATACTGAATTCCGGATATGCAATTGACGGCACATCCCTCGAAGGGGCTGCTCCCATACATATTGCATCGTTAAAGGGCGATCAGAGCGTTGTTTTACGTCTTCTGGAAAAAGGCGCGAACGTTGCTGCGCGCGGAGTAGGCGGTGCGACTCCGCTCCATCTCGCCGCTGGTGAAGGGCACACGGAAGTCGTAGTGGTTCTTTTGATGTACAAAGCCCAGGTGTCCGCGAAAAATGATTTCGGTTGGACTCCGCTTCATTTTGCCGCTTCGAAGGGACGCAAGGATACGGCGGAAGCGCTTATCAAAGGTGGAGCCGATATTAATGCGGTAAATTCTTCCGGCAGAACGTCCCTTCACGTTGCCGTAGCTGAAAACTGCAAGGATCTTGTGGAATTCCTTTTATCAAAGGGCGCCGATTCCAAGTTGACGGATAACAAGGGAAAAACGGCTTTGACTCTTGCTGAAGAATCCAAGAATCAACAATTATGCGACATCATTACGGAAAAAGCAATAAGACCGACTCATTGACAATCTCAAATTGACAATCTCAAATGTTGATGATGCCATGGTTGCCTGAACGATTTGTCGAATAAATGATATGATCGCCTATGAAATGCTTTGATCGAAAGTCGATTCGTTTACCTGGTTTCCGAAGAGAGCATGCCTTGGGAGATATAAGAAAATCGGTGGTTGAACAAGCTTATCACTTTGATGGTTTTCGGCGGATCGTGTTGATCGAGGAGCAGATGGAAGTCTCTTCACAACCCGAGATGGGGTTTAATTTGCATATAATCTACATTCATGCTAATATTAGTCCCGCGAACCTGGAATAAATATTTTTGTCTGGTTCAAGTTAATTTAGGGGGTTTAGCGATTTAGTTTGAGAAAATGAACAGTCGAGGCCGCTGAAGGCCGTTAAAATGAGGCATTGCGCTTTTGATAATAATGAGTATCAAAAATAATTTATACTGAAAAGAGATTGAAATGAATATTTACGTTGGCAATATCTCCCGCGAGACAAATGAAAATGAAATCAAAGAAGCTTTCGAAGCTTTCGGGCAAGTAAGTTCCGTTAATATCATCAAGGATAAATTCAGCGGAGATTCCCGCGGTTTCGGTTTCGTTGAAATGCCGACCGCTTCTGAAGCGCAAAATGCAATCGCTAATTTGAACGGCAAGCAATTGTCCGGAAGAAATCTCGTCGTTAACGAAGCTCGCCCTCGTTCTGAAGGCGGCGGTGCCAAAAGAGGCGGCGGTGGAGATCGTCCCCGAGGCGGCGGCGGCGGATATCGACGCTCCTGGTAATTAAACAGCTTTAATAAAGGCATGCCTTCGAATTTCAAGTCATGCCTTTTGCTTTTTTAGTCCTCTGCAATAAGAAGATTCATTCTCTAAGGCCTTGTTAATAAATAACTGTAACAAATTTCGTTCATCGACCGGCCATAAGAGCCTGTAAGAAAAGAACTATTTGTAATGCTTATTTTCTTGTAGGCTCTAAGCGTGCTTTTGCGTGGAAGTTTCCTGAAACGGGGCTTTCTGCTTGAGTTTTAAGTTCAAGAGGAGTATATTTGCCCGATACCGCGTAATGAAATTTTTCGTAACACTGATTACTATTGCGTTTTATCTGGCTTCAGCTTCTCTCGTTTGGGCGCAAGCTGTTGCGACAGCGGCCGAATATTCTTTTATTTCCACCGATGCGTTTAAAATTCCCGACACTCCTCCCGAGACAACCATAACCGCGACTTCAATGTTGTTGGGCAGTGGTGTAATCACGCTTGAAGGCAATGTCAGAGCCGTTCGTGAAGGTGACCTTCTTACCTGCGGACTCGCGTTCCTCGGACAAGATCCGAAATGGTTGTTGGCTTCGCAAACACCTCGATTTTATCGCAAGGAATCCGTTCCAAAGAAAGGTGTGACCCGGGAAACCACTATTGATGCCAGGAATATCCTTTGGCGTGATACAACGGGAACGATGAATGCCTCGACGGCTGTTACCGTGAAGGTTGAAGAAAGAAGCTGGGATCTTGCGACTTATTCCTGGCTGATAATTTCAGCCGATGAAATGGAAGGCTTCAAACAAACAAATCGGCTGGTTTTCAAAAACAACGTTAGGATCAAGGACAAGGATCATTTCGGAACCGGCAACCGTCTGGATTACGACAAAGCGAGCGCCTCCATGATTCTCACCGGAAACGCTCACGTAGAAGGCGAAAAATGGAGCAACAAGGAAAAAAAGATGGTGAAGCAAATTCTTGACGGTGAAATAATCAGATACAACACTAATACAAAGGAAATGTCATCGGAATAATTATGGATCTAAACGTTACTTATCGCGGGTTTACGCTTGACCCGTTTCAAATTCAGGCGATTTCTGAAATCGAAAACGGACACTCGTTGGTTCTATCGGCTCCGACCGGTTCGGGAAAAACCCTCGTGGCGGAATATCTCATAGAGAAAATCTTGCAAACCGATCAGAGGATTATCTACACTTCCCCGATCAAAGCATTGTCGAACCAGAAATATCGTGATTTTTCAAGATTATATGGCGATAAAATCGGAATTCTCACCGGCGATGTCGTCATCAATCGCGAAGCTCAGGCGTTGATCATGACGACCGAAGTTTATCGAAACATGGCGGTCGAAGACATCGCGGCAATAGAAGATGTCGCTTACGTCATTTTCGACGAAATTCATTTTCTCGGCGATATCGAACGTGGAACCGTATGGGAAGAATCCATCATTTTTTCTCCGAAAACCGTCAGATTTTTGGCATTGTCGGCTACCATACCGAATTGCGAGGAATTGGCGCGCTGGATCGAATCGGTATCCGATCATAAGGTTTCCGTTATTTCACACGATCAGCGTAGCGTACCGCTTTCGTATCTTTTTCATCACAATAAAGTTTTGATGCCGTTCAAGGAACTTTTCAGAAAAGTTACGCGTAAAATCGATGATGATGAAGACGACAAACCGATGAGGCGCAGGCGCAAGCCCGAGGGCGAGTGGCGTCACTTCGACATCATCAAGTCGTTGCAAAATCAGAATCGCTTACCCCTCCTTTATTTCGCGTTTTCAAGGGCGCTCGTGGATAAAATGTCGCGTGAAACAGCCGAGCGCTTTGATTTTACGAGCGCGGCCGAGAAGAAAATAATCGTGGAAACGGCCGATGCTTGCATAGAAAAATATCGCTTGGAGAATCTGGAAAGCGCTTCCCAACTAAGGGAAACTCTCATTCGCGGAGTCGGCAGGCACCACGCGGGGCTTCTTCCCCAATTGAAGGAATTGGTGGAGGTTCTATTCGCCCAACGTCTTTTAAAAGTCCTTTTCGTCACTGAAACCTTCGCTGTCGGTGTCAACATGCCAGCTCGATCCGTAGCGTACGATTCGCTGAAAAAGTTCGACGGACGTTCCTTCCGACCGATGAGTTCCCTTGAATTCCAACAAATCTCGGGCAGAGCCGGAAGGCGTGGAATCGATGAGATCGGATGGGTGATCGTTCCCCACCTTCCCAGAGATCTGACCTTGAAGGAACTGGAGATTCTCGTCTACGGCGATGTGCAACCTCTTCTGAGCCAATTCGACCTTTCGTTCAACAGCGTGCTTAATCTCTATGCCGGGCATAAAAATGAAGAAATTCGAATGATTCTGAAAAAGAATTTCGCGCAATTCCAAGCCAATCGCGATCTTCCGAAATTGACGGAAAGAGTGGCCCAATTCAGGACCGAGCTTGAAGACGCCATGCCGCGATGCACCGAAAAGGCAAACGATATCGAGGCTTTCATGGCTTATCATAAGAGAAGGCAGGAAATCATCAATTCCATGAACCGGCAGTTGTACAACACCTCTCCGGGAATGCGCGGACGCAGAAATCGGCCGCATCTTGAAAGACTCACCCGCGAGCTGAATGAAAAATACGAGGCATTGAATCAGGAAGAACTGACGTTTATTTGCGGACGTTGTAAAGGCAGAAAACGTTGCGCGCACCAATTCCATCAGGCGGCAAAAATCCAAAAGAAGCTCGATTACTGGCGTACCTTGTTCGAACAACAAGAGGAACTTCAACTTCCCTTGTATGAGAAAAAGGTTCAAATCATGCGTAATCTCGGGTATATCGATGCACAGGGACTTCTTCCCAGGGGTGAATTTTGTTCTAAAATTCATACGGAGGAAGTCGCCGTGACGGAGCTTTTTTTCAAAGGAGTCTTTCACGAATTCGATCCGCATGAAATAAATGCGTTGGCGCTCTCGTTGGTTTATGAACCTCGCCGCCGCGGTCCGGAGGGTCAGCAAACCCGCCGTGAAAGGGTTCCCGCGCGCGTGCGGGAAGCCCGTGTTTTCGTCAACGACCTTTCCAAGAAATACAACTTCATTAAGCCGCTGGAAACCGGCTTGGCACCCGCTATTTACGATTGGAGTCGCGGAGGTTCCTTTGAAGAACTCGTTTCCAGATTCGACATTACCGAGGGTGATCTCATAAGGTGTTTTCGTCAGGCTATCGATTTGCTTCGACAAATACGAGAAGCCGCGGATGATAAAAGCTTCAGGGAAAAACTCGCCACGTGTCTCGATTACATAAATCGCGACATCATACTTGCCACGGAACTTCGTGATTAATGCCTGTTTTCAACGAAATGAACAATAACGGTAAGATCGACAGCAACTCCCCGGAAGCGACTTTCGAACATGGGAAAAATACGGCCGTGTGGCTGCCCTTGCCGCTGGTATTACTCTCGGGCCAGCTTGGGGCGGGAAAAACCATCTGGACGAAGGGATTCGCCCGGGGATTAAACCTTTCCAGCGAGGTTTACAGCCCTTCTTACACGATCATGAACGTCTATACGGAAAATGAGAAAGTTCTCTATCATTTCGATCTGTATCGAATCGATTCGATCGAGGAAGTTTTCGACACGGGTTTTTTTGAGATCATTGAAAGCGGCAAACCATGTGTAGTTGAATGGGCCGATCGGGTGCCGCGCTTGTCCGGGCTTAAACATTTGCGGGTTACGATAAATTCCGGCGACAATATATCGTCCACGGATGGCGTAGATACCCGAAATACGCCTGGATGGCGTGCTTTTTCGGGTATATCGTCCACGGATGGCGTAGATACCCGAAATACGCCTGGATGGCGTGCTTTTTCGGGTATGCCCGGCGGTTCATCGGATTTAAGAACGATTGCATGGGAACTGAAGGAACACGGCGACTGAAAATGAATTACATGTTTCTCGATTCATCGAGCCGCAAAACTTTCGGACAAGTACGCGTGGGCGATTCCCTGAACTTCTTTGAGTGGAATACCGATCGCGATTTGGGATCGCGTATTAGCGGGTTATGCGATGAAATGCTGGTTTCGGTGCATGCCTCCCTTGGCGATATCGACCTCCTTGGAATCTGCGTGGGGCCCGGTAGTCTTACCGGCTTGAGAGTTTCAGCGGCATTCATGAGGGCCTTGGCTTTCATTTCGGGGAAACCGCTTGTAGGAATAGATCTTTTCTCATGGACGGTTCGATCCTTGTCGCACCTGCCGGAATACTCTCATACTTCGGGTGCGTTCGTAAAACAAGAAGTAAGCTTGTTGATTCCGGCATTGTTGCATCAGTTCTTTGCCGTCGATGTTGTCGTGAATTCGGCTTCGAACAACCCGTTATCTACACCGCGACTTGTAAAATTGGAAAATCTTGCGCGGGATTCGGTTAAAATCGGAATCCGTTGCGAAGGCGAAGGAATGAAAAGGATTGATCCGTCGTCCCGGGCTTTGGATGAAATTATGTTGATTCAACGCGCTGCCGGCGGTTTTGACGACATTCTCAGGGTGCTTCCGCTCTATATAATTCCTTCACAAGCTGAAATGAAACTGGAAAATAAAACATGATCACGCTTGGTATAGAATCCTCCTGCGACGATACCTCCGTTGCCGTAGTTCGTGACGGAGTTGCGATTCTTTCAAGCTTGGTGTCTTCGCAGATTGAGATTCATCGACGTTTTGGAGGCGTTGTTCCTGAAGTGGCTTCGCGAAAACACCTCGAAGCCGTTCTTCCCTTGTTGAAATCCGCTTTGTGCGATGCAAAAATCGACGCTTCCGAAATTCGACAAGTGGCGGTCACCGCCGGGCCCGGTTTGATCGGTCCGCTGCTTATCGGGCTTTCCGCGGCGAAAGCCGTCGCCTGGCAATTGCGCGTGCCGTTGATTCCGGTGAATCATATCGAAGCGCACCTTGCGGCCGCTTTTCTTTCCAGATCCGAACCGCCTGCATATCCTTTCTTGGGTTTGATCGTCTCGGGCGGTCATTCGAATATGGTTTTATCCGAAAGCCCGCGCGGTCATTTGTTGTTGGGAAGAACGGCTGATGACGCTCCGGGTGAACTTTTCGACAAAATCGCGCGACATCTCGGACTGGGATATCCGGGCGGTCCGGTGATTCAAAAAACCGGTATGACCGGGAATCCCGCCAAATATCGGCTCCCGCGTCCCATGATCGGCAAAGGTCTCGGCTTCAGTTTCAGCGGTCTGAAAACGGCTGTTTTGAATTTGGCTCGACAAGAAGGAGCAAAACTCGATGTTCCTGGGTTGTGCGCGAGTCTCCAGGCGGCGGTGACGGACACATTGATGGGAAAAGTCGCGGCGGCGCTGAAGGAAACAGGTTCACGGCGGCTGATCGTCGCGGGCGGAGTCGCGGCGAATAAAATGTTGCGGGAAGCCTTCGCCGCATTCGCGCTTGCCGAAAAAATCGAGTTGATTATTCCGCCTCCGGTGCTTTGTACCGATAACGCGGCAATGATCGCGGCTCAAGGTTTTTTCTCGGCGCATCAATGGAACACCGATGCTCTGAGTTGCAACGCCCGCGCCGACTGGCCGATCGGCGCCCCGCTTTAGTATTTTCATGCGAAATATGATTCCCAAACCCTTTTTTGCGGTCATGCTTTTTTGTTGTTTGGCTCTTTTTTTAACGGCTTTTCCCTCGATCGGGCTGGGAGAATATTGCTTTCCCGGTGCGGCGTGGGATGATCCATGCATGCAATCGATTCTTGGCGAGCTTGTTCAGGAAGCCGCTCTTACCGTTCCCGCCGAATTCGAGGTCTGTGGGAAGTTTAGTCCGAAAACGGATTTTTCTCTTCAGGAAGATCCGGATTTTTTGAACGACCTTCGAAAACAATGTGTTTCGCCGGAAAGATCGTTGCTTCAACCTTTGAAACCCTATCTGGAAACCCGTTGGACGAAAGCGATTCTTCGACGAATTGAAAACGGTCTGTTGGATGTATTCCTTGTTGAAGGAGATTATTTCGCGGGATTGGGAATAATGGCGAAAAAGAAATATCTTCCTCTCGCGGAAATTCTTCCCTCGAAACCAAGCGGGGTGCATTTGATTCTTGCATGGGAGCCCCTTAAAAAAACGATTGCCGTCTGGTCGATAGGAATCGATTGTCACAGCTTGCTGTTGCATCATTTCGCGATGGTCCATGCCGCGGCTCCAAAACGAAGCGCGTCATTCCATGTTTTTCGCGCAGGCCGATCGGCGATCGACATGAAAGAAGCTTTGAAAGCCTTTCCCTTCACGTCCCCTGACCTATGGGTGATCGGGTTTCGCGATACGATGGCGTACATGATTTCCGAACGCGAGCAATACAGGAAAAAAGCTCAAAAGCTGCAACGCGAATTCGGAGATAATGTGAATGAGGGAATTGTCGGTAGCATCACGATAGAAATTACACAAAAGAAGTTCTTGGCCGATCATTTTGCATGGCAAACACTGAAGGATGTCGTTGTCCGGCTTCCTGCTTTTACCTTCGATGAAAACGGTTTTTTGCAGTCCGACTGGTTTTGGAAAGCCAAGGATTTTTTCCAGGCCGCGCGGAAAATAGCCGATAATTCTCGATATTGCAAGTCCCTATGGAAAGTACAAGAGATTCTTCGCGGCAAGCCATGGGAAGATTCGGCGGAGTCGGCGGATTTTTGCTTCCTTCCTCATCAGAATCTGTTTCTGAAAATAGTTCGCTATATAAAGAAAGATGGAACTCAGGGGACGATTGCATTATTGGAGAATCCTTACGGAGACCAGGCGCTTGAGCTTATCCGAGCAGTCGGGAAAACCTTTCCAAATCCCAAAGTTTTGTATTTGGGAACGGCCGGAAGTCTCATTCCTCAACTTTCGTTTGGAACCCTCGTCGGACCGAAAAGTGGAATTCCTGACGAATTGATTTCCGTTTCAACGCCGGTTTCCGAAGTCCATGAAACATTGGCCGAATTCGCGAAGAATGGAAAGACGATGATTGACGTCGAGAGTAGCTGGTTGAAACAAGGATTAACGGAAAACCCTCAAATTCATTTCTCAGGTATGTTTTTAATAGCGGATGCGCCTTTGGAAAAAATTACCCTGCAGGATTGGGAGCATAGGAAATTGCTCATGAACCAAAGCTTTGAAAAAATGGTTGACCAAATTATCCGAGAAGGAGAAGTTCATCGTTTTCTTGATCCGTGCGTGGATACCGAAACGCAACATCGAAACTTTCTCAGCGCGCGGAAAAACCAATTACGAAGTCTGAAAGGATCGTCGCTTTCCGATTCGGAAATTGACCGCCTATTGGAAAGAGAACGAGATCGCCGATTATTGTCGACTTGGTTGTCGCCTTACCGATCTCCTTACCGATCGCCGCATTCGAATTCGTCTATCAGACAAGCTTGGTGGGATTTCTTTCGCCGAGCTGAAATTCACGGCCATGCCGTTGCCGGGATTGTTTCCGAGAAAAAACAGATAAGCCCGATTTTGGGAGAACGAATATTCGCCTGGAAATGTGATCGTGATTTTCTCAAACTCACCTTTACCGTAAGAGAACCCGCGGAAAAAAGCTTCTTGGCCTGGTTGAAACGACAATTCAACGGATTATCAAACTCCAGACCCGCTGTCAAAATAACTCCCGGGGGGAATACTATTTATCGTAAAAGTCGGGAATTCTTCGGTGAATCACATCGCGTCCGTTTTTATTATACTCCCCATGAAAATTCGAGCCTGGACGAGGAAGCTTTTCTTAACGATCGGGGTCGTTCTTGGGTTTCATTTCGGGTTTCATCCATGAAGGCCGCCGTTTCGATCATGACGGAATTGTCGCTGAAATACGACTTGTATCCCGACATGACGGATTTGTGTCAAGAGCAGATTCCGTTGCCGAATCTGAAAATTCCGCTGCCGGAAACGGTTCTTTTCGGTTCCCATAAAATGACGCGAAACCGTAATTGCGCGGATGTTGAAGAAAAACTGGCGTTGGACATTGCCGACGTCGTGCAATTTGTGAAACATCTGCGGCTTCTTTCGGCCCGGCGTCGACTTGAAGAAGGAAAAGTCCTGGAAACAACGAAGGTGCGCATGAATGAAATCGACGATTCAGACATTGGGTCCGGGCAGAATCATCTAGTGTATATGAGTTTGGGAAGCGGCATCAATTACTACGATGTTCCCTGGCAGTCGAAGAACAAGGGTTTGCCGTCACCTCGTTTAATTTTCCGCAATGTGTTCTCCAATGCACTTTTTACCGAATATTATCCGCGCAACTCTTGGGATACCTTGTCTAAGGGATATTCCAGATACGCCGAAATTTTGTCCTTCCAGGGGGATCGATTTTCCGAAACCGTCATGAGTCCATCTCGTCGTAGTAAGTTTTTACACGATTTGTCTCTTGCTCTTTGCGAGCAGGGAATCGCGAATGCCGAGGTCGCGGAAAAAGCTGAGTTTCGATTTTGGAATCTGACCGGTGCCGGAAATTTCATCAACAATGAGATTCGGGTTCCGGAAGAAGCCGATCTCGATAACCTTATCGTGGGAATAGCCGTTCCGAAGGGAACCGGGAATGCCTATAAAAGCGCCTTGTCACGCGCGGGATTTTCCCCCGAAATCGTTTTCGAGGCTCCGTTGGAAGGTGATAGAGGCATGCGTTTGGCTTATATGCAATGCTTGGCGGATCGAAAATTTCCCTGCGCCGGGCGACTTCTTCACGTTGCCGTCGGTAAACCGCTCTTGTGGCAAAAGCTTGAAAAAGTCGTAAACGAGCTGGTTTTTGAGAATATCGATAACGAACAATAACGTGAAATATTCAAGTGGTATTCTTTTCGCTACTTCATGTCGATCGAATCGATGTATGAGGCTGTTTTTTGGAATCCCGAGAGAAGATCCGTGAAAAATTTCGTGTCGGGTTGATTCCATTTTCCTTTGTTTTGAAGCAGCAAATCTTGAGTTCGTTTGATAAGGCGATCAAGGTATTGTCTCGGTGTAACGCTGTTGTCTTTGTCGGCCGGCTTTGCCTTATGAGAAAGCAGAAGGTTGATAATGTCGGTGTTCCCTCCGACAACGGCGTAAAAAAACGGTGTGCGCCTGTTCGCATCGGCTTCGTCAGTCTTCGCGCCCTTTTCAAGCAAGCATTGAACGATCGGAAGAAAACCGTTGCGTTTGTGATCTCGCTGCATCAAAATAGCGGTGAAATACGGCTTTGCTTTTTCGAAATCGGATTCGTCGAAGGCACCGCAAATTTCGTGGGCAAAACACGCCGCGGCATAATGCAGTGGGGTGGTTTGTTTGTTATCTCGGCAATCGATTAGGGCGCCGTGATTCAATAAAGATTCCACGGCTTCCATATTTCCGAACCGGCAAGCCATATGGAGCGGTGTCAGATCGTCATTGTCTTTCGCGTGTACATCGGCACCGGAATTCAGTAGTTTTTCGATCGCATCCGGTTGAAAGCTTATGGCTGCAAAGTGAAGGGGCGTGTTTCCTTGAGCGTTCTTGGCATTGATATCGGCATTGTATTTCAACAGAAGTTCGAAGACTTGTGAAAAATTGGGTGCGATGAAGGGATTTTGTATGATTGCATGCAGGGGAGTTCCGACTCGATCGACTGCATTAACGTCGGCTCCCTTGGCCATGAGATACTCGGCGACGTCGTTCCATCCGCAATAAATGGCTTCGTGCAGCGCCGTCGAACCGCGGAGGTTTTTCATGTTGATGTCGGCATTGTGCTTGATCAGAAAATCAATCAGATCGAGATCTTTGTTTTTCACTGCTTGGTGAAGAGGAGGCAATCCTCTCTCGCCGATGACATTCACATCGGCCCCTTGTGTTACGAGCAGTTCCAATATTTCCGTTTGCGGGAATTCAATGCCGTAGCAAATGGGCGTCAATCCTTCGCTGTCGGTGGCGTTGGCGGAATAGCCCTTGTCTAATAGCAGTTTGACGAGTTTCTCGTCACGCTTCGCGACCGCCTTGTGAAGAGGAAAGGTTTTGACTCCGGATTGCGAAGCGTCGGTTTCCTTTGCATGCCGAATTAAATCCTCGATATACTTATGTTGCTCCTTGGCGGCCATGTCGTAGGGTTCCAAATCATCTTTGTTTGTCGTTGAAACGGCGACTCCCTTGGCGAGAAGTAAAGCGACGATTTCTTCGCTGCCGCTTTCGGCGGCTAAATGCAAAGGGGTATTCCCATTGTTGTCGGGAGACGTCACGTTCGCTCCTTTGTCAAAGAGAATTTGAAAGGTTTTCACTGCTTTTTTCCTCACCGCGATATGTACCGGACTATCTCCGTCGCGATTTGTAACATGAAAATTCGCGCCTTTATCAAGCAGCTTGAGAACCATTTCGGAAAAATCATATTGAGCGGCAAAATGAAGCGGCGTGAAATCGCGACGGTTATGTGCGTTGATATCGGCACTCGCCGCGATCAGCAATTCCACGACTTTTGCATTCTTTCCTTCCGCTGCCGCGTGTAATGGTGTTGAACCGTAACTGTCGCGGCGTTTAACGTCGGCTCCTCGTTCAAGCAGCAGTGCGACGATTCGGTCTTGCCCCGTTTTGGCGGCCGGAAAAATCGGCGTTTGTTCAAGTGATCCGGTAGCGTTGACAAGCTGCGGACATTTTTCGCACAGAAGCTCAGCGACTTGTAATGAGCCGTTTTTTGCGGCGCAGTGAAGTGCGGTTTCTCCGAATTGACTGACCCGATCGACTTTGGCGCCCAACGCAATCAGGCGCTCCGCGATTTCCTTGGAATCATTGACGATTGCGAAATACAGCGGCGTTTCCTTGCGCTTGTTTTCCGCGCTGATGTCGGCTCCCTTTGTCAGCAAATATTCGAAAATCTCTTTCTGTCTTTCCATGGCGGCGATATGCAGCGGAGTCATCCCTTTATTGTCGCGAACATCTACAGGGATTCCTGATTCTATGAACTTTTCAACGGCGGATAAATCGCCTTTCGCGACCGCTTCGTGCAATGCAAAATTATCTTTTGCCGGCCTCCGCTCATTTTGCGGTTTATATTCAAATGTTGTGATGACTATACCCCCGGTTGCCGTGCTTTCCACCTCGATTAAATCAGATTGCGACTGGGCAAACACGAATTGCGCCAGAAAAATGAAATAAATCGGTAATAGAAATTTTCTCATCGATTTCATGCCTTTCCATCTAATCGGCCTACGAACGGTCATTTGACTCTTGCCGCAAGGCTGCTGTTCAACCTCTTTTGTTGCGGCGGCTCATTGTTTTGCTCCATTTTCCACAAGAAACTTTACGAGTGCTTGATTTTGGGTTGAGTTGAAAATTTGGTCAAATTCTTCAATGAATTCGAAAGGGATACGCTCTACCAGCCAAACTCCATTGGCTGAGAGATAGAAGGCAAACCCCACTTTTGCCATTTCTCCCGCCCGGATCTTTAATAACACCGCCTTCCCGTGACGAGAACCGACGGAAAGAGCCGTACCGATATCCGCTGACAAATGCACATGGTGACGAGATCCTTTTACGAGCCCTTCCCGGCGAATAGATTTTAAGAAGCGGGTTGCCGTGCCGTGATAAAGTAATTCCGGCGGGATTACCGGATCATAACCCAGCTCGATATCTATGGAATGCCCCTGACTTGCCCTGATTTTTTGTCCATCCTCGCTGAGAGCGAATCTCTTCTTATTGTTGTTTGCTACGACGTTTCCAAGATCTTCGAGAGAAAATGGCTTCCCGTGAGCCGCGCAGGCATTGAGCAGGTCGGCAATGCTGACCCAGCCATTGGAGTCAAGCTTAATGCCAATTTCCTCTGGTCGATGACGAAGAACAAAGCTTAAGAATTTGCTGAATTGAATATTTCGACTATCCATTCGCGACTGTTGCTTGAGTAATCCTTTCAAGGTTTGTTTTTCTATATTTCCTGAGTGGTCTAATTTTCTAGAACTCTTTGAAAACCATGTTCAATGATTTGGCTTCTCAGCTTTCAAACCGGAAAAATGAAACTGGTTTTTTGTACAGCTTAGAAAAGCGCTTGAATTCAATAACATCAAGACGGCGCTCCCCAGATTCGATCTTAGAAACATACGATTGCGGCTTTTTCAGTTTTTTTGCAACCTCTTCCTGGGTAAGTCCTGCTTCCTTCCGGGCTCTTTTTAAGAGCCCAAGGAATTCCCTGTATTCTTTCTCATAGATCGTGTCGGACATTAGAATGGATAATACAGGATACTTGCATAATATCCCAAAATAGGATAATTTGCAAGAAAAACAAAATCCTGGTCAAAGTTCTAACCGACTTTGAGCGTAATTGGGTTGTGAATTACGACGAACTTCTGGATAAGAGGCAGTTGATGAATCAAGGAGTTCGGGTGATTCGTTACAAGCAGTCTCATAGCCGATTGTAGGGGGGATTAGCAAGCCATCGCCGAAGCGTAATCCACCATAAACTGAATGGAATTTGTCGATTTTTCGTGCGATTGCCCTGGTAATTTCAATCCTCTATTTATTTCTTAAGCTGATTAGGATAGAATCTTTCAAAGAAAATAAGGAAAGAAACTAAGGAAAGAAACAGTGAAATTTCGATTCTCCGGTCATGAAACATTCGTGTGCCGTTACCCGTGGCTTCCCAAAGCGGTTAAAGCCGTTTCCGAAACCCCCGGCGTTTTTTCCAACGAAGATGAAGCCATGGTCACCCTTGGAGTAGGGAAGAATATGGTTCGCTCGATCCGTTTTTGGGCGGAGGCCATGAACATCATTGAAGGGGATTCAGAGAAGGGTTTCCATGTTTCCGATTTTGGGAATGCTATTTTTGGACCGAAAGGTTTTGACCCTTTTCTTGAAGACGAAAGAACATTGTGGCTTCTGCATTGGAAACTTTCAACGAGAATTGATGAACCGCTTTTTGCCTGGAATTTTCTATTGAACAACTGGCATGAGCCTGAATTAACCCGAACCGATATTCTTCGCACTATTACAAAGTTGCCTGAGCTTGTGGAATTGAAACTATCCAATGTCACGATTGAAGAGCATCTCGATGTTTTTTTTCGAACCTATTTTCCGACTCGAGGGAAAAAAGGTGAAGTAAAGGAAGACAATCTGGATAGCCCGTTTTTAGAGCTTAGATTATTGGAAAAAATCGGCGATTGTTCCGGAAGGGATGGGCATTCCCAGGTTGAACCGGTCTTTTCTTTTCGGCGCGAAGAAAAACCGGAAATTGATTGCGTGCTCTTTTCTTATGCCCTTAATGATTTTTTTGAAACGCGTTTTCCTAAAGAAAAGACGCTTCCATTCAAGGAAGTTGCGTTTGGTATCGGAAGCCCCGGCCAAATTTTCAAACTCCCCGAAAAAGAAGTTCGTGAGCGATTGGAACAAATGAATTCGCAAGAGAACGCTCTTTTCGGTTTTTCCGAATCCTCGGTTTTACAGCAAATCCACAAGAAGAAATCAATTTCAAGTCTTGCCCTCGTTAAACAGGTCTATCAACCAAAATATTTAAATGTTAAAGGTTTAAATATGGAAAATTGGGCGAATATTGTTTCAATTGGGAATGGAAAGCGTCTGTGAAAAATACGGAATTTTCTCAAAAGATTTCGGAAATATTTGACCTGAATCCAAGATTCTTTCGACCGGTGCATCTCGAACAGGATTTTACTGATCCAAAAGCCTTGGATAACTACATTTTAACGGATTTTACCGGCGAGTGTTTTTCAAGAATTACTGTCGGGTTTAATGAGAAATCTACTCAGCGAGCCTGGCGAATCACCGGTGATTACGGGACAGGAAAATCCAGCTTTGCCCTCCTCCTTTCGAAGATTGCGTGCGGCTTTGTAAAAGAAATTCCGCCGAATCTCGTTGGAAAAATGGAAAGTTTCATTCCGACTCCCATAAAAAAATTGCGATATTTTCCTTTATTGGTGACCGGGTTTCGCGGATCTCTTTCGCAAGGAATAATCAAGACCCTCTATGAAATTCTTGAAAAGCCCGTTTCCAAGGGAAGAAAAAGCGAAATTTTCCATAAACTGAAAAGCCATGTCTGTGGCGAGACCAAGCTTTCCGACGATGATCTTGTCAATATTTTGAAGCGATTCAAGCAGGACATTCTCGAACCCGGCGAATATTCGGGGATTTTTCTCATAATCGACGAAATGGGAAAATTCCTTGAATACGCCGCTCTATATCCTGAGCATCAAGATCTCTACCTCCTTCAGCAACTTGCCGAGATGGCTGCTAGAAGCGGGGAGGAACCCTTCTTCATCGTGAGTTTATTGCATCAGGGTTTCAATGCCTACGCCTCGCATTTGTCACTTTCGACTCAGCGAGAATGGCAAAAAATTGCAGGAAGATACGAAGAAATTCTTTTCGATCAACCCCTCGATCAGATCGGGTTTCTCATTAAAGAAGCCTTAAACATACAAAGTTGTAAGATCGAGAGTGATAAAAATCTGAAAAATCTTATCCGGAGCGATTTAAAGAGGGTCACTGATTTGGGATGGTTTGGGGCTTCTTCGAACTCACCTGCGCTGAAAGAAAATGCCATCGGGCATTATCCTCTGCATCCTTCGGTCACGCCGGTTTTGATAAGGTTTTTTCATAAATTCGCCCAAAATGAAAGGTCGCTTTTCTCGTTCTTGCTAGGAAGCGAGCCTTTCGGTTTGCAGGCTTTTTCGCAACATCATGAGGTTGGTGAAAAAACTTTTTTCCGGCTTCCCCAATTATTTGATTATATAAAGGGGAACTTTAGTGCTCAGTTATCGTTGCAAAATGGCAGGATTCATTGGGCGCAATTGGATAATATCGTTTCTTCCTGGGTCGCTGAAGATGATATGGAAAAAGAAATTTTAAAAACGATTGCCCTTCTGAATCTGATTCAAGCTGATGATCTGGTTTGTACTGTTAAAGCTTTAATGGCAACTTTGGGAACCGGGAAAAATGCCGGGAATATTCAAGCACACTTGGAAAATCTCAAGAGCAAAGGCGTCGTTTATCCGCGTGGGAAAAGAGAAGGCTATTGTCTGTGGCCCCACCTGAGCGTTGATTTGAATCAGGCCTATGATAAAGCCGCAAAAGCGATAGGCGCGATCGACATAGTCGGAACTTATGTTCAGGAAATGCTTGATTCTGCTCCCATTGTTGCGCGCAAACATTATATTCAAACCGGGAATCTAAGATATTATAGTATTTATTATTGTTCGGTACAAGAGTTTACTTCGCTTTCTTGCGGGAATCTGGAAATCGAAATATCACGCCGGAATGCCGATGGAGTAGTGGTTATTCCTTTGTGCGAAACCCACGAAGAAACTCTTCTAGCCCGAAAGAAGATTGACGATTCCGAGTTTCGGGGAAGACAGTTCATTTTCGCCATTCCCAAACCGCTGCAAAGCATGGCAAATGTGGCGCAGGAATCGGCTCGCTGGGACTGGCTCGCCTCGCATACACCGGAACTTCATGCGGATCGTTTCGCTTCCGAAGAAGTTTCCAGAAAAAGAGCTACTTCGCGTTTATTGCTGGAAAAGCATCTTGAAAACTTCGTGAACCTGAAAAATTTTTCCCTCGATTCGGGCATGGAAATTTTTCAGAATGGAAAAAAGCAGGCAGTGCAAACCGGAAAAGATTTCCTGGAACTGCTTTCGCGCTCTTGCGATGAGCTTTTTCCCTCAGCTCCGAAATTGCACAACGAATTGATCAATCGCCAAAGTTTAAGTTCCGCTGCGGCGGCTGCTCGAATGAGATTAATCGAGAATCTCTTCCGGAATCCTGACAAGCCGCTTTTAGGAATGGACCCGAAAAAAAGACCACCGGAAATGTCCATGTATCTTTCCGTTTTGAAAAACGGCAACCTTCATTCGGATGAAAAAGGAATTTCCTTTCCAAGTTCCAAAGATGATCCCTGCTCTTTTTTCCCCATTTTTTCCTTCTTGAGTCAAGAGCTGGAGAAAAACCATGGCGAGAAAATCACCGTTTCAGAACTTTTTGAGCATTTGAAAAAGCCTCCCTTTGGTGTAAGAGAAGGCCTCATACCGCTCTTATTCGCGATCTTTGTGATCGTTAAGGAACACGAGATTGCTTTTTACGAAGATGGGACTTTTTCGCCGGAATTGAATGCAGAAGAATTCCTTCGTTTGATGAAGAAACCTGAAAGCTTTCAAGTTCAATTTTGTAAAATTGAAGGAGTTCGAAGAGAGATTTTCTCTAAACTTCTTCGAACCCTTGAATTAGCGGATGGTGATAACGCTGACACCAACCTCCTTCAAG
>Ga0074199_1001419_pt1 | contig 21105 bp, 20 predicted proteins | sample EPASupsiteSAE347_FD_64528 | JGI IMG/M metagenome (GOLD analysis project Ga0074199, IMG submission 64528) | Bioremediated contaminated groundwater from EPA Superfund site, New Mexico - Sample SAE3-47 | ecosystem: Environmental > Aquatic > Deep subsurface > Groundwater > Contaminated ... | reverse complement strand
GGGGTGAAAACATGGATTTTTCATAACAGCCAAACTTTTTTCGATTTGAAATTGGTTTTCGTTAAAAAAATGCTACAAACTTATGCGTTCGTTAAATCAATTTTCGAGTTTTGAAATTGGCTCATTTGAAAACCGGTTCCAAGATTCATCGTTCAAGGTTCATGGTTCCCTAACCCCTGAACCATGAACGGAGAACCTTTGAGCCAAAACAACACATGCAACTTTCCATAATCGTTCCGGCCCATAACGAGGAAAAACGCCTTGCCCAGATGCTCGACGCCTATCTGCCGTTTTTCACCGCCGCTTACGGCAATGATTTCGAGATGCTGATCGTCATCAACGGCTCCACCGACGGAACCGAAAACCTGGTCAACCAATACCTGCCGAAATTCCCGCAGTTAAAATCAATCATCGAGCCGCGCCCGATCGGCAAAGGCGGCGCCATCATGCTGGGTTTTTCCCGGGCGCGCGGATCACTGATCGGCTTTGTGGATGCGGACGGGTCAACTCCGCCGGCGTCCTTTCAGGACCTTGCGTCACATATGGGAAAAGCCGACGCCGTCATTGCCTCCCGCTGGCTGAAAGGCGCCACGCTCGATCCGCCCCAGCCGTTGTCGCGCCGCGTGGCCTCGCGCCTGTTCAACACCATGGGCCGACTGCTGTTCGGGCTGCGATTTTCTGACACGCAATGCGGCGCCAAACTTATCAAACGAGAGGCCGCCCTGAAAGTCCTGCCGACGCTCGGAATCACGCGCTGGGCCTTTGACGTGGATTTGCTCTTCCAATTGCGGCACGCCGGCTATAAAATCATGGAAATCCCGACCGTCTGGCGGGATGTTTCAGGATCCCGCGTGCAGATCGTCCGCGTTTCGCTGGAAATGTCCGCGGCGCTCGCGCGTCTGCGGCTTTTATATTCGCCGTTCAAGGGCATCGTGTCATTCTATGACCGGCATCTGGCGCGGTATTTTAACGTTTGAATCGGGTTAAAATTCTCCGCGTCCCGGCGGTAAAAAATCCGAACATGGAACTGAAAGGCAAAGTTGTGTTGATCACCGGCGCGGTCGCGCGCCTGGGCCGCGTTCTGGCCGAAGCGCTGGCCGGCGAAGGTTGCGATCTGGTCATCCACTATAATCGTTCTGTTGCCGGGGCCGAGGCCCTGGTGCGCCAACTGCGCCGCAACGGCCGCCGGGCAGCGGCAATTAAATGCGATTTGCGCGCGCCAGGCGCCGGCGAAAATTTAATTAAACGGTCTTTTCACGTCATGGGGGGCCTGGATATTCTGGTCAATAACGCCGCATCCTTCAGCAAAATCGGACTGCGTAATTGTTCCGAAAAGCAATTGCGCAGCGAACTTGAGCTCAACCTGATGGCCCCGGTGTTCATGGCGCGCTCTTTTGCAAAAGTTGCCGGGAAGGGAAAAATCATCAACATACTCGACCGGCGTATTGCCGGCCTGGAAAGCGGCATGGCCGCTTATCTCCTTTCCAAGCAGGCCCTTGCCTCCTTCACGCGGATTGCCGCCCTGGAATTGGCGCCGGACATAAGCGTCAACGGAGTTGCGCCAGGACCGGTTTTACCGCCCTCCGGCGCCGGAAACCGCGAGAAGGCCGGGAAAATTCCGCTGGCCAGGCGCCCATGCCCGAATGATGTTGCCGACGCCGTGATTTTTCTTTTGAAAACGGACGCCATAACCGGCCAAATCGTCTTTGTCGACGGCGGCCAGCATTTGCTGGGGAATAACTGCAGATAGGGAGAAAGGCACATAAACAGAAGGCACAAAGTCGGAAATGAAATCAGAGATCCGTAACGACCGGATTCATATCCGCGGACTGCGCCTGAAATGCCATATCGGCACCACGGCTGCGGAACGCAGAAAAGCGCAAATTATCGCCGTTGACCTTGCCATGCAATGCAGTCTGCGCAGGGCGGGAAAGTCCGACTTGCTTGAGGACACGGTCGATTACTCCGTCATCGCCGGCGAACTTGCGGACCTGGCGGCCGGCAGGGAATTTTGCCTGCTTGAAGCCCTGGCCGAACGCCTGGCCGATGCCTGCCTGGCAAACCACAGGATCATAAGCGTCACGGTCAAGGCGTCCAAAAACGGCATACTGCCGAATGTTCGATCGGTTGAAGTTGAAATTATGCGCCATCGCGGATGATAATTTTGTTTTTTTATAAATCCTGACGGGATACGCTTCACGAAATACAAGGAACGAAAGAAAATGCCCATATACGAATACGAATGCAGAAAATGCAAGCAGCGCTTTGAACATCTGCTGAAAAGCGTCCGCGACGCGCCGGCCGCCTGTCCGCATTGCGGCGGAAAAAAGATCGAAAAAGTTTTTTCAGGATTCAGCGTCGCCATAGGCCGGGAAACCGCCAAAATGACGTCGTGCGCCTCCTGCCCCAGCGCCGGCGGCTGCCCGCACCGACAGAACAACCACTGATTACGGACAACACTGATGCAAAAACCGTTTCTCCGATTCCAAGACTATATCCGCGCCATCCGTGAAATCCGCGGTATGACATTTGGATTGACATGCTCCAGACGCTCCAGATAAAAAATCTCGCCCTGGTTGAATCCGTGCGCATGGAATTTCAACCCGGCCTCAACGCGGTCACCGGCGAAACCGGCGCCGGAAAATCCATCATCATCGGCGCCCTGAACCTGCTCCTTGGCGAACGCGCGGATAAAACCATGGTGCGCGAGGGCGCCGACCAATGTTCCATCGAGGCGTCTTTCCAATTGACCGATCAAAAGGAAATCAACAGTCTCCTGAAGGATTGCGGCCTGCCGCCCTGTTCCGACGGCCTGCTCATCCTGCGCCGGCTCCTATCCGCCGCGGGCAACGGACGCCAATACGTGAACGACAGTCCGGCGACCGTTCAGGCGCTGAAAACCATCGGGGAACTGCTCGTTGATCTGCACGGTCCGCACGACCACCAGTCACTCCTCAAACCCGATTTTCAACTGCGCCTGCTCGACGCGTTTGCGTCTGATGAGAAATTTCTGACCTCTTACCAGGCTGTTTTCGGGGAATACAACGAACTGCTGGACCGTAAACAGGCGCTGATTGCGGACGGAAAAGATCCGGAGCGCGAAATCGACATGCTGAAATTTCAGGTCAAGGAACTTGAAGAGGCGGCGCTCGACGAAAATGACGAGGCAAACATTCTTAATGAACAAAAGACCCTTGCCCACGCCGAACGCATAATCCAGCTCGCATCGGAAATACAGCAGGCACTTTATGAGGCCGATGAAAGCGCCTTCAACCGCCTGGCGTCAGCGCAACCGGCCGCCGGAGAACTGGCGCGGCTAATGCCCGGCGCCGCAGAATGGCAGAACGAAATCAAATCGCTTGCCGCGCGGATCCAGGAACTGATCCGGGAAATTTCCGCCGCGGCCCGCAAGATCGAATCGGACTCCGCCAGGCTGCAGGAACTCGACAACCGCATCGCCCTTTATCAAAAGCTCAAAAACAAATACGGCGGCACGGCCGCCGATCTGAAAAAGATGCTTTCCCGCTGCAAGGAGCGTCTGCTCGATCTGCAGAACCGTTCCGAACGCCTGGCGCGGATTGACGTTGAAATTGCCGAATGCCGCGCGAAACTTGAAAAACTCGGGAAAGACCTCGGCACAAAACGGAAAGAGGCCGCCGCCGGCCTCTCGAAGGCCGTCCAAAAACAGCTCAAGGACCTTGCCTTTGCCCACGCCTTGTTTTCGGCGCGCTTCACGCAGGTTGAGCCGCGGCAAAGCGGCATGGACCAGGTTGAATTCATGTTTTCACCGAACAAGGGCGAGACGGAAAAATCTTTGCGCCAAATCGCATCGAGCGGAGAGATGTCGCGCGTGATGCTGGCGTTGAAAACCATACTGGCAGGGCAGGACCGCATTCCGCTGCTGGTTTTTGACGAAATTGACGAGAACATCGGCGGACAGACCGCGCAGGTTGTGGGAATGAAACTCAAAGAACTCGCCGGATACCACCAGGTCATCTGCATCACGCACCAACCCCAGGTGGCGGTCCACGGCCATGCACACTTCGCGGTGAGCAAGAAAACCGCGGGAGAGCGCACTGCCAGCAGCGTTATCCTTCTTGATGATGAAGAACGCGTGGGCGAAATTGCCAGAATGCTCGGCGGAAAAGACCTGACCAGCGTCACGCTCAAACACGCGCGCGAAATGCTTGAAAAAACGGGCAAATGATTTTCGGCGGAACACCTTCGGTTCGAGCATGATGGCAAAACAACCGGGCCAACGCAATGCCCGCCGCCAGTGGTATGACCACCACTCCTACGAATTAAGGCTTAGAGCTTATCCTTAAATTACTTTGACCATGACATCGTGGATTTTGATAAATCCGCAGTCAGATTTCGCGCGTGGCGGCGTTGGTCGCGGAAGGACATACCTTCCAGGTATGCCGCTTCCGCGGCCGCCTTGCCATGCGCGAAACTGAACGGTAATCATGGTTCAAATTAATTTACGGATAAGCTCTTAATCGGCGAATTGCCAATTGTCAAAACAGGCTATTTTTTCGAGCGGGAGGCGGCTTTTCGGATGCGGTTTATCCTTCGGATAGCCGAGCGCCAGCAGTTCGACCACTTTTACGCCCCCGGGAATGCCGAGAATGTCCTTGACCTGGTCCTCGTAAAACGAGCCGACCCAGCAGGTGCCCAGCCCCTCCTCCACCGCCTGCAGGGTCATGTGGTCAATGGCAATGGCAAGGTCGATCGGATAGGAATACTGGCCGCAACGCATCTTGTATTCAACATTGGTCGCGCAGCAGGCGATGACCACCGGCGCCTCGCCCACAAAAGCCTGGTTATTCGCCGCCGCCATCAGCCTTTGCCGCGTTTCAGCGTCCTGCACTGCCACAAAACGCCATTCCTGGAAATTCTTGGCCGATGGCGCCAGCCGGGCGGCCTCAAGCACCGCCAGCAGTTTTTCCTTTTCAACTTTTCTTTGCTGATAGGAACGGGCCGAATAACGCTTATGAATTTGAGGTAACAATGCCATATTAACCTCCATGTTTTATTTTCAGACTTTGTGCCTTCTGCCTATGTGCCTCTCAAACCTTTTCCCACTCCGAATTCAACCGAAAAATTCCCTGCTCCTGCGTGGAATTTTTCACCACAAAGGGATACCAGTCCTCCAGCCGGTGATACTGGACCGAATGGTCCCAGGAATGGACCGAAAGCGACAGGAAAAAGTTGCCCTGCATGAGCGTCAGCGGATTAATTTTGAGCCTGATCTTCCCCTGTCCCTCAATCCGGTCCATGTGAAAACCGGCGATCTGGGTATTTGACCCGTAAACAAAGAAACCGTTTCCGGTCTTGACCGCGAATCCGAAAACCGGCCGATCAACACGCTTATGAGCGTGATAGCTGACCTCAACCGCAAAGGGTTCATTCATGGCAAAAGTCCCTGCCTCTTCTCCGGAAGCGTTGATAAAACGCACCCCGGTGATTTCCACGTCGCGGCTGCCGTATTCCACGGCATGGATCCCCCCGCCCTCGCCCATGTATTCCTTCAGATACTTGAAAATCACTTCAGCCGGTTTGCCCTCGCAAACCAGTTTGCCCTTGTGAATCAAAAAGACGCGGCCGCAGAATTCCTCCACAGTCTGCAGGGCATGCGACACAAAAACCAGGGTCTTGCCCCGCCGCTGGAAATCGCGGATGCGCGCCAGGCATTTTATCTGGAAGGCGGTGTCGCCCACGGCCAGAACTTCGTCGATCAGGAGAATGTCCGGATCCATTTCAACCGCAATGGCGAACCCGAGCCGCACATACATGCCGCTTGAATAAAACTTTACCGGCATGTCCAGGAATTCCCTGATGCCGGCAAAGTCCACGATGTCGTCAAAACGCCTGGCAAGCGTGGCTTTCGGGATGCCCAGGATCGCTCCGTTCAGGAAAATATTTTCCCGGCCGGTCAGTTCCGAATGAAACCCCGCCCCAAGCTCCAGGAGCGAGGAAACGCGGCCATGAGCGGAAATACTGCCGGAGGTCGGCGCGGTCGTTTTGGCGATAAGACTCAGCAAGGAGCTTTTTCCGGCCCCGTTCGGACCGATCACGCCGATGGTCTCGCCCCGGCGGACATCGAAGGAAACATTGTCCATTGCCCAGAGCAGTTTCGGCGGCTCATGCCGGAACATCCGCGCAAGAGAGCCGAACATGGTCGGCGCCACCGAGCCCTGCAGGCGATAAGATTTGCTTAAATTTCTGGCTTCGATCGCGTTCATTTTAATAAGCAGGCACAAAGGCACAGAGGCAGAAGGCACAAAGGGGGAAAGAAAAGAATAACGACAAGTTCATTAAAAACTTTGTGCCTATGTGCCTTTGTCACTTTATGCCTTCCTGCATCAAAACATATCGGAAAAATTTTTCTGCAATTTTTGGAAGAGAAAATAGGCCGCGAACACGAAAGCCGCGGCAATTAGAACCCCGCCGCCGGCGCCGGCCGTCATGGGGAAAGCAACGCCGGGCAGGATAAGCGCGCGGTAAGCGGTGATGATTACGGCCATGGGATTAAGCATATATATTTCCGCCAGAACGGGAAGATGAATGGCGGCGACGATCTGCTCAACCATCGAGAAGGAATACATGGCGGGCGTCACGAAAAAGAGCGCGGTGACCAGCACGTTCACCAGGTGTTCCAGGTCGCGGAAATAGACGTTGGCGCAGGAAAGAAAAAGCACGATCCCGAAACAGAACAGAAAGTGAAAAGCAACCACGACCGGAAGGGCAATGACCGCGCTACCGATGGATTGTCCGTGCAGGCCCAGCAGAATCGCCACGAGCACGAACTGAACCACGAGTGTCAGGAGAAAATTGACCAGGTTGGAAATGGTTGTGGCCAGCGGCAGGATCATGCGCGGAAAATAAACCTTTTTCACCAGGTTGCCGTTGTCCGTAATGCAGGTCAGACCGTTGAAGATGCATTGCGCCGTGTACTGCCAGGCAAAAACGCCGATCAAAATTTCCTCCATCGGCACGCCGCGCGCCAGGATGCGCAGGAAAAGAAGGTAGATAAAGGCCATGAAAAGAGGGGTCAAAATGCTCCATAAAAATCCCAGAACCGAGTCCTTGTAGCGGCTCTTGAGGTTGCGCATGACCAGGTTCGCCAGAAGCTCGCGATGCGCGATTATGTCGGAGAATATGTTCATGCAACATATCCGTCCGGATTCATGGTCTGCCAGCGCCAGGCGTCGGCGCACATTGCCTCGATGCCCCTGACGGCCTTCCAGTTCAACTCGCGGTTCGCTTTTGAAGGATCGGCATAGCAGGCGGCGATGTCGCCGGGACGGCGCGCGACGATCTTGTAAGGTATTTTTTTGCCGCATGCCTTTGAAAAGGCCGCGATGGCCTCAAGCACGCTGTACCCGCGGCCGGTACCGAGGTTATAAACAGCAAGCCCCTGCTTTCCTGCTATTTTTTCAAGCGCCTTGAGATGACCGTTTGCCAGGTCAACCACGTGGATATAATCGCGCACGCCGGTGCCGTCCGGCGTGGAGTAGTCGTTCCCGTAAACCGACAATTCCCCGAGTTTTCCGATGGCCACCTGTGAAATGTAGGGAAAAAGATTGTTGGGAATACCGCGCGGGTCTTCGCCGATCTTTCCGCTCTTATGCGCGCCCACCGGATTGAAATAACGGAGGAGAACTATGTTCCAGGCTCGATCGGCGGCGTATAAATCGGAAAGAATTTCCTCGATCATGAGCTTCGTGCGGCCGTATGGGTTCGTGGCCGACAAGGGAAAATCCTCGGTGATCGGGACTGTTTTTGGGTTGCCGTAGACAGTGGCGGAAGAACTGAAAACGATGGTCTTGACTCCATGCCGCCGCATAACATCGCACAGCGCCAGTGTGCCGGTAATGTTGTTATGATAATATTCCAGCGGCATTTTCGTAGACTCGCCCACGGCTTTAAGCCCGGCGAAATGGATTACCGCGTCAATCTTGTGCCGGCTGAATATTTTCTCCAGCGCATCCCTGTCCAGCAAATCCGCCTTGTAAAACGACAATTCGCGGCCCGTAATTTCACGCACGCGCAGGACCGCCTCTTCCTTGCTGTTTGAAAGGTTGTCCGCCACGACCACATCATGGCCGTTCTCAAGCAGCTCGACGCAAGTGTGGCTGCCGATGTATCCCGCCCCGCCTGTTGCCAGTATTTTCATATTTAAACCTTAACCGTTCCCCGCGTCAATGCCGTATCGCAGGCCAGGGTCAAATGCAGCGACTTCAATCCATCGGCGTAATCCGATGGGGTTGTGCTCCAGTCGCCGCTTTCGACCTGTTTCAAAAAGAGCTCGTTCTGGTATTCATAAATGCTGCGCGAATCCTGTTTAAACCGCAACGGAACTTTGGACGCCGCAGCGCCTTTTTTGCCGCCATAAAGGTCGCATTCGGCCGAAACGGGCTTGTCGCTCGTCAAGGTGCCGGCATTCAGGTCGATGCGATAAATGTTTTTTTCGCCGCTCAACGTTACCTCATTACGCCAGCGGTCGGCGACCCAGCTGTGCTCGTGAACCGCCATAATGCCGCTTCGGAAAGCCAGAACAAGGCAAATGGTTTCATCCACCGTATATCCGGGCTTTTTCTTTTTGACGGGATTGTTCGCCGCGCCGCGCACCTCGCCCACCTCTCCGAACAGGCAGCGCAGGAGATCCAGATTATGCGTGGCCTGGTCGATCAGGGCGCCGCCGGATTTGGCCTTGTCATAAAACCATTTCGGCAGCCCCATGGACAGGCTCACATTACAGCCGTAAAACGAATGCACCAGATGAATGCGGTCCTCATTGATTCTTTTCCGCAGCATCCCGACCAGCGGAATCGAGCGGAAGACATATCCGACCTGGACTTTGGCCTTGCGTTTGCGCAGGGCGGCGGCAATTTGTTTGCCGCGCTCCTCGCTGCGCTCAACCGGCTTTTCGCAGAAGACCGGAATTTTCCTGTCGGCGCAGGCCAGGAGCGGCTCCTCGCGGACCGAAGGCGGCGTGCAAATCCAGACCGCGTCCGGTTTCGTCTTTTCAAGCATTTCGTTAAAATCCGCAAACACGTCGCCACCGAACTCCTTTTGCCGCTTCAGAACCTGTTCGCGATCGATATCGCACAAGGCCGCGATTTTGACGTCCCTGCGTTTCTGCAAATATTTCAAATGAGCGGGCGAAATGCCGCCGGTTCCGATAAAGCCGACCTTGATCATTTTGTCGTCTCCAATAGTTCGCGCAGGTATTTGGCTGTCGCCAGTATGTCCTGCGCCTGTTGTTCGCCGGAAATTTCGCGTTCAATGATAAATTCCCCGGAAAAGCCGATCTCGCCGAGACGGCGCACGAATTCAGGAAATCTTACCTTGCCGCTCCCGACCTTGACTTCAGCGCCGAGTTGCATGGGATCGGTCGGATAAAGTCCGTCCTTGGCGTGGATGTTGCGCACGTATTTGCCGAACACGTCAAGCGCGTCAATGGGATTGCCCTTGCCGTAAAGGATAAGGTTGGCCGGATCAAGATTGATGCCGAGATTGGGCAAGCCCACGGCCTGAATCATTCGCAGAAGGGTCACTGGGGTTTCCTGGCCGGTTTCAAACCAGAACTCCATTCCGAGCTGTTGCAGATGCGCGGCGATCCGGCGGACGGCCACAGCGACCTCATGAAAAACAGGGTCGTATGCGTTTTCCGGAATGAATCCCACGTGGGTAATGACGGCCTTTAATCCAAGTTTTCTGGCGAATGAACCGCCGCGGATCAACTCCGCGACGCGGCGTTCCCGGTAGGCCGCGGGCACCAGCCCCAGGGTGAGCGGGCCGGTTGTGAAATTCCAGTCATTCGGCGGACAATATCCGGCCCAGAACGCGCTAATCCGCACCCCAGCCCTCTGCGCCTCATCCGCGACCTGTTCGGCGAGAGCGTCGGTCCAAATCTCCGGGCTCCAGCTCACGAGCTGACAGACCTTCAGACCATAGTGTTTCATTTCGTCGAAACAGGGTCTGTCATTGTGCAGAAAAGCAATGACGCCAATGTCGTTTTTCAAGGTTTTCCTTTCATAAAAACCTTGAAAATATCCATTGAAGAGCGATAAAAGTCAATGAGATTCTGAGCAAAAGATGCCCGTCGATATGCCGAAACCGCGCTTATGGGGCCGACGCAAAAGCGGGCAGCACCGACACGCGGACGGCGGCGTAATATAAATAATCCGAGGTAACCGCGCCGTCCATTACCGTATCAACACCGAAATAAATGCAATAGGCGCCCGCGGGAAGACCTGTGACGGAAAGCACTTCAGCGGCCGGCAGAATGAAGAGCGGGCCCTGCCACGACACCGCAAATCCGTTGCGCCAGCCGCCCGGTCCTGCCGCGCAATCGTAATAATACCAGCCCGACGGCGCAAGCGCCAGCAGCCACCAGTCGGCATCAGAACCTGAAAGAGCATTTGGATTCAAGCCGGCCGTTATGACCAGCCTGTCATCGGAAGCAACGGTCACCGCGCCGGTTGCGCCATTGGCGAAAATTTCCGGGACCGGCCCCGTAGCGTTCGTTGATGTTCCCACAAACGCTCCGGGCGGGCTTGCGGAAGAACGCGCGTTGCCGTAAAAATCGCGCGAAACAGCGTTGTTAAGGTTGCCTTCCGCTTCAACAGGAGGCGCAGGACGGTCGCCGCCGGCAAAAGAAGGAATTGCATAGGCGGTAACCGAGAATACGTTGCCTGAGGTCACGGGCCTGAAATCGCCTCCAGCCGCGTCCCTGAGTTCAGGCTGAAGGGTATTGACCGCATTATCAGCCCGGAATTGCGTCGGATTGCACACGGGATTATCGGCCTGGCCGCCCTGCCCTTCCTCGCCGATACCCAGGGGCATGTCAATGGAACCGTTCCAGAAAATATTTCCGCGAAAGCATAAATTGGCGTCGGCCTCGGCCGGAGATGGAATATTTGATCCGGCGGAAGGAATGCGCGGAGCATACACGGCCAGATGACTGTCCGCGCTCTGATAACCGGAAGGATTGTAAATTATATTATTGTAGAAATAAACGTTGCGGTTCGGAATCGGCTCCTCCATGCCAGGAGTGACCGTGCCCCAGCCGCCCACAGCCAGATAGGAGGCGCAACGGGCAACGTCGCCGGCGCACGAACGGGCGCCGAAGACCGCCTCGATCGTGTGCGAACGCCGCCCCACCCGATAGAGGGTGTTATAAGCCAAAAGAACATTATATGCTCCGTTCACCCCCATGCCGGCGCCGTCAATATCATGAATGACGTTGTTGATGAATTTAACATCGGAACTTTCATAATGGAGCCACGGATAAACCATAAATTCAAACCCTGTTCCCATGCCCGCCAAAAAACCGCACGTGCCGCCGTCGTAAATCTCGTTCCCCTCGACCCGGAAATAAGCCGAGCCGCCTTTCAGATAAATGACCCAGTCCGCATTGTGAAACTTGTTGCCGACAATATGTCCATATTGAACTCCCACAAAATCCAGGGCCATCCAATAGGCGCCGGACACATCGCAGTCCTCCACATAGGCATATTGGCATTGATTCAGCTTGATCGTTTCCTGCGTATCGCTGGTGTTGCCTTGCAAAGACAGTCCATGGAGCAATATGTTGGTACAACCTTCGGCATGAATCAAATTATGGGCGGCAACCGGCATGGAGAAATCAAGCAGGTATAAATAACGGCAGTCATGTATGTTCATCTCCTGCTGCAGGATGGCCGTGCCCTGCCCATCGGCCGCCTGAATGACAACCGGACATTGAAACGTGCCATAGCGCCCCTCCCAGTAAGTCGGCAGGGAATCGGCCGGATAAGTGCCGGAGGCAAGACAAATGCGATAACCGGTTGTGGCAAGCGTTACATTGGCCGGGATCGCCTCCCACGCGGCCGAAACCGTTCGCAAGGCCTGATTGCGCGAAATGCCGCTGTTGGAATCGTCGCCGCTTAGCGGGTCAACCCAAATATCAACAAGCCCGGGCGAACCGGCGTCGTAATAGCGCGGGTCCATGCTTTGGCCATTGCCAATGATTGCAACGGCCAGGCACAAAGCCGCCGGCATATATGCAAAAAATCGCATACCAAGCCCTCCTATTTGCTCCATTATACCTTTTACAAACGGATAATGCAAGGAAATGCGCAGCGACCGGAATGATCGAAGATGACGAAGGCGGGCAGATTCCTGACCTTTATGCGGCGAACGGCTTCCATGCCGAGATCGGCAAAGTCGATTATCTCGGATTCAACGACGTGTTCCTGCGCAATCAAGGCCGCCGCACCGCCTATTGTCCCCAGATAGCAGCCGCCGTATTTTTTGCAGGCTTCAGCAACCGACGGAGAACGATTGCCTTTGGCGAGCATGACCAGCGAAGCGCCCCTAGCCATCAATTCCGGCACATAGGCATCCATGCGCTGAGCCGTGGTGGGCCCCAGACTTCCGATTATTTTCCCAGGCGGAGTTTCAGAGGGACCGGCGTAAAATATCGCATGTCTTTTCAAGTAATCCGGTATTTTTCCGCCTTTGCGGAGCATCTGTATGAACCGCGCGTGCGCCATGTCGCGCGCCACGATCAGGGTTCCATCGAGCAAAACCATGGAGCCGGCCCTGTGTTTTGCCAGGGCGGCCGTGATTTTTCCCATCGGCCGGTCAAGGTCCACATGCTCAAAGGCTTCCGGCACGTTTTTACACGCCCCAAGAAAGCGCGCCGGATTTCTCTCCAATTTTTCGACAAAAACGCCGCTCGATGTTATTTTGGCCCGCACGTTGCGATGCGCGCAGCAGGATACGCCGATAGAAATCGGGCAAGAACCCGCATGCCGCGCCAAACGGATCACCCGCGCCTCGGCGGCCAGATATTTCCCTCCGAATTGCGCGCCGTACCCGGTTTGTCTCGCCGTTCGCAGAACCCGTTTTTCCCATTCCCGGTCGCGAAACGCCGCGCCATCCGGCGATCCCTTGGACGGCAGGTCATCCAGGCAACCGGCGGAGGCCAACTTAAGGGTGCGCAGATTGAACTCCGGAGAAGCGCCGCCGATGACCAGCGCAAGATGATAAGGCGGGCAAGCCGCAACCCCCAGGGTCTTGATCTGCTCGGCGACAAGCTTTTCCAATGAAGCATCGTTCAAGACCGCCTTGGAACCCTGGATCAGGGTTGTCTTATTGGAAGAACCTCCGCCCTTGGCGATAAAAAGAAAATCATATTCCCGGCCGGGCACGGCCTGGATGTCAATCTGGGCCGGCAAATTATTGCCAGTGTTTTTTTCCTCGAACATGGAAAGCGGCGCCACCTGCGAAAAACGCAGGCAATGTTTCCGCCACACCCCGCGGATCGCCCCGCTCATGACGGCGGCATCATCCGCGCCGGTCCGCACCCCTTCCCCCTTCCAGGCGAACACGGTGGCGGTGCCGGTGTCCTGGCAAATCGGCAAAACACCTTCGGCCGCGATCGCCGCATTTTTAATCAAGGCGGCGGCGACAAACCTCTCCTCCGGGGAGGCTTTTTTATCGCGAACGATCCCGGCCAGCGACCGCAGGTGGGATGAGCTCATATAGTAGGCAATCTCGACAAACGCCGCCTCCGCCAGCGCCGCGAGGACTCCGGGCGGAACATTTAAAATTTTGCCCGAAGACTTTTTCAGGCAGACAGCCTCCGCCGACAGACGCCTGTATTCATTTTTTTTCATATTCATCGACATCCGTTATCTTTTCTATTCCCGCTATTTCCCTGTGCCCGACCATGCCGACCAGCAAATACTCCCTGAAAATCGGATGATACTTATACTCGTGCAGCAGCCGGAAGTTTTCGATTTTACCGGAAGAAGCCACGTGCGTGCGCGTGCCGGTGCAGATCATTTCATGGTCGCCGATGCGGATGCGGTTTTCGCCGGCCATCCGGATGGGCACGTCCCGGCGGATAATCTCCCGCACTTTCGCCTCCAGTTCGAGCAAATCTATTTTGGGCTCTTCCTCGAAATTTATGACAAAGCCGTGCTTGACGTCCGAATGCATGGCCGGGTTTTTATAATTATAGTCGCGCTCAAGAACATAGGCGGTGATGTCCTCGGCCGAGTGCGCCATCAGGCGGTATTTGATGGTTTTATCGACAACCTGTTTCAGGCCGGCCGGGAAAGGCCCGAAAACCGAAGGCCGGGCCACGATTATTTCCTCGCCGATGGCGAAAATAATCTGGGCGTTGTAGCCGAGCGCCTCATAAATGAGGTCGAAATGCTCGATGATCACGCGGCGGCCGTGCGACACCGCCTGACTGATGGCTTCCGCAATTTCGAACTTCTGCCTGAACGCCATTTCGTATCGCACGTCGACATGGTACGTATGCGGCGCAAAAAAATCGCCGGGACTGAAGGAATATATCTGCGCCGGCCGGACATTCACGCCGTCGTCATCGTTGGTCAACTCAAGCCCGGGAAACAGACCGCGAATCAAGGTTGACTTTCCCGCCCCTTCCGCCCCGATGATCCCGATGATGAGATCCGTGGGATTGAGATAGCGCCGCGATAATTCGACGCCGACCATGTAAAGGCGCTGGCGGCCGCGCGGCGCATAATAGGTGGCGTAAATCAAGGTTTCCGAATAATGGGCCTTGAAATTAAACTGAAGATTTATGTCTTTCGGGTGCATTGAGAACGGCGCAATACAATTTTCCGCCATTTTAGGGCCTGCTAAAAAATAAACTTTACAATGATTGCATCGGTTTTCGCTCCGGGCAAGGCGTCGCAAGCGGAGGCGTGCCTGAAAGGCACGTGCCGCTTGCGACAACGCCGCCCCGAGCGAGAAACCGACGCAACCGCTTGGGGCATCGTCTGTTTTACCGTTTCGCGGCGTTCCACGCGAAGGGAAATACCTTCCAGGTATTCCTCCTTCGCGCGCGCCTTGCGAAACGGCAAAACAGATCGTGTCATTGTAAAGTTTATTTATTAACAGGCCCTTAAATCAAAATTTCAACCCCAACAGCGGCGCGTGCTGCTGGGCGCCGTAAATATCAGTGTCGCCGGCCGCGCCTGAAGGGAGACTGCGCCGCATGGTGATTTTCACCGCGCAGGCCGGTTCAAAATAAATTATTCCGAGAATGTCCCCCGGCTCCATGCCGTACAGCTTCGCCATCTTTCGCGGCGTAATTATTTTACGGCGCCTGAAACATTCAAAATAATGCCTGTTTTTAAATATAATATCAAGCGTCAGTTCGAACGGACCGGAATTTTTCGAGCGAATGACCCGCGCAGCCTCTAGTATGCTTCTTTTCATTTCCAATCTTTCAGTTCCCCTCCAACGGAGGGGTGGCGCAGCCGGGGTGGGTAAGCCTAATCATCGTTATTAATTCAATCTACCCCGGACAGTTTCCATTTTCAAAGGAAAATCGGCCGGGTCCTCTATTTTCATCAGATGATACACGCAAAACTCATAAACCGGGCCCATGCGGATATCGGAGGGCGAAAAGAGCAGCGCCAGGTTGCCGGCGGTTGAAATCCGGCCGGGATAACCGTAATGCAAAAGGGTTGAACGAGTCACGCCGCACAACATGTCCGCCTCATCCTGCCCGTCCGCAATTGCTTCCATCACAATCCCCAATTCCCGGGATTTCATGCCGGATTTCGGCTCAAGGGCGCCCATGACGCCGTTTTTGCCGTACACGTGGAAAATCATTCTGCCTTTTGCCCCGTGTTCCCCGCTCATGCCGCGCACCTGTTTCCTGACCGCTTCCAGCACGGAGTCAATCTGCGCAATCAAGATCGGATCCCGAACGCCGGCAATGCTGATGGTTCTGTACCCGGTCTGCCTCGCGCCCTCGATCTTGATCCAATAGTCATCCGTCTTCTCAAACCTGCTGCCGCGTACTTCCACCCTGCCGCCCGGCAGTTCCGTAAAAACGCATTTTTCAAGGTTGATGCCGCCGCCCGGCCCGGGCAGATGAAAAGGATCTGACTTCTCGTAGAGCGTATGGGCGGCGGTCGACAAACGGGTAAATTTGCGGACCGGATTGAGGCTCTCCAGAATGAATGAATCCTTTTTTAAAACGCCCAGCGCGCAGTCCGCGCCCGAGCCGGGTGTGGCCGCGATCGCGGCGCATTCCAGAATCTTGCCCATGTGCATTGCCAGTCCGGGATCATATCCCTTTGCGATCGGCAGTGCGGCAAAAACGGCCGGATCATAGCAGCGTCCGCACAAAACAACCCGACACCCGCGATCAAGAGCACGTATTATGGGCTCAACGCCGACCTGCGCCACAATGTGTTGGCAATCCTTTATGACCGACTCCGTCAAGGCCGGCACACAAGGCATGGGCTTGATATTTCCCTTGCGCAAGGATCGCAAAACGCGGCCGACAGGCACATCCGAAGAAACCACCCCCATTTTGAACGAAAGCTTTTCCTCGCGCGCAACCTCGCGGATAATCTCGCGGCACCACTTCAAATGCGGAGCAGCCCCGGATCCGCCCGCGGAGCCTATGACCACCGGAATACCGAGCCTGACGCCGGCCTTTAACATGAATTGCAGATCGCGTTTGACGGCCATGCGATTGGTGAAAGAACATCCGCTGCCAAGGTAATACGGCCCCGGGTCGGTGGAGCCTGCGTCAACGCCGATAAGATGCGGCTTCCTTGCGATGCCCCGCATAAACGAGGCTTCCGGAAAACCGTAACCGAGAATGGCGGTCACCGATAAAACTCTGAATTCATCGCTCATGTTTCCATTTCAGGATGCGGCAAATGCGCTCCATTTCATTGTTCACAATGGTAAACCCCTCGTCAAAGCCCATGCCCGGCTTGGCGAGAATCAGCTCCGGCCGGGCGGCCGCGGCAAGATGGACGCAGGTCCGGCTGGAAACTTCGGTCTCATTGCAAGTGCCGCCCTGATAAGCCTCCATGCCATGCGCCTTGCAATACAAAACGCTCTCCACGATCTTCTGGATGCCGCCGAGGTCGGGCGTCTTGATCTGCACCATGTGGCACGCCGCGGCCGCGCAAAAATCGCGCACGTCCTCAAAGGTATTGCACCACTCATCGGCCACGATTTTCACCGGCGAACCGGCGGCCGCCAGCAGCCGCTTTATTTCCCGCAAGGCGTCAATCTGTGTCCGCCCGGACCCCATGTCCACCGGGCCCTCGATATAAAGATCAAAACCATCCGCGTCTTTCTCCAGGCCGGCCAGATAACCGGCGACCTTTTTGAGGTTGCGAGCATACAAGAGTCCGATCGTTCCGTAAACGTCGATATGAATGACCGGCCGGTATTTTTTATCGACGCGCAATTGCCGCACGCGTCCGACCAGCCAGCGGATGTATTCCTTCAGCCTGCCTCCGTCGCGGCCGAGCTTTTCGTCAATACTGTTGATAAGCCCGTGCGGCAGGGCGTCCACTCTCTTCAATATCATTTTATCCACGTTCTCGTAACGGTTGTCTCCGGTCTGGCCGAAAATCGGCACGCGCCTTGCGATGACCGGCAATTCATATTCCTCGCAGATCACTTCGCACTTCAATTTTCCAAGCGCCAGGGCGCGCGCATCGAGAAGCGCCTGGCTCAGGCCGTATTGGACTGCGGTATGGAGCTTTTTGCCGGCAGGACGCAGCGCGCAAATCTCATCGGCCATTTTCCTGAAACCTTCGATCTCGCGGCCTTCCAGGCGCGGGCGTATGTATCTTTCCATAAGCGGCAGATATTTACCGGCCAGAAAGAGCGAATCCCGGCCGCCCGCGCCCGAATATTGGACCGCCGCGCAGTCGCCCGCGGCGATTTGGCCATCCTCCAGCACGAGAATCACGGAAACGCTTTCCCCGGCCACGCGCACGGCCTCAAAGCCCGGGGTGGCCGGTCTGCCCCGATAAACAAAGCCGTCATGAACGGCGCCCATTTTAATCGCGCGCTGGTCGTCGAAAAAAAACGCCGATACGCCCCTTGCGAACAGGACTTTTTTTATTTTCACCTCGGTCTCCCCACCAGCCTGCACTTGCTGATCGCGTAGATGTCGTCGGTCACCATTTGAAAACTCACCGGCCGGCCCTCGGCCCTGGCGCGTTCGCTGAGCCGCTCGCGATGAAAAGACTTCAACTCATCCGAGAGAGGCACGTTGCCGGTGTTGAACATTCTGATGCAGCCCTCATTGTCGCGCATGGGCAGGATGACGCCGCGATTATAAATTGACGGCGCAAAAGGCACGTCCAGCACGCCGGACTCGAACGCCGCGGCGGCGTTTTCCCCGAGGCCGTCTCCTCCCGGGGTCAGCACCGCGCCGAGGATACAGTCGACTTCGCGCGTGATGATTTCAACCTCGCGCTCCACGGCCGCCGTCTCGGTAAAAGCCTGGTCCGAGAGCATATTGATCATCTGGCGCGTGGCTTTCAATCCCTGAGCATTGGCCTCCTTGGTGGGAACGCCCATGGCCTCGTGCGGAGTCTTGACGATGATTTTATCTGCGCCGGCAAACCAGGCCACGGCCGAACCGAGGGCGATTACGGAAAACGCTTTTGACTCGTCCTCCGGAAAACCTCCCATCCACTGATGAAAGACAATCGTCAAATCATAATCGTCAAATCCTTCCCGTTTGAAATATTTGTGCGCGAGGCGGCGCAGGGAATGCACGGCGGCCATATCCTGAACCATGTTTCCGCCCTGGCCGTAGCCCAGACTCAGCGACTTTACCCCCTGTTCCAGCGCCAACAGGCCCTCGATAATGCCCACGGCATGGCTGATGCAGGGCGGCACCAGCGTTCCGGTCAGGGGGCCGAACGGCTCGCGGTTGATCGGCGCGCCGTTTTCCTCATAATAACCGGCCAGGCGGTCAACATATTGCCAGTCGGCTATGGATTTTCTCAGCGGCACTTTCTTGGCATAGGGAATGTTGTAGGAAATCGCCCCGCCCTCAAAACCGGTGAAGCCGGCCGCTATGGTTATCTCGGCCAGAAGGCGCGCGTCAGGAGTGCCGTGGCGGATTTGAACCGGACAAACAACGCTTTCCACCACGCGGCGGCACTCCGCCAGGCCGTGATTGACCGCCGGAAAACCGTTCAGAAGCGAAGCTCCGGCAACGATGGATTTTTCGATGCCCTTTTGCGCCTCCATATAATTGTTCTGCCGCGTATAGGAGTCAATCGTGGTCGGAAGCAAGTCGGCTCCGCCTTCCGTTTCAAGATATTTCAAAAGGCGGATATGTTCGTCCACCAGCGAAACACCCGCGCGCGGCTGAAGAAGCAGCCTCCTGTTTTCCCGGGCCTTCCTGATAACGGACGCAAAACGCCTGCTTTCCGGGATGCCGGCATGATAGCGAAGCGCCTCATCAAGCCGCACCTCCCCGCCGGTCGGCCAGCCGGTCAAAACCTTTTCCCGCTCGGCCAGAAAATCATTCCACGCCATGGCATGTTTTTTCATGTGTCTTGTTGCCTCACACGCTCCGTTTTGCCCGCGCCTTGACATCCTCGCGCAACGTCCTGACGACCTCATCCAGCGAAACCGACGGCGGAAAAACCCGGTCAAAGCCGATCGCCCTGAATTTACGCTCGACCGCCGCGAACGGCGTTTTGCCGACCGCCAGGTTTCCCCCGATATACAAAATTATATCGCCGACCCCCCGAGCAACGCATTTTTCCCTGAATCCGGCGCAATCAAGTTCGGCATGGCCGTAAAGCGACGACACCAGAATCGCCGCGGCCCTTGATTCCGCTGCGGCCCCGGCGAAGTCGTCCTGACCGGCCATTACGCCCAGGTTGATCACCTTGAACCCGGCCTGCGTGAAAAACTCATCCAGAATCCTGTTGCCGACCGAATGGCAGTCGCAGCCGATCACGCCCAAAACAATCGTGTCGTTTTTAATCTCTCTCATGTTTTCCATCTCCAAGGCGGGGCTATAAAGAATTATCCATTGATTTAACTTTATTTTCCGTGTCAATCCGCGCGTATCCGCGGTTGGCTTACCGCTTCATCAACAATGCCTTGATGCGCTCCTCCACGTACATCAGCGAACTTCGCTCTATTTGATAATCGAACTGAACGATTTTTCCGCCGTCCTGGGTAAACGACCGAATGGCCGCCGCGTTATGCCTGCCGATCGGCAGCACATAACCCGGCGGCGTAATTACGACCTGATTCCTTTTAAGAAAGGCGGGCAATTGGTCCGCGTCCCCGGCCAGCAGGCGGCTGATTCTCTCCGCCGGAATCGCGAAGTCCTTCAACTTGTGGGCAATGATGTTCAGAAATTGCGGGCTTTCACAGATGACCCCGACGCGCTGATTCACCCCGATACAGGCCAGGTCAATGACCGACTGCTGGGTCGGGGCGACCACAACCTGCGCCAGTTTTTCCCTGATCATGGGAAAACGGCCGGCCAGATCATGAAAATGAGTGGCGGTGGTGATGATCAGATCAAAAGCCGCCAGACGGCGCTCGGCGTCGGACTGCCGCAAAAGTTCGTGAAGCAGTATTTTGGTCAAAACAATCTGCGCCGCAAATCCCAATTGACGCTGAAAAATCGAAAGCGACTCCGGATTGCAGTCCACCGCCGCAACGCATAACTGCCCGATCCGGCTTTCTCTTTCCAAAATTGTCAGCTCGATCAGCGCCCGGATTTCACGATAGGAAAAACGCAGCCGTTTCAACTCGTTCAGCAGTTCGTCAACAAGACGCAGGGCTTGTTCCTTCCTGTTTCCATGCAGAAAATTTTGACGGCCCGAAATCACGCTCCGCCGTCCCGGCAGAATTTCAATTATATGATTGCGCGCCAGCTCATCGTAGGCCTTGGCAATCGTGCCGCGCGCCACTCCGACCCGGAAAGCCAGCTCCCTTTCCGAAGGCAATTGGGTTCCTGGCGCTGCCATGCCGTTATTGACGTAATCCATTATCTGGCCGGCTACCTGCCGGAAAACCGGCACGCCCGTGGTTTTTTGAAGCTTTATCGAAAGTTGCATTTTCCGCTCGGTAAATAATCCAAACCCGAAAACTGGACTATATTTAATAGCCAGAGGTATATACCACAACGCAACTCAAAGCAAGACAAAAGAGGTGATTTCAAAACTCGCTCTGAAGCCCCACCCCGCCCGTTGGGCACCCCTCCAAAGGAGGGGACCTTACGGATTGGTCAGCAACAGCTTACGATCCCCTCCACCGGAG
>Ga0074199_1001418_pt1 | contig 21115 bp, 16 predicted proteins | sample EPASupsiteSAE347_FD_64528 | JGI IMG/M metagenome (GOLD analysis project Ga0074199, IMG submission 64528) | Bioremediated contaminated groundwater from EPA Superfund site, New Mexico - Sample SAE3-47 | ecosystem: Environmental > Aquatic > Deep subsurface > Groundwater > Contaminated ... | reverse complement strand
AAACAGGGAACATTACAGAAGGCAGAGTCGTCCTCATGCGCCATATCGATATCGATGGAAGGGAAGACGAAAAAACGCTCAACTATGCCTTCCTGAATTCGTTCTTCCAGACCGGCCTGAAAAATCTGCTCGACGCGGCGATCATCGACCATGTCCACAGCAAAGCTCCTGCCACATCGGCCGAGGGCTATGTAAAAGTCGATGAAATCCCCTTCGATTTCGCGCGCAGGCGCATGTCGGTGGTTGTCGAACAGGCGACGGAAGGCGAGAAGACAGAGAAAGGACATCTACTCATCTGCAAGGGCGCCATAGAAGAGCTCCTGCCCCTGGTTACATCCTGTGAACTCCACGGCGAAGTGCTGCCCTTCACTCCCGAACGGAATGCAGGGATCCTCGCTCTGTCCACCGCGCTCGCAGAGGAAGGATTCAGAGTCGTCGCACTGGCATACAGAAAACTGCCCCCGGTGGAAGGCGCAGTCTATGGCGTCGCCGACGAGCGCGACCTGACCCTGTTGGGGTTTCTGGCTTTCCTCGATCCGCCGAAAGCCACCGCCCCTCAGGCGATCGCGAATCTCGAATCGGATGCGGTGGGAATCAAAGTACTGACGGGCGACAACGGTACGGTCGCCGCAAGCATATGCCGTCAGGTCGGAATACCCACCGGACGCATTCTGACGGGCCCGCAGCTCGATACGATGGACGATGCGGCCCTGGACGCGAGCGTCGACGAAGTGAGCCTGTTCGCGAAACTGTCTCCTTTCCACAAGGAACGGGTGGTTCGCGCGCTCAAGCGAAAGGGACATGTCGTCGGCTTCATGGGCGACGGCATCAACGATGCCCCGGCCCTGCGTGCCGCGGATGTAGGCATTTCGGTGGACTCGGCGGTGGATGTGGCCAAGGAATCGTCGGACATCATCCTTCTCGAAAACAGCCTTGTGGCGCTGCATGAAGGGGTCCGCGAAGGACGCAAGGTCTTCGGAAACATCACGAAATACATACGGATGGCAGCCAGTTCCAATTTCGGCAACATGTTCTCGATTCTCGGCGCTTCGCTCTTTCTGCCTTTCGTCCCGCTGTTGCCGATCCAGGTTCTGACCAACAATTTCCTTTACGATCTCTCGCAGACCGCCATCCCCAGCGACAATGTCGATCCGGATTGGCTCTCCAAACCGCGACGCTGGGATATAGGCGACTTGCGCCGGTTCATCCTGTTCATCGGACCGATAAGCTCGATCTTCGACTATCTCACCTTTTTCGTGCTACTGCGATTTTTCGGCGGCGCCGAAAACCCCGCCCTGTTCCGGGCGGGATGGTTCGTCGAATCGATATTCACGCAATCGCTCATCGTCCACGTCATCAGGACCGATCGCATCCCATTCCTGCAAAGTCGGGCCAGCCGTCCGCTCACCGTAGCGACCCTCGCCGTAATGGCGGTCGGAGCGATGCTCACGCTGCCGCCTTTCGCCTCCGTGATCGGGTTCGCGCCTTTGCCCCTCACATATTGGCTCTACGTGGTCCTGATGATCCCTGCGTATCTGGCGCTTACCCAGGTCGCCAAGTCGTGGTTCAACCGGCGAAGCCGGCGCGTCAGCCTTTCACCACCACATTGACGAGCTTGTCGCGGACGACGATGACTTTGACTATCTCCCTGCCGCCGATCCATTCGGCGGCCTTGGGCAGCGCGAGCGCGCGGGCGCGAAGTTCATCTTCGGGCAACCCTGCGGCCACAATCAGGCGGTCGCGGATCTTGCCGTTGATCTGAACCACGACTTCCTTTTCCTCGTCGGCGCAGAGAGATTCGTCCCATACGGGCCATGGGGCCCTGGCCAGGCTTCCGGAATGACCGAGGCGTTCCCAGAATTCTTCGCCAAGGTGCGGCGCGTAGGGCGCGAGCAGGAGGACGAAAGATTCCCAGGCCGAGCGGGGAATCGCAGGCAGACGGGCGGCTTCGTTCAGAAAAATCATCATCTGCGAAATGGCGGTGTTGAAATTCAGGGCGGCCGTGTCGTTGCTGACTTTCTTGATGGTCTTGTGCAGCAGCTTGAGGAAGGCTCCCTCGGGCGGCGCTTCGTCCAGCGGCCTTTCCGACAGTCCCCATGCTTTTTCGAGGAAGCGGCTCACGCCAATGAGCCCGGCTGTCGCCCAGGGCTTGGAGACTTCGAACGGACCCATGAACATTTCATAGACGCGCATCGAGTCGGCGCCGAACTCGCGGATGATGTCGTCCGGATTGACGACATTGCCCTTGCTCTTGGACATCTTCTGGTTGTCCTCGCCCAGGATCATGCCCTGGTTCACGAGGCGCAGGAAGGGCTCGTCGGTGTTCACCACGCCGATGTCGAAAAGAACCTTGTGCCAGAATCGGCTGTACAGCAGATGCAGAACGGCATGCTCGGCGCCGCCCACATACAGGTCGACCGGCATCCAGTACTCGATCCTGGCCTGATCGGCGAAGGTTCGCGAGTTGTGCGGGTCGAGATAGCGCAGGTAATACCAGCAGGAGCCAGCCCACTGGGGCATGGTGTTGGTTTCGCGCTTGGCGGGCCCGCCGCAATGCGGACAGGTCGTGTTTACCCACTCGGGGATGTTGGCCAGAGGCGATTCGCCCGAACCGGTGGGCGTATAGCTTTTCACTTCGGGAAGCTTGAGGGGCAGATCTTTTTCGTCAATGGCTACGATACCGCATTTCTCGCAGTGGACGAGGGGGATCGGCTCGCCCCAGTATCGCTGGCGGCTGAAGAGCCAGTCGCGGAGCTTGAAATTGACCGCTTTCCTGCCGATGCCGCGCTCTTCGAGCCGGGCGGTGATGGCGCGGATCGCTTCGGGCGTGGCCAGGCCGTCGAATTCGCCCGAATTGACGGCGAAACCGTCGGCCGCCGTGCATGCTTCAGGCGTACCATCGAAAGGACCGGTTTCGCCGGTCGCCGCCACAACCTTGACTATGGGCAGGCCGAAAGCCTTGGCGAAGTCCCAGTCGCGCTCATCGTGCGCGGGAACGGCCATGATGGCGCCCGTTCCGTAGGAGATCAGGACGTAATCGGAAATCCAGACGGGGATCTGTTTCCCCGTCAGCGGATTGATCGCGTAGGCGCCGGTAAAGACGCCCGTTTTGTCCTTGGCGAGATCGGTGCGCTCGAGGTCGCTCTTCCTGGCGGCCGCCTCGACGTATGCGTTTACCGCCTGCCGCTGCCCTTCGGTCGTGATTTTCCCGACATAGGGATGCTCCGGCGAGAGCACCATGTAGGTGGCGCCGAACAGCGTGTCGGGGCGCGTCGTATAGATTTCCAGGTGATCGCCTTCGGCGATCACCTTTGCAGAATCGGCGTCCGCCGATTCTGCGCGCGGTGCAATCGCAAATCGCACCGTAGCGCCTTCCGACCTGCCGATCCAGTTGCGCTGCATGAGCTTGATGGGTTCGGGCCAGTCGACATGATCGAGCCCTTCGAGCAGGCGGTCGGCATAGGCGGTGATCTTTAAGACCCACTGGCGGATACGCTTGCGCGTAACCTTGGTGTGGCAGCGATCGCACTCACCATCTTTGACTTCTTCGTTCGCCAGTCCCGTCTTGCAGGAGGGGCACCAGTTGATGGGCATTTCCGCTTCGTACGCCAGACCGCGCTTGAAAAGCTGGAGAAAAATCCACTGAGTCCATTTGTAGTACTCTTCGTCGCTCGTGGAGACCTCGCGATCCCAGTCATAGGAAAACCCGAGCGCCTTGATCTGTTTCGTGAATCTTTCGATATTGGCTTTGGTGGTGACCGCCGGATGGGTCCCCGTCTGGATGGCATAATTCTCGGCCGGCAGGCCGAAGGCGTCGAAACCCATGGGATGCAGAACGTTGTAGCCGTTCATGCGAAGATAGCGGCAATAGATATCGGTGGCGGTATAACCTTCCGGGTGGCCCACATGAAGGCCCGCTCCGGAGGGATAGGGAAACATGTCGAGCACATAGCGCCGCTTTTCCTTGGGGAAAGCGGGATCCTCGACTGCGTGGAACGTATTTTCGCGCGCCCAGCGCTCCTGCCACTTTTTTTCAATCGCATCGAAGGGATATTTCGCCATGACGGAAGGCTCCTGGATGACCCCTGACGGGGCGCATTTCCAGTGATAGTAGCCGAGTCCGGCATCGGGCGGCAATGCCTTGTGCTTTACCATCTCCAGGCAATTCAGTACCTTATAAAACATAATTACAGTTATGGAGGATCCATGAAAATGCGAAATCGGCTGATCGGCCTGGTCGCCCTGGCCCTGTTCTCGATGTCGGTCGCTTCCTGCGTCATCTTCGAAAAGAAGCGCCTGCCTCCCGGGCAGGAGAAAAAGCTGATCGGCCAGCAGAACGCGAGTTCCCTGGCGCCCGGCAAGAAGTGATCGCAACCGGACGTCGATCCCGGACCGAAACAAACCGCCCGATATAAAAAGGGGCTGCCCGATATGCCGGGCAGCCCCTTTGTTTTTGTACAACCTCTACGTCCGCACGGATACGCCCGAACGGATATATCTGCTCTTGCGGCATTCGCCCGAATGCCTTCGGGCGAATGCCGCAAGAGGGCGACGGCTACTGGGAGAGAACCGGAAGCAATTCCTCCAGCACGCCTTCCGCGGCCGGTTCTTCCGCCGGCAGGCTTGTGTATTGCTGCTGATCCTCCGCGGGAAGCACCACAGTCAGCGGCACGAATTTCTCGTTGAAAGGCTCGATGCCGGCCAGCAGTTTGGGCACGGACAGGATCGTCATGTCTTCCCAGAGCGGCACCTTGAACGTTTTCTCGGTGACTGTTCCATCGGAAAAGACTTCGATGCGAATCTTGTGCGATTGCCCCTGCACCGTCGCCTTGTCGCGGTCGCCGGAATAATATTCGGCGCCTTCCTTGCCGTCGACCGACACCAGAATGCCGTCTATAGCTTCGTATGAACCGTCTTCGGCACTTTTGTTGTCGATGAGAATAGTGTGCTGGCGCCCGATGAGCAGCATAAATGCCGCGAGGCCGACATAGACGACCAAGAGAAGACCGCGCACAACCATTTTTCGCGTTTTGGAAGCGGGGACGGCGCTCATTTCGCAGCTCCCTTATTGTTGGCGTCTACAGCGCCCGAAGCGCCTGATGAACCGGCCGCACCCTGGCGAAGCCCGGCACGCGCGTTGTCGATCGCCTTGCGCGACCGCCAGGCGTAGAGCACCAGCGACAGCGCAATGACGCCGTAGCCGATGAATTGCCTGAAGTACTCTCCGATCATCGCCGAACCGAACAACCTCTGGCCGGCCAACGGCGACACTATGAACATGGCGTGCAACAGGATGACTCCCACGAATACGTTCGGAATGTTGGCTTTGGTCACGGATGCGCCGCCCACGAGGATGGCCGCTACCGCGAAGAATCCCGTCTGGTCGTGCGCGTTGTACGTAGCCAGATTGCCCATATTCTGCAGGAATATGATCTGTCCGATACAGGCGAGCACCGTGGAGATGAGAATGGCCACGATACGCGTGCGTTCGACCGGAATACCCGCCGCATCCGCGACGGCCATATCCTGACCGACAGCGCGCATGTCCTGCCCCAGTTTCGTCTTCTTGAACCACACGATGAAGACGCAAAGGAGAGCGATGACGATGAACGCGGCTCCGGGCACCATGAAGGGACCGATTTTCAGCATCAGGAGAGTATCCAGCGATTGCCTGACCGATTCCAGATTGAGCGTATTGCGCACACCGTACCCGCGCGACAGCGTGATGGCGGCCGAGCGCAGAGGAATCACCGAACCCATCATGTACAGAACCACAAACTGGTAGATTCCGTTGATGAAGAACGCAAGGATATAGCCGGTAACCATTTCCCGGCCCTTGGCCTTGTTCATGACCGCGCCGCAGACCCAGCCGAGCAGCAGGGATACCGGCAAGCCGACCAGAACCGCGAAGACGAGGCCCTGCCAGCCTGCGATGCCCCAGTCCACCGCGAAGATGAGCCCGATCTGACCGGCCATGGCACCCAGCGTCATGCCGAAATTGAGCCCCATTCCCGCGAAAATCGGTAAAAGAAGGGAAAGCACAAGGAAAGAATTCCGGCCGAGCCTGGTGATGATTTCCTGGATGATGTACGTGAGCGAAAGGCCCGAAGGCTTTATGCAGGCCACGGTGATCACCGTGAAGATGATCACTACCGCATATTCGGAGATAAAGCGTCCCAGTTTCTTCTGCGCGCTCATTTTGTCACCTTCGTCTTGCGCGTGAGCGCATACAGGATCATCCCGTTGGAAACGATGATTCTGATTACCTCGGACATATCAGTCTGGAGGATGGAATTGATGACCGAGGGGGTCATCGTCAGCAAGCCCTGGAACAGGAAAGTACCCACGACCACGTTCACCATGGTCGCCTTGTTCACGCTGGCGCCGCCTATAAGCAGGGCTGCGATCGCGGGAAAGACCATCGGGCTGGGGGCGGAATACAACTGGATGAAGCCGAAGCTCTGCTCGTACACGATGATGCCCACCGCGCCCAGGAAGGTCGACAGCACCACCGAAATGGTGCGCATCTTGTCGACGCTGATGCCCGACGCGCGCGCATAATCGGGATTGGAACCGACAGCCGTCATGGCCGTACCGGTTTTGCTGCGCAGGAACATCCACATACCGCCCGCAGCCGCCGCCACGAACAGGAGCAATCCCGTCGGGAAGACAAAGAATCTGCCTATCCGTATCGCGAGAAAGTCGTTCAGCACCTTGTTCCAGTAATTTTCGACCGAAATGGTGGTGCGCAAACCCTTGCCCGCATATCCCCACACCATGGTCGGATTGTTGTATGGAAGGATGAGCCACATGATGCACATCAGCATGACGAAGGAGAATCCTACGTACATGGCGATGGTCATTTCCTCGCCCTTTACTTTGTTGAGCAGCTTTCCGTACATGAAGCCGAAAATCAGCGAAAAGGGTGTCGCGAGCACAATGGCGCCGAGAAATCCGAACATGCCCTTCATTCCAAACTGCAGGGACAGGGTCGACCCGAGGAGGCCGGCTACGATGCCCAGCGCCATGCCGAAGTTGAGGCCGCAGCCCGCCTGGACCATGGGAACGAGGGCGAGAACCAGAATGGCATACTGCCCGAACCGGTTCAGAACGTCGGAAATGGACGCATCGAGACGGACGCCCACAAAAGGCGCTGCGATGAACAACGAAATCAGGAAGAAAAAGATGATGATCCGCGGCCATCCGAAGTCGGCGATGAATTCCTTGAGCTTAGGCATTGGCCACCTCCGCGGTCGTATCGACCTTCATGCCGGCCATGAGAAGACCAAAATCGGCAATGTCGGCAGTGGGAGGAAGAATACCCGCGATCCTGCCTTCGTCGACGATGGCAATCCGGTCGCAGATGGATCTTAGTTCTTCGAGCTCGCTCGACACCATGACGATGGTAGTACCGTAATCGCGGTTGTAGTGCCGCAGCGTATCGAGAACCAGCCGTTTTGCGCCGACATCGATGCCGCGGGTCGGTTCGGAAACGAAAAGCAGCTCCGGCTTCATGGCGAAAGCTTTCGCCAGGCATATTTTCTGCTGGTTGCCACCGGAAAGTTCCTTGGCCTTCTGCTTCGTACCCGTGCACTTGATGTCCAGCAACTGGATGTATTCCTCGCAGAGTTTTTTCATGCCGGCTTCGTCACGCTGGGTGAACAGCCCGCCCGCGATCTTTTTCAGGTATTGCCCGTGGATCTGCATGGCCGTAAAGGCGATGTTCCAGTCGAGGCTCTCATCGAGCAGCAGTCCGACGCCGCGGCGGTCTTCCGACACGAAAGCCATGCCGGCTTTCAATGCGGTCCTCGGCTCGTTCAGCGGCACCGCTTTTCCCTGCAGTGTTACGACTCCGCCGGAAGGATACAGGCCCATGACCCCGTTGGGGATTCCAAGTTTGCCCTGGCCGGCCAGGCCCCCGATACCGAGAATCTCGCCCTGACGTACCCTGATGCTCACGTCGCGTACGGTTTCGCCGGGCATGTCGACCCAGAGGTGCTCGACGGACAGGATTTCGGCGCCGAAGAGCTTGTCCTTGGACGCCGCGGCCGCGTCGGTCATCGATCGGCCGACCATCCAGGAGGCTATGTCGCGGACCGAAACGCCCTTCGCCGGCACGTCCTTTACCGCATGACCGTCGCGAAGCACTACGATCCGGTCGGCGATGTCGACGACTTCCTTGAGTCTGTGGGAGATGAAGATTATCGCGATGCCCTCGGACGAGAGCCGTTTCAGCGTGGCGAGCAGCACATCGGCCTCGCTCTCGGTGAGGACGGCCGTGGGCTCGTCGAGCACCAGAATGCGGGTCGCCTTCCGGCTGATCTCGCGCGCGATCTCGGTGAACTGTTTGTGGCCGACCGGCATCTCCGAAACGAGCATGCCCGGATCGAGATTTACGCCGAGCTTGGCGATGGCGCTTTCGGAGCGTTTTTTCATGTCGGACCGGTCGAGAATGCTCATCCGGTCGCCGAATACTTCGTTCAGAATGCTTGGCCGCATGGATTCGCGGTTGAGCACGATATTTTCAGTGGTGGTAAAGCCGGGAATGAGGCTGAATTCCTGATGGACCATTCCTATTCCCGCATCGAGCGCGTCGAAAGGGCTGCCGAAATGGACTTCCTGGCCGTCGATGAGTATCGACCCCTTGAATCCCCCGGTTTCCGCGATCACCGGCATCCCGAAGAGAATGCTCATGAGCGTAGTCTTGCCGGCTCCATTTTCGCCGACCAGGCCGAGTATTTCTCCGGCCCTGAGATCAAATGAAACGTCCTGCAGGACGACGTTTCCATAAAAGTCCTTGGAAACGGCCCTGAGTGCTAGAAGCGGACTATCCTGTCCCATACTGTTCCTTACTGTCCCTTACAGGCCCTTGCATGAGTCCGCCCGCGCATTGCGGCGTCGGCCGCTGCGCGGGCGGGTTCGGCGCGCATAAGCACGCCGTTCTCGAAAAAGGGCGGGGCGACTTTGCGCCCCGCCCCAAGTCAGCCTTCCGGCTTACTTCTTCATCTGGATGGTATAGTACTTCTCCGGCACTTTCTGCTTGGTGGTGGGGAGGAAGCCCTTACCGAAGACATAGGTGTCCATGTAGATCAGAACCTGGTTCTTCGCGCGGACGCCAGTGCCCACGTCGGTGTAGTAAGCGCCGTTCCATTTGGCTCCGGGGGTGTACTTGCCGAGCGCCTTGTAAAGGTCCTGGAGGCTGTCTTTCTTGGCTTTGCCTTCGATCACGGTCTTGGCGAACTCGCCCAGGCCCGCGGTGAGGGTATAACCGTAGGAGAATGCCCAGGTTCCGAAGCGGCCGGCGCCGCCCTTGGCTTTCACGGCGTCTTCGACTTTCTTCAGGATGGCGGGGAAATTGCCCGCTTCTTTGGAAAGATCGAGACCGAGAGCCCCTGGATAACCCATGAGGGGACTGGGAAGGTCGGCTTCGACGAAGATACCGCCGTATGCGAGCATCTGCTTGAGCAGGGGCTCGGTTTCGCCGTCGTTGGTGCAGAAGAAAGCGGCGTCCTTGCCGTATTTCTCGATCCACTGCGGAACTTTCTCGAGCATGAACTGCTGGGCACCGGGCATGCCGATGTCGCCGGTCGGGTCGGGAGCGGTTTCGAAGTAGAACTTCATGCCGAGGTCCTTGCAGGCCTCTTCCATGATGGCGCGGCGGCGGCCGAGGGACTCATAGCTCATGTGGCGCGCAAAGGAAATGTGTACGAAACTCTTGGCGCCGAGCTGTTTGGCAGCCCAAGGAATGGTATAGCCGCGGGACACGAAGTCGGCGGAAACGGCCAGGTCGGCTGCGCTCTGGATGACGAGCGGGTCTTCATGGGGTTCACCGGCGAGGAGCAGAATGTTCTTGTTCTTGGCGCGGACGCGCTTGAACGCTTCGGTGGTGCCGGGAATGGCCTGGTTGATGACGATGGCTTTCATGAGGGGATCGTCGGCGAGGGCGACCACGGAAGAAATGAAAGTCTCCTGCTGCGACATGAAATCGTCCGGATAGGTGATGTGCTGGATCATGCCGCCGGATTTGACGGTGCCATACTCCTTGATCAGCTGCTCAGCACCACGGAGGTCGTCTTCAGACTGGGAAACCGTACCGGTGACGACGCCGATGTGAAACTTCGCCTGGGCGAAAGCGTTCGTCCCGGCGAGAATGAAGGTCAACGCCATCAGGATGGCGGCGATCTTCGCGATCTTTTTCATAGAGCCTCCTTGAAAGAGTGTGGACCCCAGCCGGGGTCGCCCGCTTATTGTACAACCTGGCAAGATCAAGTCAAGCGAAAAGCTTCCACAGGGTTCGGGGGCCTTTGCAGGCCGCGGGAGCGCAGATAGAATGAGTGACGGATGAAACCCATACTGGAACGCCTGAGCGAAGAATTCTACTTCTACTCGAGCCAGCTCGTCATTTTTTTCATAGCCATTATCTTTCTGACCTCCGGCTCGGTGCCCATGGGAATACTTTTTTCGCTCATCGTAGCCTTTTTCATGCTCATCCAGAGTTTTCTCCTCGCCTCACAGGGCCACAAACCGCTCCTGCGCTTCCTGTTTTCCATGATAACTCCCGCCGGTTACACCATCCTCCGCGCGGCTACCGGGCATTTCGACTTCCTCGAGACGACCAACATCCTTCTCTGGAGCGCCGCCGCATACGTCGGGTTCTTCCAGGCCGTCGGTCTCACCGTTCCCGCCGGCCTCGTGAAACGCTTCGCGGAAACCATGCTGGCGTTGGGAGCCGCCGTCATCTTCGTGGCTTTCTATTATTATCTCGACCAGCGGATCAACCTCGAACGGGCTCTCGAAGCCGGGAACATCGACGCAACGCAGTACGCCGAGGCCTTGCGGATACAGGCATTCACCCGCGGCCTGCCCTCGTTTTTCTCCTCTCCCCAGCACTGGTTCGCCGCTCTGGGAGCCTTGAGCTTCGATTTGATGCTGCTCGTGACGCGCATGCGGGCCATTACGCTCCGTACCCGGATCGACCGTCTCCTCGTCGCGGGGGGGCCGCAGGCGCCCGGCGATCCCGTACAGTCAATTCCCGGTTCGATCGACATCGAAACCATACCGATCCAGATTCCGCGCAGCGACAGTCCGCCGCGCCGGGCGCCGGTCACCGTGATTTCCTCGGACATACTCGCTTTTACCGACATGTCCGAACGGCTCGGGCCCGATCGCGCGGTCGATCTGCTCAACCGCTATATAGCCCTGTGGGTGCGCATGTCGGGTCCGCGCGGCGGGCGTATCCTTTCCATAACCGGCGATTCGCTCATACTCGTGTTCGGTCTCGCCGACGAATCGGACCATGCCGAGCGCGGCCTTTCGGCGGCGCTCGCCTTTATGGACGAGCTTCCGGGACTGCGCGAAGATCTGACCGCCGCGGGACTTCCCTCCGACCTGCGGGTATCGGTCGGCGTGCATTCGGGTATCGTCGTCGCGGCCAAGATGGGCGCTCCGGGCGAACGCAGGCCCAGTGTCTTCGGCGATGCGGTCGCGGTCGCCGCCAGGCTCGACTCCCTGTGCAGGGAATTGAACCAGGACTTGCTTGTCAGCCACCCCACCTTCAGACGCCTGAGTCTCGAAAGCCAGGCCGGACTCGACCGGATCGGCGAAGTGCTCCTTCGAAAGAGTACGCGCCCGGTTCCCGTGTATGGCAGAAAATGAAAGGAACATCCATGTCCGCAAAGCATTCCGCTCCGGCTCCCACTCCGATTCTCGCCCCGATGCTCGCCTCGTTTTTCGTCTTCGCGATTGCCCCGTTCATCCTCGGTTCCTGTTCCGGAGCCGTGGACGTGCTGGTCCGCAACGATTCGAGCGCCCGCGTCGCGGTGCGTCTCGAAGTGCCCGCGGTCCTCTCCCAGCGCGTGCGGCAATTCGGGCAGATCCCCGCCACCGCGCCTCTGTTCGACTCCGCGTCGGTGAGAAAAGAATTCGGCGTGCGGAAGACAATCCATCTGATCGATGTGGCGGTACCCGACGACGACTCGATGACGTCGGTGCTCTGGGTGCCTGATTTGAAAGCCTTCGCGGACGACAAGAGCCTGGCGCCTTCGGGCCTTCTCGGCTATACCGCCATCCCCGCTTCGGGCGACGCGCCCGCGCTCAGGGAACTCCGCGTCAGACTCTCGCGGCAAAACGCCGTGGCGGCGTTCTCTCTGTTTCCCGGCCTGGACGTTAGGCTCGTCGAAAGCCTGAGCCCGCCCGCTCTCGAAAAAGATCCGGTGAGTGCCCTCGAATACCGCATGAATCTGGAAACGGTCATCATCGGCAAAAAGTCCATGCCCGCTTTCGACGCATGTAATGTGGAAATGACCTTCACCGCCCCGCGATCGATAATCGCCTCCAGCGGCGGCACGGCAGCGGGCCAGACTTTCAAAGTCCGGATTCCGATCTTCGACCTGCTTACGCTCGAAAAACCGGTGGAATTCTGGATGCGCTGGGCGGAATAGGCGCCGGCGGACGGACAGCCTCGATCCCGCCGGAAGCCAACGCTTTTCGCAAAGCCTCCAAAAGCTGTCTCGACGCGCAGGAGGGATAGGCGGGGCGCGCTACCGCTTCGGCCCCGGCGGTCCCGGTCTCCTCGGCGGCCGTAGCGGCCACGGCGCCCCCGGCGGCGGTTTCGGCGGCAGCGTAATCCTTCGCGTAACCGGCAGCCGCGGCCACGGCTGCCGCCACCAGGCCCTCGGGCAGTTCGACTGAAAAAGGTCTTCGTCCCACCTGTTCCGGAGCGTGCGCATCGGAGCCAGAAATGGCAGGCAAGCCTCCGGTCAGGGAAAGCGGCGGATCGTATATCGACTCCACCGCATCGTAGGGGCCTTCGGGAAGAAATCCGAGCTGACTTCCCACGGAAAAACGAAGACGATCCACATGCGCCGGGATGACCAGCGCTCCGCGGTCGGCGCCGCGCCGGGCCAGCACGTCGAAACTCAGGCCCAGGGCAGCGCCGAGCCAACGTTCCGGCAATTCGAGGACATTTTCATCCGCGTCCACAACGACCTGATCGCCCAGCGCTTCAGTACTCCATGCCAGGTCCGGCAAATCGCCGTAAAGCGACGCGCCGAAATCCATGGCCTCTTCGGGCGACGGAAAAAAGCAGAGCAGGTGCGCTTCCTCGATCGAATTCAGCTCGAGCCCGAAAAGGGGCGCGATGCCCGCCCTGCCGCATGCCACCGCAAAGGCGGGGCAATTCAGGGCGCTGTTGTGGTCGCTCAGACCCAGCACGGCGATATTCCTGGCGCTTGCGGCATTCGCGACGCGGGAAGGCGACATCTCGAGGGAGGCGCAGGGGCTGAGACAGGAATGGTTGTGCAGGTCGACCAGAAACCGCATCGCTCCCTCCGTTCCGTTCAAGAGGCCGGGAATGACCGCCCTTCGGCATGGAGGGCTGTCCAGATTCTGCCGGACACCCGGAACTGGCTTTCGGGACTGATGAACACCGCGATGCCTTCGTCGCGCGCGGCTTCGGCCATATCGGCAGGGACTTCGCGGCCATTGCACACGACGATCACCGCTATGCCGACGATACCCGCCACCGCGACGGTATTGCGGTGCGCCTGGATCGTCACGAGGACATCGCCCGTTTTCGCGTTCGCCATCACGTCGGAAAGCAGGTCCGACGTGTACCCGCCCCCGATTTCGGCCTTTCCGCCGGCCGCCTGAGCCGCAACGGCAACCACGGCGCCATCCCCGAGAATCTCTCCCAATTCAGTGATCGTCATCTACGCACCCCCGCGGCGCAGGAGGGCCCGCACCTTCGTTCCCTTGCCGACTTCCGACTCGATCGCGAATTCGTCGGACACCCGTTTGACGTTGGGCAAGCCCATGCCCGCCCCGAATCCCAGCGAACGGACCCATTCAGTGGCCGTGGAAAAGCCTTCGCGCATCGCGGCATCCAGATCGGCGATACCGGGACCCTCGTCGTCGGCGGATATTTCGACATGATCGGGCGAAATCCGCATCGCCATGATTCCGCCCGCCGAATGGATAACCTGATTCATTTCGAGTTCGTATGACGCCACCGCGACCCGTCGTACGAAAGCGGGTTCGAACCCCGAGGCCGCAAGGGCCCGCTTGAATTTCGAACTCGCTTCGCCTGAGCGGGAAAAATCCAGCGGCGTAACGGCGAAGCGCAACTCGACCGCTGCGGTCCGCCCCCCTGAGGCCGCATTCCCCTGGATCTCAAGACTGCCTGAGGCTCCCCGGTCTCTTGAGTCGCCCGTACGCGGAGCGAGATCCGGATCGGCCGACAGCGTGCGTTCCAGCTTGGCCACTTCGGCATTCAGGGCGACCAGAAGGTTCCGCACGATGTCGGAAGCCGTGATGATACCGACGAGCCTTCCGTCGCGATCGAGTACGGGAAAACGGCCGTATTTGTAGCGGTCGAAATATGTCACGGCGAATGAAAGCGGCATGTCTTCTTCGAGGGAGATGACCGTGGCGTTCATCGAGCCTTCCGCGGACTCGCCGATTCTGCCTTCATCGAAGGCGGCGATAATATCTCCGATGGACACGATCCCGACGAGCCTGTTCCCGTCGAGCACGGGCACGCCGGTGATGTTCCGGTCGCGCATGAGGTACTGCACACTCCGCAGCGTGTCTCCGGGCGCCGCTGTCGCCACGCCGCGCGTCATGGCGTCGCGGACTCTGAGCCGGTACAACAGTTCGAGAACGACTTGAGGCCCGGATTCCGTATCGATGGGGACCGATGACATAGGGTGCCATTATGCCCCGGCCTTCGATGTCGGGAAAGACCCTTACTGACCCGGCAATTGAAAGAAAAATGCACGGCGGCTGGATGAAATTCGGACCGATATGTATACTTCCATATCGAATGGGAGGTTCCGATGATCCGACTCTCCGGTATTTCGAAACGATATGGCAAAAGCGCGACCAAAGCCGTGGACCGCCTCGACCTGGAAGCGAGGGACGGCGAGATATTCGGCTTTCTCGGCCCCAACGGAGCGGGCAAGACCACCACGATCAAAATACTCTCGGGTGCCCTGCGCGCGGACGAAGGGACCGTGTCCATCGACGGCATCGACATGGCCGCCGATCCGCTCGCCGCCAAAGCCAGAATAGGCATGGTCGGCGACAACCCCGAACTCTTCAATCGGCTGAAAGCCTATGAGTATCTCAATTTCGTCGCCGACGTGTTCCGCATATCGTCGGAAGACCGCAAATCCCGCATCGAAACACTCTCGGACAGGTTCGCCTTGTCCGACGTGCTCGGTTCGCCGATAGGCGGATTCAGCCGCGGCATGAAACAGAAGCTGTGCGTCGTCGCCAGCCTCCTCTCCGACCCTTCCGACTGGGTACTGGACGAACCGATGGTCGGGCTCGACCCGCAGGCGGCCTTCGATCTGAAAGAAACGATGCGGGAGCGCACGCAGGCCGGAAAGTGCGTATTTTTCTCAACCCACGTCATGGAAGTGGCCGAACACATCTGCGACAGGCTCGCCATCATCAACAAGGGCAGGATCCTGTTTTCGGGAAGCCTGGACGAACTGCGCGAATTCCGCGGCCGCGACAGCAAGGCCGAAAGTCTCGAAAACCTCTTCCTCGAACTGGTCGACGACGAAAATCGCGAAAATCGCAAAACCGATGAGAAAGGCGAAAAAGACGCCGCTGCGAGAGGGAAGGCATGAAATCGCCCTTCGCAAGCCTGGCGGTACTATACGCAAAATCGACGTTCGGATTCGGGATGCCTTCGAGAGCGGAGCTGCGCGAGCCGCGGAAACTTCTGAAAGCGGTGGGAATCGTCATCTTTGCCCTCTTTTTGGTCGCGGACATCGGCTTCCTGTTTGTCATGACCAACGTAAGTCTCTATTCCGCCCTCAAACCTATAGGGTTGCAGGACATGCTCCTTCTCAACGCGGCCACGAGCACCTCTGTGCTGGTCTTTCTTTTCGGATTCATCACAGCGCTGTCCATGTGGTCCATGTCGGCGATGGAAGCGAAATTCCTGTCGATGCCATTCAAGCCTTCCCAGCTTCTGGGCGCCAAAATGGCCATGGTATATCTCACTGACCTCCTGTTTTCGGTCTTCCTGCTGACTATCGCGATGGTCGTGTACGGCATCAAGGAAAGACCGCCCTTCATGTTTTATGTGAACGGCCTGCTTTCCGCGTTCGCCCTTCCGCTCATCCCGCTTGCCCTGTCCTATCTGCTGTTGGTGCCCCTGATGAGCGCGGCCAAACAGTTCCGCAACAAGAATTTTCTCCTGTACGCCGGCGGTGTGGCCGGACTGGTGGCCGCGCTCGGTTTCAACGCGTATCTGCAGACTACAATGGCGCGCCTGAACGATCCTGAATGGCTGACGACCAATCTCGCCGGTCCCGAATCGCTGATGTCCCGCATCGGCTCCGCGTGGCCTCCCGCTTGGCTTGCATGGAAGGCATTGTCGAGCGCGTCCGGCGTCGCGGGCTTCGGCGCAGCCCTGGCCAACCTGGCTCTGGGTTCGGGCGCGGTGATCTGCGTCGCCCTGACTCTGGGCGGCGCCTATACGCGCAGTGTGGTCTCCTTCGGTGAAAGCACTCTGGTGCGACGCCGCGCGACCGCCGCCTTCATGGGCAAGACCTTCGCCCAGCGTCCGGTCCCGGTCGCCCTGTTCCTGCGCGAATTCAGGCTCATGAACCGCGAGCCCATGTATCTTCTGAACGGCCCATTCGTGCCCGTACTCATGCCGCTCATTCTGGCCCTGATGTATTTCATCCAGAAGGATGCGTTCGCCGAACTGGCCGTAGGACTGGCGCCCATCCTCCAGGGGCCCGCCGCATACCTGATTCCCTCCGCATTCGGCGCCTTCCTCGGCGCGTCGACGAGCATCGCCTGTACCGCGGTATCGCGCGACGCGAAGGCGCTTCCCTGGCTGCGTTCCCTCCCCGTCGACCCGCTTGTGTACCTGGCGGGAAAATTCCTCCATGCGGAAGCCTTCGCGCTTTTCGGCGCCCTGATCGGCGCGCTCTCGGGCGGCATCCTTTTCGGCTTGGGTGCCGCAGACTGCGCGCTGGCTTTCCTTCTCGCCGTCCTCGCCGCATCCGTCATGAATCTGATCGGATTATGGCTCGATACGGCATGGCCGCGTCTGCATTGGGACAACCCGATAGCCGCGCTCAAGCAGAATCCCAACGCCGTGATTTCCATCCTCGGGTCGATGGCGCTCATCGGCGGCTCAGGATGGCTTTCGTCCAAATTGCAGCTTCCGAAATACGGCTACGCCCTGTTTTTCGGCGGTATTTTCGCGCTCTTTCTCGCGGCGGGCGCATTGATTTTCCCGCGCTTCGCCAGGGCGCGGATGGAGCGCTGGGAAGCGTGAACCGACGTCCGAAGGCCGATCAGGCCACGGCGGAGCTTCCGCCGAAAGCCCTCGCGAGAGCGATGAACGTTTCGATTATCTCGGGCGCCATGGGCACGATGTGGGTGATCGTCTGTTCGCCCCAGCCCATTTTCAACGTTTTCCTGGTCAACCACTTGGGTGCCTCCTCCGCCACGTTGGGCCTTCTCATCGGGCTTATGCAGCTTTCGGGCGTTTTTCAGCTCCTGTCCATCGTGATCTATGCCTGGCTGCCCTCGCGCAAGGCCTTCTGGCTCGCATGCCATCTTCTGCACCGCGCCGCCGGTCTCGTCGTGATGGGTGTCGCCTTTTTCGCGGCGGGAGGAGGCGACAAGGCCGTCGCCGTACGCTGGACAGTGGCCGCCGTGGCGCTGTCCTGGGCGGTGATGAATCTGAGTTCCTCCGGCTGGTGGAGCTGGATGGCGGACCTGATACCCGAGCGCAAGAGAGGGACCTTTTTTCTGAAGCGATCGGCTGTCGCACAGTTCGTCACGGTCCTCTGGTTTTTCCTTTCGACCCTTCTCCTCGACATTTTTCCGCCCGAACGCAGCTTCCTCGTGTACGGGATTCTGATTGGCGTCGGCGCGATCGCGGGGATAGGCGACATCCTGCTCCATTTCGCGATTCCCGAACCCGCCGTGCGCATCGTCAAGGCCGTGCCAGGCCCCGCAGGCGCATCCTCATCCGCCGACATAGACTTTCTCGCTCCTCTTAAAAACAGGAATTTCGTCATCTACTCGGTGTCGGTCGGCGCCGTTCTCTTCGCGATGAACCTGGCCATTCCTTTCCAGGCGCCCTACGTCACTTCGCCCCAGGGCATCGGCGCCCCCAATATCTGGCTGGGGATAATGACGGTGATCTCTCAGCTCGTATGGGTCGCAGTGGCTCCCTTCTGGGGCATCGTCATGGACCGTTATGGGCGCAAGCCTGTAGTGCTTCTCGGCTGCCTGGTATCCCTCGGCTGGATCGGATATTTTTTCATGACGGCCGGCAACTACATTTTCATCCTGCCCGTGGTAGCCCTCATCGCCGGCTTTTTCGGGCCGGCCTTCTGGGAGGGATCCGGCCAACTCATGCTCACCCTGGCGCCCTCGTCGAACCGTGTCGCCTATATCGCCTGGTACAATACGATTCTCGGCCTCGTATCGGCTCTCGCCTCCGTCATCGGCGGCATGGCGGAAGACGCACTCTCGGGTTTCGAACTTAAGGCAGGCGGAATGCGTTTCGGGAGCTTCCATGTCGTGCAGCTTTCGGCCCTTGTGGCGATGGCAGTAGCGGCGAGTCTCCTCTACAGGACCAGGGAAGGCAGCAGGAAAACCCTTGGTCTGGTAGCAAGCCAACTCGCCGAAGGAACTCTCGTAAGAAGCTTCTTCTCGTTGGATGCGCTCAACCGGCCGCAGGAAGCCGGACGGGTTGCCTCGGCCCTGCGGAGGATCGAGGACGAATCGGGAGCACTCCTTTTGGAGGAAGTGATCGAGCGCCTGGACGATCCGAGCCCGGAAGTGCGGGAGGAAGCCGCCCGCGCCCTCGGACGCATCGGCTCTCGCGAAGCGGTTGAAATCCTGATGGCAAAACTGGCCGATCCCGGATGCACGATACGGATAGAAGCGGCGCGCGCCCTGGGCAGGATCGGCGACCGCAGGGCGGTTCCCGCGATCGCGGCCGCGATGTCCGACTCGTCGCCGGAACTGAGGGACGCATGCGCCGGAGCCCTCGGCACGATCGGCGGCGACACCGCGATCGAATCCCTGCTGGAAGCTTTCCGCTCCGGAGGAGAGCATTCGGTCATGGTGATGGGGGCGGAAGCGGCGAGCCGTTTCTCGAAAGGCGAATACGGTTCCGAGGCGCAGTTCGAAATTTTCCGCGCCGCGACCGAAATGTTTCCGCGCTTTCTGTCCACGCCGAACTCCGTGCTCCGCAAGCAGTATGCGACGGCTATCGCCAACATGCTCGGTTCTCCCGGCGAATTCTACCAGTACATCACGGGCGGCGAGTCGGAACGCAGCAACCGCTGCGCCGCCCTGAAGAACCGCTTCGACGCGCGCATGCGCAAGCTCCTCGCGGAAGGGAAAGTTCCATCCGGCGAATCCGGCAGGCGCAACGCTGCCGTCGAAGCCGCCCTCGCCCTCCTTTCGGAGGCGATGGACTCCGACAGGTGGGAGGATGCCCTGCGTTCCTTCTTCGCCGTAAACGATGCCGCGATGCGCGAACTCTTCGGCGCCGACGCGGAAGACGAGGACCATTGCGGCCGGATACTCAGGATCGACATTCGCATGGGCACCTGGTGCTGGCTCGCCGAAGAGGCGAAGCGGCTCGAATCGGGTTTCGACGATGACACGAGGTGCATTTTCCTTTTCCTGGGTCTCTATTTCCTGCAGAGAATCTGAGTTCGGGGGTTACAACGCAAGCATCATCGGATACGCTGGAGAATACGCTGTGGAATATTTGAAACCGCGAAAAGCGCAAATGAACCGGGCGATTGACGTTTCACGGGAGGAATAATGAAAAGTGCGAAGGGAACGGCGGCAAAGTACGCGATACTCATTGCGGTCCTGATCGTCGGTCTTGCCTCCTGCGACATAGCCGGATTCTCCGGCACGGCAGGGGATTTGAACGGTCTCGGCGAAAACGGCGCATCCGACAGAAACCTGACATCTTCGGGAAAACTCCTGCCGAACAGTATCCTGGTGGAATTCGATCCATGCGGCGGTACCGTCGAGCCCGGCTTTATAATCGCAAAGCATGGGCCCACATACGGCGAATTGCCCATGCCAAGCCGTGACGGATATACGTTCGAAGGATGGTGGACGGAGCCGGAAGGGAAAGGAACTCCAGTCACTTCGACAACCAAGGTCGTCGCCAAGTCAGGCCACACTTTATTCGCCCAATGGCATCGGATCCTGGAAAAGATAGTTGGAACCGCGGCAATAGGATCGACCTCCTTCTTCTTCGAGTTCGGCGTGAGCGGCGCGGAAACCGATGCCCATTCCTTGGTTCCGATTTCGCCGGACGGATATGTCCGGGACGGAATAGTGGTCTATGAAGAAGTGGAATACGAGACTGCCAGCCTTTATTTCGATCATAAAACCGGCTACATGGCGGGGACGACGAAAGCGAACGACGGCATATCCTTCGCATTCGAAGGCGTTTATTCGCAGGCCGAAGGATTCGTAGGCAGCATCACGAAGACTGAAAACGGCGCGACTCTGAGCGGCATCATGGTGGGGACGCCGGTCTTCCCGAATACGAATGTCGTGCACTACGTAGGTGCCGCGACCTACCTGTTCCCCACCCCCACACCCCAGACTCTGATATTCAACGCAGTAATCAATCTGGACACGAATGAAGTCGTCGGCACGTGGTGCGAATCGGGCGAGGGTTGGGGCTACAGCATCCACGGCACGGTCGGCGGAACGCTCCACGGGGAGAGCATCAGTATTTCGGCGGCTCTGTTGCCGGCGTTCAGACCGTATTTGCTGTACGACCTCAGCGTGACGGGAGAAGGCACCTTCGACAACGACAGCCGAGAAACCATCTCCGGGAATTTCGAGATAAACTACGGCGGAATGATTCTGCCTTCGCTTCTTGCGGCAACCAAAGCGCCCGACTGATCGGGCCTGACCTGTCGCTGACTGAAAAGAGCCGGTTTTCCGCAAGGAGGACCGGCTCTTCGTTTTTGGCGGAGCGCCAGGTTGTTCCGGACCCTGGGTAGAGCATTGTCTTCTGCGCTATGCCGCCCAGAGAAACCCTCACCCGCCCGTTCGTCGGGCGAAGACGGATCGGATTCCGATC
>Ga0074199_1001417_pt1 | contig 21127 bp, 14 predicted proteins | sample EPASupsiteSAE347_FD_64528 | JGI IMG/M metagenome (GOLD analysis project Ga0074199, IMG submission 64528) | Bioremediated contaminated groundwater from EPA Superfund site, New Mexico - Sample SAE3-47 | ecosystem: Environmental > Aquatic > Deep subsurface > Groundwater > Contaminated ... | reverse complement strand
AAGACGAATTGCGCCAATTGCTCAACCGGGCAGGCGGACCGGCGCCCCTGGCGGTCCGCTCAAGCGGGGTGGGCGAGGATGCCGAAACCCGCAGCTTTGCCGGGCAGTTCCATTCGGTGCTCGGGGTGCGGCCCGAGTTGTCCTCGGTGCTCGACGCCTACCGGCAGGTGATCGTTTCCCGCTTTTCGGTCGCGGCCCTGGACTATCTTGGCCCCAAGGCCGACAGCCGGGATATCCCCATGGCCGCCGGGGTGCAACCGATGATCCAGTCCCGGGTCGCGGGGGTGACCTACAGCCGCGACCCGGAATCGCCGGAGAAAAACCAGCTGCTCGTCACCTCCCTGCGCGGCGCGGCGCACGATCTGGTGTCCGGGCGCAGGCAGGCCGACCGTTTTATCATGAGCCGGGTCTGGCCTTTTGTTCCGCTGACCAGCGAGATCGTCATGCCGGAGTCCTTGCCCTCCGCCAGGGAGGCGCTCGCCATACTGCCCAGCGGCATGCGGCGCGGCTCGGCAACCTTGACGCCCAAGGAGCTGGCCAGGCTTGCCGAGCAGGCTTTGCTGCTGGAAAAAAGCTTTGGCGAACCCCAGGATATCGAATGGGCCTTGGCGGACGAACCGGTGATTCTGCAGAGCCGTCCCTTGTCCCTGCCCGCCAAACCGGCGCCGCTTCCCGGCGAGCTGGCCGCCGAGCTGGCCGGTGCCACGCCGCTCATGTCCGGGAAAGGGCAGGTCGCCCACCTGGGCATTGCCGCGGGGAGGGTGGTGCATGTGGATCAGGATACCGACCCGGAGCAGTTTCCGGTGGGCGCCATCGCCGTGGCCCGTTTTCCCAGCCCGCAACTGAGCCCCATTGTCTGGCGGGCCGCCGCCATGATTACCGAGATCGGCGGCCCCACCGGGCATCTGGCCACCATTGCCCGGGAATACCGGACTCCGGCCCTGTTTGGAACCGGCGATGCCATCAAGCTTCTCGCCGAGGGGGCGGAGGTCACGGTGGATGTGGAAAACAAGCAGGTTTATCAGGGAATCATCGAAGGGCTGGTCCGGTTGCATGGCGCGGAAGAGGATGACTACCGCACTTCCCAGGAGCTGCGGATTCTGCGCCGTATCCTGCGGTGGGTGGCGCCCATCACCCTCGCCGATCCAACCTCCGCCGGTTTCAAGGCGGAGAACTGCCATACCTTTCACGACATTCTCCGTTTTGCCCACGAAAAGGCCATTGACGCGCTGATCCATTTCCATGCGGACAAAAGCGGCTCCCAGGAGGAGCTGAGCAGGCCGGTGCAACTGCCGATCCCCCTCAAATTGCGGGTCATCGACCTGGGCTCGGGACTCAAGCCCGAAGCGCCCCAAAGGGGAGCAATCAGCATGGAGATGTTGAACAGCCGGCCGCTGAACGCCATTTTGCAAGGCTTTCTCAAGGATGACCAAGGGGGCAAGGAACCGGCGGCGCTGGGGTTCAGGGATATTCTCTCCGGAATCAGCAAACCGCTGGCCCTGCTCACCGGGCCAGACTATCCGGGCGACAATCTGGGGATCATTGCCGATTATTACTGCAATCTCTGCCTGCGGTTGGGCTACCATCTCAACGTGGTGGACGCCTACATGTCGCCGGACCCCGACAATAACTACATCTACTTCCGTTTTGCCGGAGGGATGGCCGAGAAGGCCAAGCGCGAGTGGCGGGCCCGTTTGATCAGCGCTATTCTCTCGGGCCTCTATTTCAAGGTGGAGCGCACCGGGGATCTGGTGATAGCCAAGGCCAGGAACCTCGATACCCCGAGGATGGAGCGGGTGCTGGGACGGCTGGGCGAGCTGATCTCCTTTACCCGCCAGCTCGACGTGCGGATGCGCGACGAGGCGGCCATCGAGCGGTTTTTTCAGCGTTTTCTGGCAAGTGTCAAGCAGGACCAGGCCGGGGAGGATGGGTAGGTGCGCCGCTGGTTCAGCAAAAAAATCACCAAGTTGCGGGAGATTCGCCAGCAACGGAAGGCGGATTCGCAACACCTGCTCAAGGCGCGCTACCATGTGTTCCGGTACTTGCTCGCCAGCAACAACCGGGCCGTGGATTGCCTTACGGAAATCAGCATCCACCTGCGGATGCAGGGTGATCCAGCGGGCCTTGCCCAGCTGATCCACCGGCTCATCGAGGAAACCGCCGAGATGGTCGCCCGGCTGGAAACCCTGGCCGAAGGCCGGTACAGGGGATTGTTTGCCGCCCATCAGGCAATAGCCCAGCGCATTAAGGAGATGCTCACCCGTCTCGCCTCGCCGGAACATCTTCCCTGCGTGCTGCCGCTGGGCCAGATCCACGGCGGCCTCAAGGGACAAACCGGCAACAAGGCGTCGGCCCTGGCCGGACTGCGCAAGAACGGTCTGCCCGCGCCGGATGGCTTTGTGATTACCCTGGCCGGTTGCCGTTTTTTTCTCGAACACACGGGGCTTTCCCTGGAACTGGTCCATCTGCTGGCGACCCACGGCGCGGACAAGGAAAAACATGTTTCCGCCGCCACCGCCGCCCAGGTGAAGTCATTGATCACCCAAGCGGTGATTCCTCCTCCCCTGGCCGAGGAGATCATCGATGCGGCCCGGACCTTCCTTGAAAATGGCAAACCGTTGGCGGTGCGCAGCAGCAGCATCAGCGAGGATGGCAGCCACCATTCCTTTGCCGGGCAATTCAGCTCGGTGCTCAATGTCCGCGACGAGAGGCAGTTCCTGGAGGCGTTCAAGGAGGTGGTGGCCAGCAATTTCAACCCCCGCAGCCTTGCCTACCGGCTCAACGCCGGGCTGGACCCCCTGCGTTTCGACATGGCCGTTCTCTGCCTGGAGATGGTGGAGGCCCGCGCCGCGGGCGTTTTGCTGACCCGCTCTCCCCAAGAGCCGGAAAGCGGGCTGATGCTGGTCAGTGCGGTGCCCGGCCTGGGCGAGGCAGCGGTCTCCGGCAGCGCCGCCGCGGATCTCTATCTGGTCGGAGCGGACGGCAGGGTGGATTGGGAGCGGTCCACCATCGCCAGCAAGGAACGCTTGCTGGTCTGCGAAGAGGCGGGCGGGGTGGCCTGGCGCGAGCTTGGACCGGAAGCCCGTCAACAGCCGGTGCTCAGCGAAGCGGAGCTGCAAGCCTTGGCCGGTTGGGGCAGGGAACTGGAAAGGCGCGAAGGTCTCCCCCTGGACCTGGAATGGGCGGTGGACCGGACGGGAGCGGTGGTCATTCTCCAGGTACGGCCCATGACCACCATGGGCATTCAATCCGTGGACGACCGGCGGGACGAATCTCCGGTTCTGACCCTGGGAACAATCGCCTCGGGAGGGAGGGCTACCGGCCGGGTCTTGGTGGTGAAAGGGAGGAAGGATTTTGAGAATATTCCCCAGGAACCGCTGGTCCTGGTCATGCAGCAGAGCTTTGTCGAGGCGGCCAATCTTCTGGGTCAGGTGGCGGCGGTGCTGGTGGAGCTGGGCAGTCCGGCCGATCATCTGGCCTGCGTGGCCCGGGAACAGCAGACTCCAATGGTGTGCGGCCTGAAAGATGTTTCCAGTCTCTTGCAAGACGGGCAGTGGATCACCGTGGACGGCGCCCATGGCAGGGTGTACGAGGCCAGCGCCAAGGAGATCGCCGTAACGGAAAAGGCTTGGCAAAATGGTCCGCCCACCGGCCGGATGATGCGCGTGGTGTTGCCGCCGCTGCACCGGGAGCTGCAGGAATTGGTCACGGTGCTGCATCTCACCGATGCCTACGGCCCCACCTTCTCCATCGTCGAATGCAAATCGCTCCACGACATCGTCCGCTTTGTCCATGAAAAGGCGGTGCTGTCCATGTTCCACGCCGGTGACGAAATGCTGGAGGAAAATCTCGGCGCTGTGCATGCCATCGACGCGCCGGTGCCTTTTTTTGTCAGCGTCATCGACATGGGCGGGGGGCTGGCGCTGAACGGGGTGCAACGGCGGAGGATTCCGCCGGAAGCGGTGGTCTCCCGGCCTTTTCAGGCGCTGTGGCAGGGGATCACCACCCCCGGCCTGCACTGGGGGCCGCCGCCCGGCGGGACGCCCATGGGCTCGGTGATGTCTTCCTTTATCACCGATCAAAAGTCGGAGCGGCCCATCGGCATGCCCAATTACGCCATGGTCAGCCGCGACTACTGCAACATGAACGCCCGCATGGATTTTCATTTCATCATGATCGATGCGGTTGCCTCCCCTGAGCCGCGCAGCAACCATGTCAAGTTCCGTTTCAAGGGCGGCGGCACCTCCCTGGAACGGCGGCGGCGGCGCGCCCTGTGCATCGGGGAGATCTTTGAACGGCATGGGTTTTCCGTCGATGTCAAGGAGGATCTGGTCAACGCCTCGCTACAAGGTGCGGCCAGGGAGGCCATAGAGGAAAAGCTGGTGATGGTCGGCAGGATCCTGGGTTTTACCAGGCTGCTGGATGCGGCCATGGGCGACGACGCGATGATCCCCGCGGTGGTCCGCGCCTTTATGGAAGGGGATTATGCGCTTTCCGGCCTGACGGACAACAAGGAACTTGCGCGGGTTGGTTGACGAAATAAGGATATGAAGGCAGGATTTGAAAAATTTCAAGCGCTGACGGCGCTTGCCGGGCAGTATGGCTGTCCGTGGGTGGAATACCATGAGTCAGTGACCGGGCCGCCGTTTTTGCTCTGGAAGCTGGACATGGCTCGGCTCCGGGCGGAAGGGTGGTTTCCTCGGGCGGTTGGTGATGGCAAGGCCGCGGTAATCGCCACCGCGCCCAGCCCTGCCCTGGCGGATACGATCCGCGAGACCCTCGGCGTGCGGGAGGTGGCGTTTGAGGTCACCCTGCCCGAGGATCTCCGCCGCATCTTCGACCATAATCAGGATCTCAATCCTGGTTTTCCCGCCACTGCCGGGCGCACCCCGTTGGCCAAGGTCCGTACCTATCTGGCAGGGCGCCGTTCCCTGTTCGCCCATTACCGGACCCTGCTGGCCAAGAGCCGTACCGGTTTGGCCTTTATCCGCACCGGCCTTTCCAGTATCACCATTGCCCTGCTTTTTCTCCGCCTGCTGGGCAGCGGGTATTACCTGCTGCTGGAGGCGCCTCTTTTGCTCAGCGGCATCATCATGGTCTATGACGGCCTCAAATGGTATCTGCCGGCCAGGGCGGTTTACGCCACCCTGCCGCCCTGCGTCGATACCGGCGCCACCGGCGGCGCCAGCGTGCTGGAGGCGGAAAACGAGTACATCGCCCCGGAATTCAGGCGCAGCGCAGTGGTGCAGGGAGCCGCCGCCTTGCGGGGAAGATGGACCAGCATGTCGCCGGTGATGCGGCGCCGCTATCTGGCCAGTGACCGGACCGACCTGGCCGAGGAGCGAACAGTGCTCGCCTGTTTTAGAACCAGGATGGCCAAGGCCCGTACCGGGCTGGCCTTCACCCGCACCGGTTTTGCTTTTATCAGTCTTGGTCTCGGGTTGTTGCGCCAGTTTCAGGCCAGCCGTTGGCTGGCCTTCGACCTCGGGCTCATCGGCATCGGCGGTCTCATGGCTCTGGAGGGATTTTTCTGGTATTTCCGCGGCCGGAGGGCAGGGGTGGAAGGGCTGGCCTCGGTACGGGAAAAAACGCGGATGTCCTCCATCTGGGATTATTTTTTCCCCCACGGCCATGTCCTGCCCGGGCCGGACACCAATCCCATGACCCTGCCGGTGAAGAGTTCCCATGCCCCGGGGATATGGGCCACCACCGGCGTTGCCCTGGAGCGCACGGTACTGGCCGAGCGGCGTAATGTCATGGCGAGGCTGCGCACGGTCATGGCCCGGGCCCGGACCGGTTTTGCCTTTATCCGCACCGGCTTGAGCCTTTTTCTGACCGGGGCGGCTTTTTTGCTTTTCTTCGGCGATACCGGCGCCCCTGGCTGGACCGTGTTCAGCCAGGCGATGATGGCGGCCGGCCTCCTGCTGGTGGCGGACGGCTTTGCCTGGAGTATCCCGGCCGAGCGCACGCGCCGGCAGTTGCCTTACTGCTACGGCGATATGGAAATCACTATTCCCGATTACGGCGTACCCGCCAGATTTTGGAAAACCGTGGTGTTCAGCAATGATTGAGAACGAGACGGATGCCCTGGGGCAGCCTTTTGCCGGGCTTGCCATGTCCCATCCCGGGCTGCTTGCGGAAGCGGCCCGGGGCGCCGCATTGCGGGGGGTGCCGCTGGCCCGGATTCTCCATCTCGAATACGGGGTGGAGCGCGAAACGCTGCTCGCGGCCCTGCGCGACCATTACCAATGCGCCTCCATCGAATACGACGAGCGGCTGCCCATTCCGCCTGAATTGCTCGCCGGCCTGCCGGGCAGCCGGCTCGCGCAAAGCGGCTGGTTTCCGGTGATCAAGGATGCCGGCGGCGCCATGGTCATCGCTGCGAGCGATCCGTCGGATACAGCCATGCGCGCGGAGGTGGAGGGAATCTTCGGCCCGGCTCCGTACGAATTCCGGGTGGCCCTGCCCGACGACATCGCCTGGTTTATCCAGGATTTCCTCCATGACAAGCCGGGTCTGCTCATCGGCACCGAGCGCACCGGCCTGGCCTTCTGGCGCAATACCATGGCCCAGTGGCGGACCCGGCTGGCCTGCTACCGCACCGATCTGGCCCGGGCCCGCACCGCCTTGGCCTTTATCCGGACCGGTCTGGCCCTGGCCGCCATTTCCCGGACCCTCTTGAGCAACCAACGGTTTGGGGCCCATCCTTTTCCGGCCTATGGGGTTTTGGCTGTCGGGCTGCTTCTTTTCTCAGGCGCCTTGCCCACCTATCTTCGGGTGCGGCGTTCACGCATGACGCCGCCGAGGAATCAGACCCTGGTGGAGGTGAGCGGCGCCACCCTGAGTTTCCTTGAGAACTACCAGCATCTGGAACATGCCGGCACGGAAAAGAAGATCAAGGAAACCATGCTGGCCAGGCTCGGCGATCTGCTCGGCAACTACTGCACCATTCTCTACCCGTCGCCCGCCAGCCGGGAACGCACCCACCTGGCCCGGGAACGGAACGTGCTCGCCGCCCAGCGCACCATTGCCGGTTGTTACCGGACCATCTATTCGCGGGCCCGCACCGGCCTGGGCTTTATCCGTACCGGGGTCTCCTTTGTGAGCATCGGCATCGGCTTGATCGGCTATTTCGGTCTGGGGTTCAAGACCTTTTTTGATGTGATGCTGATCGTTATCGGTCTGTTGATGATCATCGACGGGGGGCTCTGGTATCTGCCGGTGCGCAAGGAGCAGGCGGAGCTGCCCGGAACACGAAGTGGCGTACTGGCGGGGTGATGCGGCATGAAAATCGAACATAAAATCTATCTTTCCAACGCGGTCCATATCATCCTCATCGTTCTGATCGGCATGTTCGCCTTGCAGAACCTCAATGAGATATTGACCAAGTTCCGCTTCACCGTGATCGCCGAGGGGCTCAACGCCAACTTTCTTGAGATGCGGCTGGCTGAAAAGAACTATTTCCTCTACGGCGATAACGAGGCGCTCGACAATATCAGGACCAGAATAGACCAGACCGGCGAGACCCTGCTCCAGGTTCGGCCTGATATCATCCGGGCCGTGGGGGCGGAGAAGTACACGACGCTTCAGAACCATCTTCACGCCTATACGCAACTGGTCGATTCGATCAGCAAGGCCAGCCATCGTGACAGTGCGGTTCAGCAGAAGCTGCGGGAGGCTGGCCAAAATCTCAAAACATTTTCCGAAAATATCACCGACCTTGAGAGCGACCGGATCGGCGCGATCATCGTCGGCTCCAAGAACATCCTGCTTTATTCCTTTTGGGCCGTGGTGCTTTTCGCTTTTCTCTTCAGCAATCTCATCGTCCGGAATATCGGCCAGTCGTTGCGCAAGGTTGTCGATCTCACCAGGGCGATATCCACGGGCAATTACCGGAAGATCGAGGAAAAACCCTCCAACGACGAGATCGGCGCGGTGATCAGCGCCATCAACACCATGGCCGAGGAACTCCAGAAACGGGAAAAGGAGCTTGTTCAATCAAAAAGGCTCGCCTCCATCGGCGTGCTGGTGGCAGGGGTGGCCCACGAACTCAACAATCCGCTCAACAATATCTCCATGCTCGCCCAGACCTATGCCGAGGTGTACGATGGGCTGAGCAAGGAGGAGCGGGTCAGCTTCATGGAGCGGGTGGACGAGGAGACCGAGCGGCTGCGGGTGATCATCCACAACCTGCTTGATTACGCAAAACCCAAGGAGCAGCATCTGGCCAGGGCGACCACCAATCAGGTTATCCAGAAGATCCTGGCCCTGGTGCAGAACATGCTCGATGTCTCCAACATCAAGGTCATGCTCACCCTGGGCGAGCACCTGCCGGATATCTACATCGACGAACACCAGATCCAGCAGGTGCTGGTCAATATGGCCACCAATGCCATTCAGGCCATGGGCAAGGGCGGCGAACTGCGCATTGTCTCCCGCTATTTGCCGGATAACGATGAGATCGAGATCGAGATCGGCGACAACGGCAAGGGCATTGCCCCGGAGTTTCTCGATCACATTTTTGATCCGTTTTTTACCACCAAGGAAGAAAGCGGCACCGGCCTGGGCCTGTGGGTCAGCTACGGGATTATCAAAAACCACCAGGGGAACATCCGGGTGGCAAGCCAGGTCGGAGCCGGTACAACATTTATCATAACCCTGCCCAGTTGCAAAAAGTTAAAGAGGTGTACGGATGGCGAAGCATAGCATTATGGTCATTGATGATGAGAAGATCGTGGGGGACATGGCAAAGCTCTCCTTCGAGCAGGACGGCTACGAGGTGGAAACCTTCCTCAACGGCGAGTCGGCCCTGGAACGATTGAAGGAAAGGCGGTTCGAAGTGGTGGTCACCGACCTGAAGATGAAGGGCGTGGACGGCCTTGAGGTGCTGCGCTCCATCAAGAAGCTTTACCCCGGCGTCAAGGTGATCATGATCACCGCCTTCGCCAATCTGGATGTGGCCATCGAGGCCTTGCGGGATGATGTCCACGATTTCTTCCCCAAGCCGGTCAAGATCAAGGAGCTGAAGGCCTCGGTCAAAAGAGCCCTGGGGGAGGAATGATCCCGGCCGGGTGATACCCGGCCGGGATCGCTGATCATGCAAAAATCTTTTTTTCGCGGACTCACAGAGGTGTTCGGCCGCGACCGTGGCGCAGCCTCCGGCCTGACCACGCGTTTTCACGCCTTTCAGGCGGTGCTCGACGGCAACAACCGCGCCCTGGAAGCCATGACCGAGATGGGGGAAAAGCTCGGCGGCGGCTACCTCTTTGATGTCAATTATACCCGGAGCGCTTACGCCACGCTGTTTTCGGCAATCTCCGGCTCGCTCCGCCACTTCAACCTGCTGACCGGTGACCGCTATCCCCAGCTGACTGAAATTCTGGCCCGGATCGACACCTTGGTGCAGCGGATGTTGAGCGGGGCCGGGACGTCTTCCAGCCGTCTGGTGGTCTTTTATCCGGAGATCACCTGGGACCAGGCCGAGGAGGTGGGGGGCAAGAATTATCACCTGGCCGAACTGGCGAATACCCTGCACCTCCCTATTCCCGAGGCCTTTGCCATCACCACCACCGCCTTTACCGCTTTTTTGCGGCACAACGGACTGGAGGCGCGCCTTGCCGGGTTGGCCGGGGCCGATGGCGACGCCCTGGCCGGAGTGCGCAACGCCATTCTCGCCGGGGGATTTCCCGAGGATTTCAGCGCGGCGTTGGCTGCGGCTTTAGAAAAGCTGCGGGATCGGCTGGGCCGGGATGCTGCCCTGGCGGTGCGGAGCAGCGCCGAGGAGGAGGATGGCGATTTTTCCTTTGCCGGCCAATTCGAAACGGTGCTCAATGTGCCCTGCACGGTGGAGGCCGTGCAGGAGGCATACAAGGAGGTGGTGGCCAGCCTTTTTCAGGCCGGTTCCACCAGCTATCAGCGCCAGCTTGGCTATGATCCCGGGAAGCTGAAGATGGCGGTGGGCTGCGTGGCCATGGTCGAGGCAAAAGCGAGCGGGGTCATCTATACCGTCGCCTCCGGCAGGGAGCGGGACAAAATGTCGATCAGCGCGGCCTGGGGATTGGGCAAGGCGGTGGTGGACGGCATGACCGATGCCGATCTCTACACCGTGGCCAAGGGGGAAACGCCCCGGCTTTTTTCCCGCCGTATCGGCGCCAAGGAACAGATGGTGGTTAACCTGGGGAGGGCCGGAATCGTGACGGTGGAAACCCCGGCGGCGCAACGGCCTTTGCCCTGCCTCGGCGAAGCCGAGGTCATCGAGCTGGCAAGGCAGGCCCAGACCATCGAAACGTATTTCAAGGCGCCCCAGGATATCGAATGGGCCATCGATGCGAACAATCGATGCTATCTGCTCCAGGCCCGAGCCTTGCGGGTGGAAGAACCGGCCGAAACGGGATCAGACGCTCAAGCGCAGGCAACAACAGGCTATCCGGTGCTGCTCCGCGACCACGGGGTGGTGGTGCAGCGGGGCGCCACCGCGGGCAAGGTTTTTATCCTGCGCCATCTCGACGAACTGGAAAAAATCCCCAAGGGCAGCATCCTGGTGGCCAGGCACGATTCCCCCCATTTTGTGCAGGCCATTCCCATCCTCAATGCCATCATCACCGATATCGGCGTGCCCACCAGCCATATGGCCTCGATCTGCCGGGAGTTCAGCATCCCCACCGTGGTCAATACCGGTTCCGCCACCTCGGTTTTGCGCCATGGCCAGGCCGTTACCCTGCAGGCCGGCGAGGGCGGCGAGGTTGTGGTGTATGAGGGGATTGTCCAGGGGTTGCTCCGGGAGGAGCGGCAAACTGCGGCCAAACTGCGGGAGCTCTATGAGTTCCGGCGCCAGAAATACATCATGCGCTATATTGCGCCGCTCAATCTGGTGAATTCCCTGGAGCAGGACTTTGCCCCGGAAAAATGCAAGACCGTGCATGATCTTATCCGCTTCATGCATGAGAAAGCGGTGCAGGCCCTGGTTGCCAGCGCCGAGGGGCAGGGCAGGGGGTTCAACAGGTTTTTCGGCGCCAAGACAGCCTTGCACCGGTTGGCTCTGCCGATCCCTGTCCAGATGCTGGTGATCGATCTGGGTGGCGGCTGGCGCGGCAACACCACCGGCAAGGCAACGGGCTTCGACGAGGTGGCGTCCGTACCCTTGCGGGCGGTGCTTGCCGGGATGCTTGCCCCCGGGGTCTGGCGGAATGAAGGGATAGCCCTGCGCGGGGCCGATCTGCTCTCCGGCATGACGCGGGCGGCGGATATTCCCGGCGGGGCCAACATGGAGAACGTGGCCTTGGCAAGTTCGGAGTATGTGAACATGAGCCTGCGTTTCGGCTACCACTTTAATCTGCTGGATTGCTATTGCAGCGACACCCCCCGCAACAACCACATCTATTTCCGCTTTGTGGGCGGGGCCGCAGCCATCACCAACCGCTCCCGCCGCATCCAGCTCATGGCCCAGGTCCTGGCGGAACACGGCTTTGCCCTCAAGGCCAAGGGCGATCTGCTGGTCGGCCGCCTCTCCGGCTTGAGCCGGCAGGAGATCGAAGGGATCCTCGACCAGTTGGGACGGTTGATCGGTTTTACCCGGCAGCTTGACGCCCGTCTTGATTCCGACGAGGCGGTCTCGATCCTTGCCCGTCGTTTTTTACAGGGGGATTACCGGCCCGGTCCATGAGCCGGGCCACGGTCAGGCGGCGTGATGAAAGCGCAGCCCCGGCAACTCCACGGCGGTGAGAAGATTGCCGTAGACCGCGCCGGTGTCGATGCCGGTGCGGAAGGGGGTAAGCAGCGGGGTGGCAAATGGGGTATGGCCGAAGATGACCCGCCGGCCGTAGTCTCGCTCCTGGGAAAGAAAGGGCTCCCTTACCTCGCAGAGATCGGAGATGTCCTGCTCGGCCAGGGGCTGGTCGTGGCGCAGACCGGCATGCACGAAGATGTACTCTTCGGTCTCCCAATAGGGCAGCAGGGAGAACAAAAAATCCCGGTGTTCCCCGGGCATGAACTCCAGGGAGGCAAGCGCGCCGAGGCTTGCGCCGCCGTAGCTTTCCAAGGTATTTTCCATGCCAAGCCGCCGCAGATAGGGGAGCAGCGCCTGATCTCCACTCCGGTGGTATTCCAGCAACAGATACTCGTGGTTCCCCATGAGCGGGATTACCCGCACCCCATCTCCCCGCAGCCGGCAGATTTGCTCCAGCACCCCCTTGGCATCGGGGCCGCGATCCAGGTAATCGCCCAGGAAAACCAGGGTGTCGCGCTCGCGGGTAAAGGGGAGCCGGTTCAGCAGGAGTTCGAGCTTGGCCGCGCAGCCGTGGATATCGCCGATGGCAAAAATCTTACCGGTCATCTTGCTGTCCCACGAAGTCGTAAGGTCTGGAGCCTCAGGCGCAGGTCTTGTACCAAAATGACGCCACCATGCCATAGATGAAGTTCAGAAGCAGCACGAGGAGCGGGGTCAGCAGCCCGGCCTTGAGACCCAGGAGCCCCATGCCCATCTCCGGAAAGACCATGACCAGCATCATGGTGGTGGGAATCAGGCTCATGAGGATGCCGCGCAGGGCGATTTTTTGCCGGAAAAACGGCAGAATCAGCAGCATGGCCCAGATTCCGCCCCAGACCAGACGGGGATAGAGCCAGGGCGCGGTGAATTGCGGGCGCAGGCTTATGCCCAGCATGGCCGTTACCCCGGCTTGACCCAGGATCCAGATATTGGCGCTGTCGATGAGCGCGCCGAGGGCTCCGCCGGTGAAGGCGCCACTGATTTTACGTACCATGGAGGAGTTCCTTTTTTGGGTAGAGGTTAGAAACGGCTGCCCCGCAGGGTTTTTTCGTCGTAGCCCCACCCACGGCAGGTGGGCAGGTCTATGAGGATAAAATCCGATTTTTCTTCCGCCTGGAGCACGAGGTTTTTTTCCAGGTCTATTCTGGCCTGGTATTTCGGCAGCAACCGGGTCCGGTTGACCACCAGTTTGCCCGAGGTGAGATAGAGGAAAATGCGCCGGTCTTCCGTGGTGTCGTAGCTGATGGCCCGGCCGGGATCAAGCTCGCCCCGGTAGATCGTGGCATCGCTGTGAAAACGCACCGCATTTTTATGGCGCTGGCCCGAGGCGAGGGGCAGCAGCTGGTTTTGCCACTCTTTTTTCTTGAAGCTGCGCTGGTCATGGGACGGACGCAGTCCGTGCTTGTCCGGATGGATCCAGATCTGATAAAAATGGACCGGCGTCTTGCCGCTGTTGTACTCCGAGTGGGTAAGGCCGGTTCCCGCGGACATGCGCTGGACATCACCCGCCTTGATGACGTTGGTGTTGCCCATGCTGTCCTTGTGGGTTATCTCGCCTTCAAGAACAATGGTGACGATCTCCATCTCCTCGTGGGGATGGCTGGGAAACCCGGTGCCCGGCACCACCACGTCATCGTTGAACACCCGGAGGGGGCCGAACTGGATGTTGTCCGGGGCGTAGTAGTCTGCAAAGGAAAAAAGCCAGTAGGTCTTGAGCCAGCCGAAATCGCTGAAGTGACGGGTATCCCCGTCAATGGTTGTAATCATCTTTCCCCCAACATCTTCAAGGCGCGGGTATGCTTCATGCTTTCCGGCACCGGGCAAGAAACACAGGGTACCGCCGTATCCCGCTTTCCCGAGGTTTTTCAATGGCGTGGATCTCTTGCACACCGATGTCCCGGCCGCCGTTTTTCGCCAGAATACCCCGGACAATCTCCGGATCGATGCCGTAGTGGGCGACCCCGCTGTTGTCATCATGGAAGGAGCCGTCTTCCGTGACCAGATCGGCCACGGCCAAGTAGCCTCCCGGCTTCAGGATGTCGAAAAGCCGCTGCAACAGCGATTCGATATCGGGGATATGGTGCAGGGTCATGCTGCTCACCGCCAGGTCAAAACTCTCTGCCGGCAAAGGCTGCCTGGTCAGGTCATGGACAAGGGTTTCGATATTGCCGGTCTTTTCTTCCCCGGCTTTTTGGCGAAGAACCTCCAGCATCCGCGGCGAGGTGTCAACGGCCACGATTGTTGCGACATGCCGGCTCAAGGCCCGGGAGACCATGCCGGTGCCGCAGCCGTATTCAAGAACCCGCATGGTGGAGGCCAGGGGAATCGTTCGCTGTATGGCCTCGGCCACCGTGCGGGCAAGGGCGACGCGTTGCGGTTTCTCTTCCCAGTCCGTGGCGGCTTCGTCAAACCGTTTTACATTGCCGGCGCGGAGGTGTTCCTGATCGAGGTTCATTGGCGTGCGTTCTCTGATTTTCCTGAAATTTTTTGGGCCTGAAGGATGATTGGATTGCCCGCGCCTAACGTATTTGCAAGGTAATCATTGTTTGAAATCTCGGCCAGCTTTTTTCCGTTTTGGGCAAAACTGGTGTGGTGCCGGGAGCGGAAAAAACGTACAATGGCATAATGCGACAGTGCGTAACCGGAAATGGAAAAAAGGCGTTTGGATTAAAATAATAGCATGAAAGAGATCGATCATTCCACCCTGCTGGCCATTCGTCCCTTGTCGTACCAGGGAGAGCAGGTTCTTCCGGGCCGCTGGTCCGCATTTCTGAAGGCATTCCACAACCTCCTTACGCAGGTGGGGATCGAGGCCGCGGACAGCACCACGGAACTCATCCTCATCTATTATGATGAGCCGTTTGCCGCCCTGAGCACCTTTTTCGAAAGCCTGGAGTCTCTCAAGAAGCAGCAATGGCGAGCAGAGTTGGGCGCGGTTCCCATTCAGGTCATTGTGCATCTGCACCGGAAAAAAGATCCGCCCGTTGATTTTGGCGAGGCCACAGCCCCGGTCTGGGGAATGCTGCAGCCGGAAACCCTGTATGTGACACGGGCGTTGAAGCTTCAGTGGAACCTGCTTTTTGCCGGCAAAAAAATGCCTGCCCACCAATTCGCGGATGCCGGAGACGGGTTGTTTCAGCTGAGTTTCTCCGGCAATCTCGGCGAGCTGAAACGGGAGCGGCTTTTTACCGGCCGGTTTCTCGCGGCCAAGGGCGCTTCCTCCGAGTGTTTTTATTGCGGCTTGGCCAATCATGTCCCGGCCCATTGCCCAAGTAAACAGCTGAGTATCGAAACCCGTGGCATCAATCGGGTTGGCTACCTGCCTTTCCCGAAGATCGACAGCCTGTTTAAGCAGGTCATGGCCGAGCAGAAAAAAATGACGGAGCTGTTGGCCACAAGTATCGATGCCGCCCAGATCCGTAATGATCCCGCCTTGCAGGTATATGTCGCTTATTTTGACATGTACCTCATTTATCAGCCCCGGTTTCTGACCTATGCCGCCTTTTCCGTGTTTTCTTCCTGGGATGGCGTCGGAAAATCAGACCGGATAAAGGTTGACAGCCGCAATCTCCATTCCGGCTTCGATTGCCTGCGGGTCGGCCAGTACAAGCAGGCCCTGGATTTCATGAAGGCGGAGAGTCAGGCTTTGGGCGGGAAGCAGTTCTACGCCACCCTGGGTCTGGCTTTTGTTGCCCTGGAGCGGGGGCGGATGGGGGATATGGCCCATTTTCTGCAAATAGCCAACAGCACGGCCAGTACGGAAAAAGAGAAGATCTATATCAGTCTTATTTCCGCCAGATTTCATAGGCTGGCCGGTCACCCTTGGAAAGCGGAACAGCTGATAAGTTCCGTTGCCAATCTCTATGTCGATTGCCCGGAGATCCAATACAGCCTCATACAGACAAGGGTTCAAGACGGGCAGGGAAAGCAGCAGATGCCGCTGCTTCGTAAACTGGCCGCGGAGGACCGGCGGTATTTCATGATCGCCCTCATGGACCCGGCCCTGTTGCCGGCCAACACCATGGTGGAAAACGTCCTTTCCGGGCTGTACGATCAAAAAAACAAGGAGTCAGGGGAGAGCCTGGCCGAGGCGAAGGAGGCTTTCGCGGAATTGCAAGAGTGGTTCGGCGACGAAGGAGACGAGGAGCTGCAGAACAATCTTGCGGTGCTGGCCAACCTGGAGGAACAGTTCCGGAGGCGCTCGATCTATGATGTTCTTGATATCGCTGGAAAGGCCAAATCCTTGAACATGGTTTGCCCCCGTTTGCGCGAAGCAAGACTTGAAGAGCTGAACACCCGGGTGGATGCGGCAGCCTTGACCTGGGCGGACTACAATACCTTTTGGCAGGAATATCCCTATCAGTCCTTTTTCAAGGATTTCAAGACGTTTCTTTTTGCCGGGAAAAGAAAGTTCGTGGAGGCCAGAAGCATTGCCGGTGAGAGTCTGGCAAAGGCCAAGGAGCGGTTGGAGGCAGGCAAGGCCCAGGTTGAACTCCTGACCGGGCTGGTTGACAGGATGCTGAAGTTGAAAATCGCCCTGGACACCATGGGGATGTTTTTTAAAAAATTGGTCGTGGCGGAGTTGGTGTTCAGCGTGCTCGCATTTGTCCTTCTGCCGCTCATTACCTTTGGGCTCGCGGGCGTGCTCCCCCCGGACATTATCCGTTTGGTGAAAAATCCCCAGACCCAGAAAGGTTGCATGGTTGTCATCACCCTGTTTTTGGCGCCGTTTTCTGCCTTGGCTCTTACCATCCGTTCGATGTCCGATCGGTGATGTCGGTGCGGGCTCACTTGTCCGCCCAGCCATCTTCGGCAATAGTTAGCAAAGCGGCCTGCTCTGCTTGCCGCTTCCGTTATTTCATGCTCCACACAGGAGCTTTTTGTCCGGCAGGGAGGGGGACCAATGGCAGCCACGACCATGCAGGCCTTTATCGGCCAGCAACAAGCCCAGGGCAAAGAACCCAACCGGCTCGTCAGCGAAAAAAGCCCCTATCTCCTCCAGCATGCCTTCAACCCCGTGGCCTGGTATCCCTGGGGGGAGGAAGCCTTTGCCCTGGCGCGGAAGGGAAACAAGCCGATTTTTCTTTCCATCGGTTACTCCACCTGCCACTGGTGCCACGTCATGGCCCATGAATCCTTTGAAAACCCGGAAGTGGCCCGGATCCTCAACCAAGATTTTGTCTGCGTCAAGGTGGACCGGGAGGAACGCCCTGATCTTGACCAGATTTACATGGCGGCGGTGCAGGCTCTGACCGGGCACGGCGGCTGGCCCATGTCGGTCTTTCTCACCCCCGGCTTGCAGCCCTTCTACGGAGGGAGCTATTTCCCCCCCGAGGGTCGGCATGGGTTGCCGGGTTTTGCCGAGGTATTGGCGGCAGTGCATGATGCCTGGCGCAACCGGCCCGAAAGGATCCTTGAGTCGGCGGCCAAGATTACCGCGCATCTCCGCCAAAAAGGGACTGATTCCGGGGCAGGCAGGATCGAGAACGATATCTCCGCCAAGGGTTTCCGGCAGATCGCCGTGGAGTACGACGCCGAGTCCGGCGGGTTTGGTGCGGCGCCCAAGTTTCCCCGTCCCGTGCTCTTCAATTTTCTGTTGCGGTATGCCGCGCGGACCGGCGAGAGCCAGGCCCTGAACATGACCTATGTGACCCTGCGCAAGATGGCGGCCGGCGGGATGTACGACCATCTGGGCGGCGGCTTTCACCGCTATTCGGTGGATGCGCAATGGCGGGTGCCCCATTTTGAAAAGATGCTCTACGACCAGGCCCAGCTCGCGGTTGCGTATCTCGAAGCCTTCCAGTTGGGGCAGGATCCTTTTTATGCCAATGTCGCCCAGGATATTCTCGACTATGTCCTGCGGGACATGACCAGCCCGGAAGGGGGCTTTTATTCGGCGGAGGATGCCGACAGTATCCAAGCGGGAAACCCGGAGGCGCACGGCGAGGGGTTGTTTTATCTCTGGACCGGGGAGGAGATCGTCTCCATCCTCGGCAAAACGCACGGGGAGATCTTTTCGTTCCACTACGGCGTTCTCGATGCGGGCAATGCGCTTACCGATCCCCAGAACGAGTTTGCCGGAAAAAATATCCTCTATGTCGCCCACCCCCTTGGGGAGACCGCCGGACGTTTCCGCATCCCGGAGGAAGAGCTGGCCCGGTTGCTCGAACGCAGCAGGGAGAAGCTCCATGCGGCGCGGGAGCAAAGGCCGAGGCCGCATCTCGACGACAAGATCATCACCTCCTGGAACGGCCACATGATCAGCGCCCTTGCCCGGGCAGCCCAGGTGTTGGGCGAAAAGCGCTACCTTGTTGCCGCCGAACGGGCGGCAACGTTCATCCGGGCCAGACTGCATGACCCTGTTTCCGGCACCCTTTTCCGGCGCTATCGGGACGGGGATGCCGCTCTTGCCGGGCAACTCGACGACTATGCCTTTCTGGTCAACTCCCTCCTCGGCCTCTATGAGGCCTCCTTCGATATCGCCTGGCTGCAACTGGCCATGGCCCTGACGGAAAAACAGATTGCCCTGTTCGGTGACGAGGGGCAGGGCGGATTTTTTGAAACCTCCGGGGATGACCCTTCCATACTGGTTCGCCTCAAGGCGGATTATGACGGGGCCGAGCCCACGGGCAACTCGGTGAGCGCCCTCAATCTCCTCCGCCTTGCCTGGATAACCGGCAATGAAAAGTGGCTCAAGCGAGCCGGGGCCACCATCGAGGCCTTTGGCGGGCGGCTGAACGAGTATCCGTCCATCCTGCCGCTGATGCTCGTGGCCCATGATCTTCTGGGCAGCAAGCCTCGACAGTTCGTGGTCGCCGGCAAGCTCGGCCGGCCTGATACCGAGATCATGCTCGCCATGATCCGCAAACGTTTCATACCCGGCAAGATCGTCCTCTTGGCCGATGGCGGTCCGGGACAGGACTTCCTCGGGCAATATCAGCCGGTTTTGAAGGATCTTGCCCCTCTGGAAAATAAAAGCACGGTGTATCTCTGTGAAAACTTCAGCTGTCAACTGCCGACCGCTGATCTGGCCGAATTGGCAACAAGGCTTGAGGCCATGGAAAAAACGCCCCGGCAGGGCGATAATTTTCTTCCTCGGGAGTAAAACCATGCCATCGATGACGGTTGACTCTTCCGGCTCCGCAACGTGGCGAAAAGCCTTCCGTTTTTCTTGACTTTTTTTTAGGCTCACGCCTAATAATGGTGTAGGATGTGTAAAGGACGGCCTTATCCCATGGATTCCCGCAGGGATGAACAGGACGTTTTTTCCGGTTGTTTGAACGAGACTTGACAGGGGACTTATGAAGGCTGAATATTTGAATCCTTTCTTGCACGCCACTAAAAATGTCCTGGAGACCATGGCCCAGACGAAACTGACCGGACAGAAGCCCTATCTCAAGGAAGGTGTGTCCACCTATGGCGATGTGACCGGCATTATCGGCATGGCCTCCGAGACCGTCGAAGGCAGCATGACCATCAGCTTTCCGTCTGCCTGCATCCTGCAGATCGTTTCCAGAATGCTCATGGAAGAGCCCAAGACAGCCATTGATAATGATATTGTCGATGCGGTGGGGGAGATCACCAACATGATCTGCGGAGGCGCCAAGGCGGAGTTCGGCAAGTTGGGGATGAGCTTTAACCTGGCTACCCCGACCATGGTTACAGGCAAGGGGGTGGAGATCCACCATCACTCCGATGTGCCGATCATCGTTTTGCCGTTTCAGACAGACTGCGGCACCTTTGTGCTGGAGGCTAATCTCGCCAGTAAATAAGAAGGTGAAAGGGGCAAGGTGAAAGGTGAAAGGGGCGCGGCGATTTTTTTTATCCCCTTTGCCGAAAATCCTTGCCAAAGGATGGAAAAAGTTTTTGCTTCTTTAGCCTTTAGCCTTTAGCCTTTAGCCTTTAGCCTTTAGCCTTTAGCCTTTAGCCTTTAGCCTTTAGCCTTTAGCCTTTAGCCTTTAGCCTTTAGCCTTTAGCCTTTAGCCTTTAGCCTATTTTAAAATATCCTCAAGGGCTGGTTGCAGCTTTGGAAAGCGGAAAGAAAAGCCGTTTGCCATCAGCACACCCGGCATCATCCTGCACCCCTCAAGAACCACCGAACTCAATTCCCCCAAGGCCAAACGGACGGCAAAGCCCGGTACCGCCAAAAACGCCGGTCTGTGCAGCACCCTGCCCAGAATGCGGGTGAATTCCTCGTTGCGCACCGGAGCCGGCGCGCTCAGATTCACCGGGCCGCGAACCTCGCTGTTGTCCAGGCAAAAAAGGATGGCGCGGGTGAGATCCTCCAGATGAATCCAGGGAAACCACTGGCGGCCATGCCCCAGTTTTCCCGCCACCCCGAGGCGGAAACCCGGCAGCATCTTTGAAAGGGCGCCACCGTTTTCCCCCAGCACAACACCGATCCGCACCAAAACAACCCTGGCTTTCCCTTGGGCCCCGTTTGCCTCATGCTCCCACGCCTTGCAGACCGAGGCGAGAAAATCACTGCCCGGCAAGGCGTTTTCATACTTTTCTTCATCGCCGCAAAAGCCATAGTACCCCGAGGCGCTGGTGTTGATCAGGGTAACGGGAAGGCCGGGGTTGTCCGGCATGGCCTCGACAATGTTTCTGGTCGAGGCAACCCGGCTGTGCAGGATCATCTCCTTTGCCGAAGATGTCCAACGGGTGAAGATGTTTGTGCCGGTAAGGTTGATGATCACGTCATTCCCAGCCACTTCCCGTTGCCAGGGGCCGGGAATGAGCGGCGAACCGGAAACCAGGCGGATGCGGGGGGCGAGATCACCGAGTTTCCTGGGGTTTCTGGCCAGGGCGGTTACCGTGTGTCCTTCCCGCAGAAATCTTCGGATGAGGGTTTGCCCCAGAAAGCCCGTGGAGCCGGCGATGAATATTTTCATGGAATCCTCGGGGGATGGCGTTTCGTCTTTGGCTGACAATTACGGTTGATGGGCTATGGGAACAACTCGTCACCCCGGCGAAGGCCGGGGCCCAGCCTTGCCGTAACTGCCAGAAAAGAGTGGATCGGAGTCTCGCTTCGCTCGCCTACCTCCGGCCTCCGCCGGAATGACGGGAGGTAGCGTTGGGGTGTTGCGAGTCCATTTTTATTGAGAAGTCCCGTTTTGTATGAGTACCATTTTTTCTGTCCGGCTCATTCTCTTGATCCGGCCTTCCCGTTGGGTTGCTTTGGCCCTGGAGGCGACTTCTTCCGCGTAAACCAGCTGCACCGGCCGCCGCCCCCTGGTGTACTTCGCTCCCTTGTCAGAAGAGTTGTGTTCCGCCAGCCGTTTTTCCAGATCCTTGGCGATGCCGCAATAGAGGGTGGCGTCCTGGCAGCGGACCAGATAGACAAACCAGACGGCTTGGGAA
>Ga0074199_1001416_pt1 | contig 21156 bp, 18 predicted proteins | sample EPASupsiteSAE347_FD_64528 | JGI IMG/M metagenome (GOLD analysis project Ga0074199, IMG submission 64528) | Bioremediated contaminated groundwater from EPA Superfund site, New Mexico - Sample SAE3-47 | ecosystem: Environmental > Aquatic > Deep subsurface > Groundwater > Contaminated ... | reverse complement strand
TCAGCGACCCCGGCTACAGAATAAGTCGCCCCGTTCTTCGGGGCCTAATTTAATCAGGCGATTCTCCAAGCGGCAAAATTCTTCAACACCTGCAGACCCAGTCGCCCCGATTTTTCAGGGTGAAACTGGGTGGCCGCCAGGTTATCCCGGGCGACGACCGAAGCAAACCGGATGTCGGCGTATTCGGTTTCGCCCAGCACGCAAGCGCGGTCGGCCGGCGCCGGGTAATAGCCGTGCACGAAATAAAATTCACTGCCGCTTTCAATTCCCTCGAAGACGGGGTGCGGCTTGATGAACATTGCGCTGTTCCAGCCGATCTGGGGCACTTTGTCGGACGGTTTTGTGGGGTGAAATCGTTTAACCGTGCCGGCCATAATTCCCAGGCCCTGTGTGCCGCCGTCTTCCTCGGAGGACTCGAAAATAATCTGGGTGCCCAAACAGATGCCGAGGAACGGCGTGCCGCGCTGAACGACCTGACGCAAGACGTCGGTCAGGCCCAAGGCGCGGATATTCGCCATGGCGGCGCCGGCCGATCCTACCCCTGGAAAAATCACACGGTCAGCTGCGAGAATCCGCTCCGGGGACTGTGTAATTTCTGATTGCACGCCCAGATAGTCCAAGGCCAACTTGACGCTTGTTAAATTACCCGCGTTATAGTCCACAATCGCAATCATTTTTTATTTACCCCCGGTTTTGTACTTATACTTCTTTGGTGGGCGCAGGCGAAGCATGTTGTCAAAAGCTCTCTGAACCATGACGCGTCGTTTGTCGGAACGGATGCGTGCGATCATGGCGCGCGCCCTGGCGACATTGAACGAACGGGAAAGTTCCAGTTCCGGCAGTGCCCGAAAGAGCCCTGTTTTTGCCGGACCAAAATAAAAAAAATCTACCAGGGCTTTTTCCGGCGTGGCCATCTTTACCGTCGCGCCGGCCGGTGTTTCGAATCCCAAAAAAAATGAGGGAGCCACGTGATGGACCGACACCGTTCCGAGCGGTGTCTTGAAGCGTCGTGTTCTGGCCAAAGAGACTGCGTATATCATGGCGGGCATTTGCGAAATCAGGCCGTGATAATAGAGCGCGCTTTGCAGGGACACATAGCTCGGGAAAGGCGACGTAAGGAGTTCCGGCAGGGTCAGGGGATCCATCTTTTCCCCGATAACCCATAATCCGCGCGCCAGGCGTATAATGTGGCCTGCCTCCGCCAGCCGGCTGAGTAATTTGCTGGCATGGCCGGGAGACAAGTTGAGGCGGCCCGCCGCATCCGCTGTGCGGCATACGGCAGCGCCAATCCCTCTAATTCGGAAAAGGGCGTCGATCGTTTTCATGGCGACATTTTCTCCAGCGCCGCGATGACTTCCAGTCGCATCCGATCCCAGACGTCTTCGGAATCGTATGGCGCCTGATCCTCGTCTGAAAGATAGGCGATGACCTGGCTCTTGAATATCTTGAATTCCATTGCCAGAATCCTTGACTTGGCTTCCGCCAGCCACCCGGTGTGCCTGGGATTCAAGCCGGCGGTCTTCGTTCCGCCTGACAGGAGCAGGTGCAAATCGAAAACGTCGCGAGCTTGGGGAGCGCTTCGCGCGATAAGCGCCTCCAGTTTCTGGCCGAACGCGGCTTCGCGCGTATAATGATTTATCATAAGCGGCGGGATTGCGTGCAAACGAATGAGTGCGGGGGGCATGCTCTCGAATATAGCGGCGCCGCCGGTTGATCGTCTTGAAAACTCGATTTTCGTTGCCAACACCGGGGTGGTGGAGGCAATCCGCAGCCCGAGTTTCCAGCGTTGGGTCGTCGCCGTTTGTTTGTGCTCGGTGACATGTTCGATCTCGATGCCCCCGGCAAGAAGAATCTGGCGCAGTGGGTTTTCCGTTAAAATCGCGTTCACACGGTCGCGGAGCAGCATGGCGGCCACGTTCTGTGCGTCAATATCCATATCCTCGGAGTAGCGTGGACTGCCGTAAAAAAAACGCAGGTTGCACCCTCCTTTGAGAACGAAATGGTTCTTGTCCAGCTTCCGTCCGAGCTGGGCCAGAAACAACAGATGAAAGTGTTCCACGTAGTGGATCGGTAACAAAGGCGCCATAATTATCTCCCGGAAATACAATACGCAAAATAGACACTGGTGTCAATTGGAGGATGTATTCTGAATCCGCGCGTAACAACGCGCGGATGATGGTTTCGACGGAGTAAAGCCGTACGTTCTATTGCCGCTCTGTGGCGGCTGATGTTACCCGCGCAAATAGGTCGTGGCGTTCTGAAAGATCTGTAAGCCTAAGCCCTGCTGCGGGAGTTTGCCGTACAGGCGCTGGGTCTGCCACTGGGGATGGTTTTCCGGGAAGAGATAGGCTTCGGGGTGGGGCATGAGCCCGAAGATCCGTCCGGTGGGATCGCACAATCCCGCAATGGCGTTAAGCGACCCGTTGGGATTATCCGGGAAGCGCATCGTGGGCACGCCGGTCTTGCCGTCCACGTACCGGCAGGCAACGCAGTGGACGCGTTCCAGCGTGTCCAGTAAATCCCGGTCGGTAGTGAAAATTTTTCCCTCGACGTGCCGGATGGGCAGGGACAAACGTTCCAGTCCCCGGGTGAACACGCAAGGTGCCGCCGCCTCAAACCGCAACTCCACCCAGAAATTCTGAAAAACGCCGCAATCGTTCTGCATCAACGCGATCTTCTGGTTGAAATAATCGTGGTCCAGGCCGGGCAACAGGCCCAGCTTGACCATCACCTGGAACCCATTGCATACCCCCAGGATCAGGTTGCCGGCCGCGATAAATGCCTGCAATTCGCCTCGCAAGCGGTGGCGGATACGCAAAGCCAGGACGTGGCCGGAACCCATGTGGTCGCCGAACGAAAAACCGCCGATGAACATCAAGGCCTTGAACGACCGCAATTGCCCGGGCTTGGCCAACAGGTCGTGCAAATGGATGAGCCGCGCATCGGCGCCGGCCATTTCCCAGGCGACCTTTGACTCGGCTTCGCAATTGACGCCGTAGCCGGTAATGATCAACACGGGAGGTTTGCTGGAAGTATTCATTAAAACTGCAATAATATTAATGAGGTGAAACGTCTTGCGTCAACGTCAATGTTGCTCCGTCTTGCTGTGGCATAATTAAATGTTAAGGAATTTAAATCCCGCCGGGTCAGGGGACCCGGCCTACAAAAAACGCTGTAGGCCCGGTACCCTCGCCGGGCGTATGAAACAGTTGCGGCGGAGCCGCCTAATTGCATCCCCATTAGATTCCATCCAGCGTGCCTTTGAATGCTTTGCGTAAAACCGCAAGCTCGGATGCAATCAACGTTTGTCCGTTTAATCCTTTAATCCGTAATGACGCATTGTCCGTCACCCGCCCGACACAGGCGCAGGGCAACCCTTGGAAAAGCGCCTCCAGCTTCCGGGCGTTTTCCGGCGAGACGGTTACAATGAACCGGCTGTTGGATTCGGAAAAAAGCAATTCGTCATTTGTCAACCGGTCTGACGTTGGAATTTTGGCCAGGTCCGCTTCAATGCCCAAATCCCCGCCCATGGCGCTCAAAGCAAATGCCAGCGCCAGGCCGCCGCGGGTGGGTGTGTGGGAGGAACGTAACAGCCCTTGATCCGTGGCCTTGTGCATGGCCCGATAAAGCGCCATGGCCTGCGGAATATCCAGACCCGGCACGGCGCCGCCCACATGGGCGGGCGTGTTCTGCCGTTGAGCCAGCCACCGGAAAAAGGCCGAAGCTCCCAGTTCGCGGCGTGTAAGGCCAATCGCATAAATAAGGTCGCCGGCGGCCTTCATATCCATCGTAACGGCCTTGCGCACATCGTCCATCCTGGCGATGGTGGAGAACAGGACCGTCGGCGGAATGGAAATTTTACGGCCGCCGCGCGTGGAATCGTTTTTTACGCTGTCCTTGCCGGAAATGCAGGGTACGCCGAAAGCGATGGTGACATCATAGAGCGCCTTGTTGGCCCGCACCAGTTGCGCCAGCTTGTAGCGGCCATCCGGTGTTTTCCCGGATTCGACCGGGTCGGGCCAGCAGAAATTATCGAGCCCGGCGATTTGCCCCAGGCATCCGCCCGCGCTGATCACCCGCCGCACGGCCTCGTCAATTACCGATTCCATCATGGCATAAGTGTCCAAGTCGGAATAAAAAGGATTGATCCCTTCGGCCAGGATAACGCCCTCGGGGCGATCATATTCGACCCGCATGATGGTGGCGTCGCTGGGCATATCGCTATGGACGCCGACATAGGGCTTGACCACGCTCAAGCCCTTGACTTCGCCGTCATACTGGCGGCTCTTGAATTCCTTGGAGCAGAGATTAAGATCTGCCAGCAGTGCGGCCAGCACGGAATTGTATTTATCGGCGCACAGGGGCAGGGGCGAGGGCACTTGCGGCGGCATCCACCGGGCTTCCAGCGTCATGACCGGGCAACCGTCATATAGAAAATCCATGTCCAGCCGCCCTACCACGCGTTCCTTGTAGCGGACCACCAAAACGCCGGAATCGGTGAACGTGCCCAGGACAGTGGCCTCCACGTCCCTGCGCCGGGCCAGGTCCAGGAAGGCCTTGACCTGTTCGGGCGCCACGGCCAATGTCATGCGTTCCTGGGCCTCGGATAGAAAAATTTCCCATGGCTGTAGTCCCTGGTATTTCAAGGGCGCAAGGCCCAAGTCCACGTCGGCCCCGCCGCTCATCCGGCCCATTTCGCCGACGGAGCAGCTTAAACCCCCGGCGCCGTTATCGGTGATGGCGCGATACAATCCCAGGTCGCGCGCTTCCATCAGGAATTCATACATCTTGCGCTGGGTGATCGGGTCGCCGATTTGGACGGCTTGCACGGGCGATTCGGCGCGCAATTCTTCCGAGGAAAAAGTGGCGCCGTGAATGCCGTCCTTGCCGATGCGGCCTCCCAGCATCAGCATGGCATCGCCGGGCTTTACTTCCTTGCGTTCCGAGGGGCGCCCCTGGAGGGTCACCGGCAGATAACCCACCGTGCCGCAAAACACCAGCGGCTTGCCGATATAGCGGTCGTCAAAAAGTTCCCAGCCCCGTGTCCAGGGAATGCCGCTTTGGTTGCCGCCTTCGATCACGCCCTGGTGCACGCCATCGCGGATGCGGCGCGGATGCATGAGCCCCTCCGGCAGATCGCCGGCATAGAAGGGCGAGCCCAGGCAATATCCCCAAACGTTACAGAGCAGGTTGGCGCCCATACCGGTGCCCATCGGGTCGCGGTTAACGCCGACAATGCCCGTCATCGCTCCGCCATAAGGGTCAAGGGCCGAGGGGCTGTTATGCGTTTCCACCTTGTAAACCAAGTTAAGGCGCTCGTTGAACCGGATGATTCCGGCATTGTCAGTGAAGACCGATACCAGCCAATCCAGCGACTTGGCGATTTTCTCCGTCGAGGCCTTGATATAGGTTTTAAACAGGGACTCGATCCATTCGGCGTGTCCCTGCTCGTCCACGTAATGAATCTTCGCCGAAAAAACCTTGTGACTGCAATGCTCCGACCAGGTTTGCGCCACGCATTCCACTTCCACGTTTGTCGGCTGTTCCGGCAAGCCCATCGCCTGCCGTGCGGCGCGTACCGCCGGCCGCGCAAAATAATCGCGGATCGCCCGCATCTCGTCCAAACTCAGCGACAGAATGTGCTCGCGGCTGATGCGCAGAAGGTCCTCATCCGATCCGCCGAGATCATACGTAATGACTGTTGGCGCGGCGGCTTCCGGAACGGTCGGGACGCTCTCATCCACCGGAGCATTTTTCCACTCGTCCGGCGAAAAAATCCGGATTGTTTGAATCAACGGATTGGCCAGCAAGTCCTTGGCCAGATGCTCGATCTGATGTCGCGTCAAGGGACACGAGGCTGTAGGCTCTTGAAGAGAGACTGTAGGCTGTAGGCTGTAGGCTGTAGGACATGGTTCGGAATCTGCCGCCGGACTTTCTTTTTCTGACTTCTGACTTCTGACTTCTGACTTCTGTTTTCCAATGCCGCGCACAAAATATTGAATGGCAGTATAGACATCTTCATTCTCGGCCAGCGGACGGGCCAGGACATCCTGCAACGCAACCCGTGCCGTGCGGCCGACGTTATCCGTAACGCCGGGTTTGAAGCCAACCTCGATGAGCCAATCGAACGGCGGCGGGCGCAATCGGCCGAGGGCGGTGGTCTCAATCACATGATCGGTGAAAGCCTCCTGGATGTCGTCGAGTTCCGTCCGTTTCATCCGGACGTCGAGTTTATAGACCGTGCGGGTCTGGATGGATTTAATCCTCAGATGCAGGGCGCTAACCGCGCGAGCGGCCGCGCCACGGCCACGGGCATCGGGCACACCACGTTTCAAGCCGATTTCGATGCGATAGGCCATGGTGCTGTTGCGTCGCTGTTAGTACCTTAAACGTTGGGAACTGCCATAAAAAACAAGAAGATGTAAAATAAGCTCCGATTCACCACGGAGACACCGAGGCACGGTGCCTCCGTGGTGAGGCTTGTTTGTTTGGGTTGCCACGCTGCTTGCGGAGCGCAAGCGTAGTGACGCGGCGGGCACAGCCCGCGTTAATATTCATTCCTTGGTGTTTTTGTCGGGTAGGGTGGTGCCGCGGTGCCCCATGCGGGCCTTGATATATTCGCTTTCCGGTGAATTCGGACGGACTTCCTTTTGCGCGATGGCGTAATAGCGATCCGCTTCCTGGTAAGCCGCCTGCGCCCCTGCGGCGTCGTTCATGGAAAGCAAGATGTCCCCAATCCGCGACGCGTTCAAACCCAGGCACATTTCCTTGGTGAACATCATGCCCGTGATCGGATCAAATTCCGGTTGGGTCCATTTTTTTACCGAGTCCATAAAAGCCCGGAAACGCTCAACGGCTTCCTGCTTATTCCCTTTTTGTAACGCCAAATGGGCCTTGATCTTATTGACGGCAATAGCCTGTTCGGCGGGGTCCATCCTCGGAAGCGGTTTTTCGATCACTTGCAGAGCCCGTTCGTAATCGCCCAAAATGCAGTAGCCATCCAAGGCGCAGCCCCGGAACATGTCTTTTTCCTGGCCATCGTCCAAGGACGCGAACAGTCGTTCGCCGAAGTTCAATAGCGCAACCAGGTCGGCCGGCTTGCCGGTCTTGATGACCATGTCCCAATTTTCGTAATAGAACGTGACAAGCGCTTTTTCAGGACAACCCATTTTCATCAGGGTCTCCAAGCGCACCGGGATATCCGCGACGGCCTTGCGGTCTCTGGCGATTTTAAGCCACGCACCGGCGGCGGCAAGCCACGTATTGGGCTTGTTCTTCTGTTCCTTTAAAATCCAGGTGCACAATTGTTCCAGCAGGTCGGTCTGATTGGCCCGCCCAAGGCACTCGCGTGCATGCCGAAAACAATCGTTCAGCTCTCCATCCGGCAGTCCTTTCGCCTCCTTTTGAAAGCGGGCTTGAGCTTCCGGCCACCGCGCGGCGGAAAAGAGCATATTTACGCGCTGACCAGTCACCATCGCACGTAATTCGGCCTGGCGCCGCGCCGCCCGTTCTATGGTGTCCAGCACGCTGGTAGCGGACGAATAATCGCCGCTGCTGACATAGGCGTTGACGACGCCGACCAGTAGCCCGCGGCTCGTCGGCACATCGAAATTGGTAATGCAGACCGGGACCAGGTCCGTCACCCGGCTCACGGGACCCAATTCCCGACTGGCCTCGAACAGCCAACCAAACGCCTGCGCCCGTAAATCCGGCGGCAACGATCGGGTTTGCAGGCTGGTTGTCCATTCCAGCATGGCCTGCGCATTGTTTTGGCTGGCATAATGCTGGTGAAGGATATTATAATAGTCCCGCATCAGGCGGTCATTCTGTGACAGCGTATCCTGGTAGATGCGCTCGGCTTCCTGCAGGTTACCGGTCGCGAAGAGCTTGTTCAGGAGCGAATAAAACCGGCTGGCATTCTGCTGCAAGCTCAGGTCATGAATCATCATCAGCGTGCTGACGGCCGCATTCGTGTCGCCTTTCTGCAACAACGCATCGGAGCGCGTCATGAGTTCGTTAAGATTCATGTTCAGCGGGTCGGGAGGGGGCGACATATCGGCGCCTGCCGATCCCGGCGGCGGTGGCGGCAATTCTGCGGGAGCCTGGCTAAACCCGTTCGCTGCAATCAGGCCCACACCGACCAAGCACAATCCAACGTACTTCTTCATAAAGTGTCTCCTTTCAGGTTCTGTGGCGTTAGTGTTCTGCAAAATAGCTGTTAGCCGTCCGGTCACAGACCGGTGCTACATCATAGCGCGCATATATTCAAGGTGTTTCGTGATGTAGCCCCGCTCTATGAGCGAAAAATTAGTTATTTTGCAGAAGTCTATTTCTGTGGCGCACGATTCAATCAAATATCACTTGCGGGCAAAATAATATATTTGCGGTCTCCACGCAAGAGCATTTTGAGCTTTGACAGATCGTTGCGGGCGTATAATGTCCTGTAAATGAAAAAGCAAGAAAGCGTTGGCAAGGGTCGCGAAATAATGTAATCTGACAGAAAAAATGAAAGTGCTTTTTAAATGAGGATTGTCAATCGAGGTTCTGTTTTTATCGGGGAGCGAGGCACAAACCGTCAAAGTTGCGCCTTTCCCGGTGTGCGCCGGTCCGGAAACGGATTGCACGGATATCGAGTGGGTGCGGGTGCGGGTTGAGTCGGATTAACGGGAGGATTTTTCAGGCCATGCGTGTCGTAGGTGTCATTCCAGCGCGATGGGGATCCACGCGGTTTCCGGGCAAGAGCCTCGCCTTGATCGCCGGAAAGCCCCTGGTCCAGCGGGTTGTGGAGCGATGCCGGCAGGCGCGTCGCCTCGATGACCTGCTGGTGGCGACGGACGATGACCGCATCCGGAAGGTCGTCGAAAAATTTGGATGCCGTGTCGCCATGACGCGCGGCGATCATCCCTCCGGTACCGACCGCGTGGCCGAAGCGGTGCTTCACGATCCGGCGGACGTGGTTGTCAACATTCAGGGCGATGAGCCGCTCATCGATCCGGACTTGATTGACCGCCTTGTTGCGGTTATGCTGTCTGCGTCGGGATGGGATATGGCGACGGCGGCTTCTCCGCTGGCGATGGAAGAAGCCGCGCGTGTCACGATTTGTAAAGTCGTGTCGGATGCGGAAGGGCGGGCGCTCTATTTTTCACGCGCGCCTATTCCCCATATCCGGGAGCATAATTTTCAGGCCGCAGGGACCGTCTATTGGCGGCATATCGGCATTTATGTTTATAGCGCCGCCTTTTTAAAAAGAATAGTGGCGGCGCCGCCATGTCTATTGGAGCGGGCGGAATGCCTGGAACAGTTGCGGGCTTTGCATTTGGGTGGCCGCATCAAGGTCGAGACAACCCGGGAGCCGGGTATCGGTGTGGATACGCCCTCCGACGTGCCGGTGGTGGAAGCCGCATTGCGCAATATGGGGTTAGATGCTTATCCATCGGGAACTGCTATAAAAAACAAGAAAATTTTAAAACAAGAGGGGATTCACCACTGAGACACGGAGGCACGGAGCGTGATCCGTCTCCTTGATCTCCTTCCGTCTCCCCACAGAGTGTTGTGTGCATTTGGCGCAGGGCGTTGCGCCCTACGCCAAATGCACGCAACGATTGATCGGAAGAGAATGCATGAGGAGAAGTCGCTCTGTGCCTCCGTGTCTCAGTGGTGAGACTTTCTTTGGGTTGCCACGCCGCTTGCGGAGCGCAAGCGTAGTGACGCGGCGGGCATCGCCCGCATGGGGACCTGATCAATGAAAGTACGCACGGTCAAAGTCGGTAATGTCAACATCGGCGGTTCGCATCCCCTGGCGCTGATCGCGGGTCCTTGTGTCATCGAAAGCCGCAAGCAGTGCCTGGCGTTGGCCGGTCGGTTGGCGCATTTGGCGGAAGCTGAACGCATACCCTTCATCTTCAAGGCCTCTTTCGACAAGGCCAACCGTTCCTCGCATAAGTCGTTTCGCGGACCGGGCCTTGTGCGCGGTCTTGAAATTTTGGCGGAGATAAAGGCCCGTTACGGCGTGCCGGTATTGACCGACGTGCATCATGAAACCGAGGTGCCCCTGGCCGCTTGTGTGGCCGATATGCTGCAATGTCCGGCCTTCCTGTGCCGGCAAACCGATTTGATCCTGGCGTTAGGCCACAGTGGCAAGCCGGTGAACATCAAGAAGGGGCAGTTTTTGGCGCCGTGGGATGTCCGGAACATCCTGGCCAAACTGGAAAGCACGGGCAATTCCCAAATCGTGATAACGGAACGGGGTGTCAGTTTCGGCTACAATAATCTTGTGGCGGACATGCGCAGTCTGCCGCTCTTGCGGGAGTTTGGCTATCCGGTGGTGTTCGATGCCACTCATAGCGTGCAGTTGCCGGGAGGGGCGGGTGACCGGAGCGGCGGCGATGCCCGGCTGGCGTCTACTCTGGCGCGCGCCGCCGTGGCGGCGCGCTGCGATGCCATCTTTCTCGAAACGCATCTCGACCCGGCCAAGGCGTTGTCCGACAAGGATACCCAAATGCCGCTGGCGCAGGTAAAGAAATTATGGCGTCTGCTCAGCCGGATTGACCGGCTGGTGCGCGCGGCGGAGTGAACATGCGTTTGAATGTACGAAGAAAGCGCAACATGGCAGGCGTGATCGCAATCCTCCTGCTGGCCATCGCGGCGGCTGGGCAGGTGTTGAAAGGATTTCGCTATCCGGACTACGACGAAAAAGGCCAGTTGAAATTCGAAATTACGGGTGACGAGGCGCAGGTCCAGCCCGACGGGTTGATTCAAATCAAGAATCTTAAAATGACGTTTTATGAGCAGGGCAAGGTCATGATGCAGGTATCCACGCCGCAATGCCTGTTCGATCGCGTCAAGCGGTCGGCCGTGTCCACTTCCGATGTTTGCGTGGCCCGCAAGGAAATCGAGTTGACCGGAAGCGGCTTTGCGTGGAATGCGCAGGACGGGTGCATGAATATATTTTCGAATACGCAAGTGGTCCTGCGGAACATGAATGAGCAATCCGCCATGGAAGGGGCGAGGTAACCATGGGACGAATGGTCACCCTGGCAATCGTGGGGCTGGCGTGGAGCGCGCTGGCGGCCGATCCCGTTCAACTTGCGCCAGCCAGCGAGGGCACCAACAGCACCGTGATCACTTCCACGCGCCTGAGTTTCGATCAGCAGAAGCGCCGGGCGGTGTTCGAGGAAAACGTGGTGGTCACGGACCGCGAAATCAAAATCCTGGCCGATTGCCTGAAAGTGTTTTTTTCGGAAGACAACAAAGTGGACCGGATCGAGGCCGAAGGCCGCGTGACGATTATCCGCAGGGATTTAAGAGCTACCGGCGACAAAGCCACCTACGACATCAAGGAGGGCAAGCTGCAGTTGACGGGCAATCCCCTCATCCGGCGGGACCAGGATATGCTGGCCGGCAAAACGATCACGATGTGGCGGAATTCCAAGCGGATTTTGTGCGAGCCGAATGCCCGGTTGGTGATTGCCTCGGAACAGGGCGTGGGCCGATCCTTGAAGGAATAAGGCGAAGTAATGGGTTGTGGACGGCAGACTCAGGGTTGTCATTCCGCACTTGATGCGGAATCCAGATCCTTTACAACACTGGATTCCCGCTTACGCGGGAATGACAGAAAGAACAGGCGGAAGTAATGGAATCCTTGATTACGACGCGTAATTTGGTTAAAACCTACCACGGACGGAATGCCGTGGATGGGGTCAGTATCCAGGTTGGACGGGGCGAGGTGGTCGGTCTGTTGGGGCCCAATGGGGCCGGCAAAACCACGACCTTTTACATGATTGTGGGGCTCATTGCGCCGAACGGGGGCCAGGTGATATTCGACCGGCAGGACGTTACGCGTTTGCCGATGCACAGAAGGGCGCGGCAGGGGCTGGGCTATCTCTCACAGGAGCCATCCATTTTCCGAAAGCTGACCGTGGAGGAAAACGTGATGGCGATTTTGGAAATGTTGCCGCTCTCGGCGGACGAGCGCAACGAGCGGAAGGACAGTCTGCTGGACCAGTTGGGCATCAAGCGCCTGGCCAAGCAGAAGGCCTATACGCTCAGCGGCGGGGAGCGGCGGCGCCTGGAGATTACGCGGGCCCTGGTAACGAATCCCCTGGCCATCCTGCTGGACGAACCGTTCAGCGGCGTGGACCCGCTGGCCGTGTATGACGTGCAGGAAATTATTCGCGATTTGAAACAGCGCGGCCTGGGTATTTTGATAACGGACCACAACGTTCGGGAAACCCTGACCATCGTGGATCGCGCCTACCTGATTTGTGACGGCAAGGTGCTCCGCGAGGGAACCAGCCAGTTTCTCATCGAGGATCCGTTAAGCCGGGAATTGTATCTGGGAGCGCGGTTCAGTATGTAACGAGTGTCGCTTGCAAAAGTTCGCTTTTGCAAGCAGAATACAGGAGCCAGTAGTCAGGATTCAGAATTTTTCGCTTAACAATACGATTGTTATCGATGATTTGCGTTTATTCTGAATGCTGTCTCCTGAATCCTGAATTCATGCAAAATGTTGGTTTTGTAAATATATCATTCAAGTACACTAAACCAAAGGGAGATCATGCGCCATGACGATTACCATTACCAGCCGCCACGCCGATATTTCAGACACCCAGAAAGCCCATGTTCACGCCAAGCTGGCGGCCGTGCTGGACGTCTATCCGGAAGTGGAATACGTCCACGTAATCATGGATACCCAGAAATTCAGGCATATTATCGAGGTCGTAGTGCAGGGCAAACATCATTTGCGCGTTGAGGCCAAGGAGGAATCGGACGATATGTACGCATCCGTGGATAAAGTGGCGGACAAGGTGGATCGCCAGTTGCGGCGCTCGCGTGACAAGGTGGTGGATCATAAGAGCGTCAAGCATCGCGCCAAACTCGTGGATTTTGAGCAGGAGCTGAACCACCAGGCCTAATTAAAAGCAATGGAATCCAACCCATGGCCATTACCGTAAACGAATTTTTCAAGGGTGTCAGCGATAAAACGTCGCTGGAACTGATTGACGGCAATCGGGGCTTGGAGCGGATTATCCACGAGCCGGCCATTCATCGGCCCGGCTTGGCGCTGGCCGGCTTTTTTCAGCATTTTGCCCATCGCCGGGTCCAGGTGATCGGCATGGCCGAGCATGATTATCTTGCGTCGTTGTCACGCGCGCGCCGGTATGCCGCCCTGCGAGGCTTGTTTAACCAGCATATCCCCTGCCTGGTGATCTGCCGCAATCGGAAGCCCTGCCCTGAAATCCTGGACATCTCCCGAGCCTGCCGTGTGCCGGTGTTCCGTTCGCCGATGATCACGGGCGCCTTCATCAACACTGCCACGGTCATCATGGAGAACCTGTTTGCCCCAACGATCACGGCCCAGGGCACCATGGTTGACATTATGGGCGTCGGCGTGCTGATCGAGGGCCGGCCCGGCATCGGCAAAAGCGAGGCGGCGCTGGCCCTCATAATCCGGGGCTACAGTCTCGTGGCCGATGACTTCACCATTCTGCGGCGGCACGATGATCGCACGATTATCGGCGCCTCGTCGCCGGTGACGCGCTACCACATGGAGCTTCGCGGGCTGGGCATCATTCACGTGCCCAGCCTGTTTGGGGTGGCTTCGGTGCGCGATGAAAAAAGTTTGGATCTGATCGTCACTTTGCGCAAGGTGAACGAACTGGAGGATCAGGGGTTGGGCATGGTCCCGGCCGGTCGCAACGTGCTGGGCGTGGACCTTCCGCATGTCACGATTCCCGTGGCGCCGGGACGGGAACTGGCCCATATCATCGAGGTGGCCAGTATGAACGAAAAATTAAAACGTTTGGGCCATGACGCAGCCAAGGAACTTGACGAAAAATTGATGACCGTATTGACGAAAAGGAAACGTTTGCCATGAGTCATTCCGCCAGCGAGAACAATGCGAAACTTACCCGGGAATATGTGATCCGGAACCGATATGGCATCCACGCCCGGCCGGCGGCCATGTTGGTCAAAACGGCCTCCAAGTTCCAGTCGGATGTGACCGTGGAAAAGGGCGCGGTGCGGGTATCCGGGAAGAGCATCATGGGGCTCATGACCATGGAAGCCAGTTGCGGCGCGAAAATCAGGGTCGTGGCCGAGGGAACGGACGCCGAACAGGCCCTTGATGAAATCGAGCGGCTGTTCGAGAACAAGTTTTATGAGGAGTAATAGGGAATGGTTAATGGTAAATGGAGAATGGTTAATGATTGAAGATCATTGCAACCGTTATTTGTCCGCAGTGTTTTCTTTGTTTTTTCATCAACCATTGACCATTTACCATTAACCATTGCTTAGGATTTCAACCGCCATGGATGCCGTTCCTCCAGACACAAATCCCTCCGGCGAAATGATTTTTCGCGGTATCGGTGTGTCCGCGGGCATCGTTATTGGGCGCGCATTCCTGCGGACGCCGCCCGACGATCTCATCGTAGAGCGGGATATTTCGCGCGAGGATGTAGCCCGCGAGATCGCGCGGTTCGAAAGCGCCCTTATTGCGACCCGCCAGCAGATTCGCGCAATCCAGAAGGACTGCGATCCCGGCGTGGCCGGCATCTTTGACGCTCACCTGCTGTTCCTGGACGACGGCCCCTTCATTAAGAACGTGTTTGCGGGGATCGAGGGGCGCCGTAAAAATGTGGAGATTGTGCTTCGGGATGTGGCGGCGGGCTTTATGCAATCGCTGGCCCGGGTCAAGGACGAGTACGTGCGCGAACGGGCCAACGATGTGCAGGACGTCGCCCGCCGCATCCTGCACAACCTGGCCGGGAAACAGTTTACGCTGGCGGATATTACCGAGCCGGGCACAATCGTCGTGGCCAACGATTTGTCGCCTTCGGAAACGGTCTCCATCAGCAAGGATCGGGTGGGGGGCATCGTGCTGGACTTGGGCAGTCCGACGGCCCACACCGCCATTGTCGCCGCCAAGCTGGGTATCCCGGCGGTAGTCGGTCTGCATAATATCAGCCAGAATGTGCGTTCCGGCGACGAGTTGCTCGTGGATGGCAGCAAGGGGCTGGTGATTCTGCGTCCCACGCTGGAGCGCCGGACACAGGCCCTGCGCCAGGCGGAGACCAAGCATGGTATCGAGATCGAGCTCGGGCGGCTCAAGGATCTGGCGGCGGAAACGGTGGATGGATACCGCGTTACGCTCTCAGCCAATATCGAGTTGCCGAAGGACGTGGACGCGGTGCTGGCCAGCGGCGCGGAAGGCGTCGGCCTGTTCCGGACGGAATATTTTTATATGTCGAGCAAGGAACTGCCCACGGAAGAGGAGCAATACGAGGCTTACCGGGCCGTGGCCCAGCGCCTGGCGCCGGCGCCGGTCATTATTCGCACGCTGGATCTCGGCGGCGATAAGTTTCTCTCCAATCTGGGCGTGAACTGGGAAGAATCCAATCCGTTCATGGGCTGGCGGGCGATCCGCTTCTGTCTGGCCCAGCCGGACTTGTTTCGCACACAACTGCGCGCCATCCTGCGCGCCAGCATCGTGGGCAACGTCAAAATCATGTATCCCATGATCAGCAACCTTGATGAAATTGTCCGTGCCAACGTGATCCTGGATCAGGCCAAAAAGGAACTGCTTGAGAAAGGCCACCCGTTTAACCCGCATGTCGAGGTCGGCGTCATGATCGAGGTGCCGTCGGCCGCGCTCGTGGCCGATATGCTGGCGCCCTATGTCAGTTTTTTCAGTCTCGGCACCAACGATCTCATCCAATATACGCTGGCCATCGATCGTGGCAACGAACGGGTGGCCTACCTCTACGAGCCCACGCATTTGGCCATCCTGCGGCTGATAAAGAATACCATTGATATCGGCCATCGCCATGGCATCTGGACCGGCATCTGCGGCGGCATGGCCAGCGACCCTTTAATGACGCCGCTCCTGTTGGGGTTGGGCATTGACGAGTTGAGCGTCAGTTGTTCTGCGCTTCCCTTGGTCAAGGATGCCATCCGCCGGGTCAGTCTGTCGGAAGCCCATGAAATTGCCGAGCTGGCGCTGACGTCGCAGTCGGCGGTGGATGTGCATGACATGTTCCGGGAACTGACCAAAAAAATAGCGCCGGAAATCCTTGAACTCGTGGAATGATTCCGGCATAATCCCTTTCTTTGCGTGAAAATCGATGCATAGGAATTTTAAAGTTTGGACTGGATTCCCGCTTGCGCGGGAATGACAGAGTGGCGGCGCATAATTGTCATTCCCGATCTAATCGGGAATCCAGGAAAGTCGTCGCCTTTGGCGGCCCAATTCAAACTGGCAAGCAACCGCATGTATCATCATAGAAGGAGAATCATATGGCGGCTATCAGAAGGCACATGTTTACTTCGGAATCGGTAACGGAAGGACACCCGGACAAGATCGCCGACGCGATTTCGGATGCCGTCCTGGACGCCAACCTGGCACAGGATAAGCACGCCCGTGTGGCGTGCGAAACCCTGGTGGCCACGGGCATGGCGATCATCGCCGGCCAGATTACCAGCAAGGCGTCCGTCAATTATGCCGACGTGGTGCGGGACACGATCCGTGAAATCGGGTACGTGGATGCCGCCATGGGGTTCGACGCCAATTCCTGCGCCGTGATGGTGGCGCTGGACCGCCAGTCGCCGGACATCTCCCAGGGTGTGACCGCGGGGCAGGGGTTGTTCAAGGAGCAGGGCGCCGGCGATCAGGGCATGATGTTCGGGTATGCCTGCGACGAAACGCCGGAATTGATGCCCATGCCGATCATGTTTGCCCACCGCCTGACGCGCGCCCTGGCGGCGGCGCGGCGCAGCGGCAAGCTGCCCTTTCTGAGACCGGACGGCAAATCGCAGGTCACTGTGATCTATGAGGACGATAAACCGGTGCGCGTGGACACGGTGGTTATTTCCACCCAGCATACTCCGGAGGTGGCTTACGCCAAATTGCGGAAGGCCATTATCGATGAAATTATTCGCAAGGTAATCCCGGCGAAGTATCTGAATGCGAAAACCCGCTATCTCATCAATCCGACCGGCCGTTTTGTCGTCGGTGGCCCGCAGGGCGACACGGGGCTTACCGGCCGCAAGATCATTGCCGATACCTATGGCGGCATGGGGCGGCATGGCGGCGGCGCCTTCTCCGGCAAGGACCCATCCAAGGTTGACCGTAGCGCCGCCTACATGGCGCGTTACATTGCCAAAAATATCGTGGCGGCCAAGCTGGCCCGCCGTTGCGAAGTCCAGCTGGCCTATGCCATCGGGTTCGCGGAACCGGTCTCGGTGCTGGTCCATACTTTTGGCACGGGATGCATTGCCGATGAAAAAATCGAGAGAGCCGTAATCCGTGTTTTTGGGCTCAAGCCGGCCGAGATTATTGCGCACTTGAATTTGTTGCGGCCGATTTATCGCGCCACCTGTGCCTATGGGCATTTCGGGCGGACGAAGAATCTGAATGAGTTCACGTGGGAAAAGACCGATAAGATCGCGGCGCTGCGCAAGGCCCTGTAATGCGCAGGAATTTGAATTCCGCCGGGTCAGGGGACCCGGCCCACAAAAAACAAAAGCTGTAGGCCCGGTGCCCTCACCGGGCGTATGGATCAGTTGCCGCATTGGCGCGGCCTAATCGAAAGTAATTCCATGACCAAACGAACTGGACAATATATTGTGGCCGACATGAAGCTGGCTGACTGGGGCCGCAAGGAAATTGAATATGCCGAGGTGGAAATGCCGGGTTTGATGGCCCTGCGCCGGGAATACGGCCGCCAGCGTCCGTTGCGGGGCGCCCGGATTACCGGTTCCTTGCATATGACCATCCAGACGGCCGTGCTGATTGAGACTCTGCAGACCCTGGGCGCCCGGGTTCGTTGGTCGAGTTGTAATATCTTTTCGACCCAGGACCATGCGGCCGCCGCTGTCGCCGCGCGGGGCACGCCGGTGTTCGCCTACAAGGGCGAATCCCTGACGGAATACTGGGAATACCTGGACAAATCCCTGGACTGGGGCCGCGGTCAGGGGCCCACCACCATCCTGGATGATGGCGGCGACGCCACGTTGTTTGTGCACCTCGGCCATCAGGCGGAGGAAAACCCGAAAATCCTGGACGCCAAACCCGGCAGTCCCGACGAACGCGCCCTGCTGGAGCAGTTAAAGAAATCCCGGCGGCGGGATCCGAAACGGTTTCACCGGATCGTGCCGTCCATCGTGGGCGTTTCCGAGGAAACCACCACGGGCGTTCATCGGTTGTACCAGATGATGGAGAAAAAGAGCCTGCTGTTCCCCGCGTTTAACGTCAACGATTCGGTCACGAAATCCAAGTTTGACAATCTTTACGGCTGTCGCCACTCGCTCGTGGACGGCATCATGCGGGCCACGGACGTCATGCTGGCCGGAAAAGTGGCGGTGGTGGCCGGATACGGCGACGTCGGCAAGGGCTGTTGCCAATCCCTGCGCGGCCAGGGGGCGCGCGTCATGGTTACCGAGATCGATCCCATTTGCGCCTTGCAGGCGGCCATGGAAGGTTACGAAGTCGTGTCCATGGACCAGGCCTGTGCCATCGGCGATCTGTTTATCACGGCCACCGGCTGTTGCGACGTTATTACCGAGCGGCATGTGCGCCGGATGAAACACATGGCCGTGGTATGCAACATCGGGCATTTCGACTCGGAAATTGAGGTCGAAAAACTCCGGCGCTACGCATGGGTGCCCATCAAGCCGCAGGTGGATAAAATCACGTTCCCGAACGGACGGAGCATCGTTTTGCTGGCGGAGGGGCGTTTGGTAAACCTGGGTTGCGCCACGGGGCATCCCAGTTTCGTGATGTCGAACAGTTTCACCAACCAGGTGCTGGCGCAGATCGAACTTTTCACCCACCGCGAGCAATACCCCGTCGGCGTGTTCGTTTTGCCCAAGATCCTGGACGAAAAAGTGGCCCGTTTGCATCTGGGCAAATTGGGTGTCCAGCTCGAGACGCTCTCCCGCAAGCAGGCAACCTATCTTGGTATTGGCCGCCAAGGCCCGTACAAGACGGAACACTACCGGTATTAGGCGAATGCAGAATGCAGAATGTAGAATGCAGAATGTAGGCTGCAGCAGGAACCGGTTGCCTGTTCTTGCCTCTGATTTCTGTGGCGCCGATTTTGCAACTTTCCCTATGCCGGTGCCATCCATTTCCGCGGAGGGCACTCCTCCATTCCGAGATGTTGGCTTGTTTATTCTTAAATCTGCATTCTGCATTCTGCATTCTGCATTTGGACTTCCACCATGCGCATCCTAACGACCTATATCACCCGTCAGTTCCTGCTGACGTTTGTCATTACGTTGGCGGTATTCCTGTTTGTCATGGCGGTGGGGAATATCTTCAAGGTCATTGATCTGTTCTCGCGGGGGGTGCCGGGGCTTCTGATCCTGCAGGTGTTTTCCTATGGGATTCCCTTTTCCCTGATTTTTGCCATTCCCATGAGCGTGATGGCCGCGGCTTTTTTAATCTTCAGCCGCATGGCCAGCGATCGCGAGCTTATCGCCATGAAGGCGTGTGGGATCAGCCTCTGGCAGGTCGTTCAGCCGCCGGTCTTTATCGCTGCCGTGCTCAGCCTGGCCTGCATTTATATTAACTGCAATTTGGCGCCCGACAGCCACTATGCCCGCCGCACCGTGCTGGGCAAACTGGGTGTGGAAACGCCACTGTCGCTTCTTGACGAGGGCCGCTTCATACGTGATTTTCCGGGATTCACCATTTATATATCCCGTAAAGACGGATACCGCGTGTCCGACATCGTCATTTATGAGTTTAACAACAAGGGCGTCAAGCAGACCGTGCGGGCCAAATCGGGCACGATCGAGCCCGATAAACAGAATCCAGGCAAAATCGTCATCCATCTCTACAAAGTGCGCATTGATCAGGCCGACGATCAGTTCCCCAACGACCTTAGCCGCACCAAGCATCTGAGTGCCGATGAATATCCGGTGAACATTGATGTGGCCGAACTGATGAACCGGGGTATCATCTGGAAAAAGCGGGCCGATTTGACCATGCTGGAAATTATCCGGACTATTCGCGGTTCCATGCTGTTCACCACCGATGATTTTTCCGACTTGGATGGCTTGGCGCGGGTGCTGATTGATCCGCCGGACAGGCTGGCCGATTTTGTCCAGGCCCACCTGTCGGATAACACCCTGGCGTGGCTCGATAAGTACAATGGCTCGCCGGCGACCCGTGCGGGGTTGCAGGTGGCGTTGGTCAATGATTTGAACCGGCTGATGGCCGGCCCTTGTCTTTATACGGCCGAGCATTTCCAGGGGGTTAATCTGAACAATAACACCCGTGTCCTGCTGGACCATAAGCCGTCCGGGGATGCCCTCCTGCGCCTTAATCGCATGCTGTTGGAGGACGCCTATCCGGCGTTTTTGGCGCGCAATTTCCTCTCCGATCTCAAGGCGGAAGATGCCGTGGTGCACCGGATGTCGCTGATGGTGGAGGCCAGCACACGCCTGGCGCTGTCGCTTTCGTGTTATGCCTTTGTCCTGCTGGGTGCGGCGCTGGGCATGAAGATTCACCGCAAGGAATCCTCCATCGGCATTGCGGTGTCGCTCCTGCTGGTATTCATTTTTTATTTCTTCATCATCATTGCGGATGCCATGGTGAATCATCCCGGATTCCAGCCGCACCTGATCGTCTGGATCCCGTTTGTGGCGTCGGAAATCATCGGCTACGTGCTCATCAAACGGGCGAATTAGCCGGATAAGACGCTGGGAAAACGGGGGATAGACTCTTTTTTGATATAGACTTCTGCAAAATAGCACAAAAACCGGTCATAGACCGGTGCTACATATTCGAATATTATGCGCAAGTGTAATGTGTTGAAATGCTTGCGATGTAGCACCGCTCTGTGAGCGGAGTTTTAAATGCCTATTCTGCAGAATTCTATCTTTGCTACAGAATGGAGAACGTATCATGATTCGGAAGACGGAGCGGATGGGGATTGATGCGCCGGTGATTGATGATGTGGATGTGTTGGTGGTGGGCGGCGGTCCCGGCGGGATTGGGGCAGCGGTGGCGGCGGCGCGCCGGGGGATGCGGACGATGCTGATCGAGCGGCATGGGTGCTTGGGTGGGGTGGCGACGAATTGTCTGGTGGGGATTTGGCTGGGCAGCTATTCCCGTGATGGAGCGTATCCCGTGATCGGAGGGGTTTTTGACGA
>Ga0074199_1001413_pt1 | contig 21253 bp, 15 predicted proteins | sample EPASupsiteSAE347_FD_64528 | JGI IMG/M metagenome (GOLD analysis project Ga0074199, IMG submission 64528) | Bioremediated contaminated groundwater from EPA Superfund site, New Mexico - Sample SAE3-47 | ecosystem: Environmental > Aquatic > Deep subsurface > Groundwater > Contaminated ... | reverse complement strand
TAATAGGGGCGGTCCACCCGGGTGGGACGGTACGCCTCCCACCCCGCACACCTTTGGACAGGTTTCCCCGCCTTATGTGGGTAGCCTTTTTTGCAGCACCTGGCGCACGATAATGTGCGCTCTTGTGCTTACCGCAGAGACGCCGAGGGCGCAGAGAGGACGCAGAGAGGGCGTAGAGAATTGTTGAAATTCCTATAAGGCTCCTCTGCGTTTTCTCTGCGCTCTCGGCGTCTCTGCGGTGAAAAGATCACATTGTGCCCGTTTGGAGTATATCATCCAGCGGACATCTACAAGGGAGGACCTTACATGGAATTGCGCAATACCCGGACCACCATTTTGAATGAAGGGCCCGCAGAAGGCAAGCGTCAGGAAATACGTGATTACTTTCATAAAACCTACAGCCTCGATGAAAAGCTCTACGATACTCTTGCCGATGACGCCGCATTCTACATCCGGCCGGAGCCCCTCAGACATCCTCTCATATTCTACCTGGGCCATACGGCGGTCTTCTATATCAACAAGCTTATCATCGCCAAAATAGTCGACACCAGGATCAACCCCCGGTTTGAATCCATGTTTGCCGTGGGTGTGGACGAAATGTCCTGGGATGATTTGAACGATGCCCACTACGACTGGCCCACGGTGGCCGAAGTGAAGGCCTATCGGGACACGGTGCGCGAGACTGTGGACAGGCTCATCGCCACTCTCCCTCTCACTTTGCCCATCTCCTGGCACCATCCCTTCTGGGCCGTCATGATGGGAATCGAGCACCAGCGGATTCACCTCGAAACCTCGTCGGTCATCATCCGGCGTGCTCCAATCGAGCGGGTGCGGCAGCTTCCCCTCTGGGACATTTGCCAACAATCGGGCGAGGCGCCCCGAAACGAATTGCTTCCGGTTCCGGGAGGCAAGGTCGTTTTGGGAAAATCCAAGGACCATCCGTTGTACGGCTGGGACAACGAATTCGGGCATCACGAATCCGAGGTCCGGGATTTCAAGGCGAGCCGGTACCTCGTGTCCAATCAGGAATATCTTGAATTCGTGAAAACCGGCGGGTACACGGCACGGGAATACTGGACCGAAGAAGGCTGGAGCTGGGTTGGTTATTCCAGGGCGACTCACCCGCTGTTCTGGATCCAGGACGGTGCGTCGTACAAATTCCGCACCATGGCCCAGATCATCGAAATGCCCTGGGATTGGCCGGTGGAAGTCAACTGTCTCGAAGCCGGGGCGTTTTGTAAATGGCTGGCCCAAAAGACCGGCAAGCCCCTGCGCCTGCCCACCGAAGACCAATGGTACCGTCTCCGGGACACGCATCAAATCCCGGATCAGCCCTACTGGGATAAAGCCCCCGGCAACATCGACCTGGAGCACTGGGCCTCTTCCTGCCCCGTGAGCACCTTTAAATTCGGCGAATTCTATGACATCATCGGCAACGTCTGGCAGTGGACCGAAACGCCCATTACCGGTTTTGAAGGCTTTGAAGTACATCCCTATTATGACGATTTCTCCACGCCTACGTTCGACACCCGGCATAACCTCATCAAAGGAGGCTCGTGGATTTCGACGGGCAACGAAGCCACTCGGGATTCCCGCTATGCCTTCCGGCGTCATTTCTTCCAGCATGCCGGGTTTCGCTATGTGGAATCGGACCAGCCGGTGGAAGTCCCCGAAGCCATGTACGAAACCGATGGCGCCGTCTCCCAGTACTGTGAAGCGCATTACGGCGCAACCTATTTCGGGGTCGATCACTTTCCCGCAAAGTGTGCCCGAATCTGCCTTGAAGCCATGAAGAACCGCCCCGGGCGAAGGGCGCTGGATCTTGGCTGTGCCGTGGGAAGATCGACTTTTGAACTGGCCCGGGGATTTGACGGAGTCACGGGTCTCGACTTTTCCGCACGGTTTATACGCATCGCCGTCCAGCTTCAGGAAAAAGGCGTTGCGCACTACGAACTGCCTGAAGAAGGTGAGCTCGTCTCCTACCATGAAGCGCGGCTTTCGGACTTCAACCTGGAGCAAATCAAGGATAAGGTGGAATTCTTCCAGGCGGATGCGGTAAACCTCAAGCCACTGTTTTCCAATTTCGACCTGATATTCGCCGGAAACCTCATCGACCGCCTCTATGACCCCGGCAAATTCCTTTCAGGCGTGCACGAACGGCTCAACGTCGGCGGACTGCTGGTCGTGGCGTCGCCTTATACCTGGCTGGAAGAATTCACTAAGCGAGACAAATGGATCGGAGGGTTCAGAAAGGATGGAGAGCCCTATACCAGCCTGGAAGGGATGCATGAGCTGCTGGGGAAGCACTTCCGGCTTGTGGGCGAGCCGGAGGACGTCGAATTCGTGATTCGAGAAACCCGGCGCAAATTCCAGCACACCGTTGCGCAGCTCACGGTGTGGGAGCGGGTGAGCTGATCATCGGCTATTTCGATGTATCGATTCATTCTTATGGATGCTTTCAATTTGATTAATCGAGGATCTCAATCTAAGCTTCGTAATCTGTAGAGTGCTCAATTCGGAATCTCGAGTTGCAAATCTGTGTTCTAAAGCGGGTTGGGGGTATTCTATGACGCCTATCGAGACCGTTTCAGAAAAATGCATTCAGTGCAAGCTGTGTCGGAAAGAATGCAAATTGCTGCAAAAATACGGCAGCCCCAAATCCATCGCGGATTCCTTTGATTCCGTCCAAAAGAATCACCGGGCAACGGCTTTCGAGTGCAGCCTCTGTGGCCTTTGCGCTTCGGTCTGCCCCGTGGATGCCAATCCCACGCGAATGTTTTTGGAAATGCGCCAGGAAATATTTCGCCTGGGTCGAGGAGACTACCCGGAGCATGCGGGAATCCTCAACTACGAAAAGCGAGGAGCGTCGAAGCGCTACTCATACTACGCTCTTCCCGAAGGCTGTGACACAGTGCTCTTTCCTGGCTGCACACTTGCGGGCACGCGGCCGGACAAGGTGGTGAAGCTCTTCGATCACCTCAGACAGACCATTCCCTCCCTGGGAATCGTCCTGGACTGCTGCACCAAGCCATCTCACGACCTGGGACGCCTGGGGCATTTTCACTCCCTGTATGGCGAAATGGAAAGCTTTCTACGGGAAAACGGTGTCAGGCACGTTCTGGTGGCTTGTCCGAGCTGCTACCAGGTTTTCAAGGAGCATGGCAAGACGATATCGGTCAGAACCGTCTACGAGCTTCTGGCTGAAGAAGGCTTACCGAAAGGGGCGACGATCAGCGGAACGGTCACCGTGCACGACTCCTGTGCCGTCAGGTTTGAAGACCCGGTTCATAACGCCGTCCGGGGCCTGATCGAGAAGAAGGGGCTAACCGTCGAGGAAATGGTTCACCACGGGAGCAAGACCCTGTGCTGTGGTGAAGGAGGTTCGGTGGGCTTCCTGGCGCCGGAGCTTGCGAAGAACTGGAGTACCATTCGGGCGCGGGAGGCTCAGGGCCGGAGAATCATTGCCTACTGTGCCGGCTGCGTCAATTTCCTGAATAAGGCCACCCCCACGACCCACATCCTGGATCTGATCTTCGATCCTGAAGCTGCCATTGCGGGAAAGGCCAAAGTTTCCCGTGCACCGCTCACCTACTGGAACCGGCTACGGCTCAAGGGGAAATTCTCCCGGAAGTTGGACGCTGCGGCTACCGGCATAAGACGGGACATGCCGAAGGCGGAGCTTGTGTGTTCACCGCGGAGGCGCAGAGGACGCAAAGAAAGCGCAGAGAGACTTTAGAGATTTCCAAGAGCTTTTCTCTGCGTTTCCTCTGTGTCCTCTGCGCCTCCGCGGTGAAGAAAGCTCAGCCGCTATCCGCTCAGAGTATATTGAATCGATCTATAGGTTGTCCCGGCTTATGTTGGTGGCCTAACCATCATCCAGGGACGGATCTATCGATGCTATCGATGATCCAGGCTCATGCGTCCCGGCAGACTGCTAACCATCGGTTGTGAACTGCTGGGCGACCTTCGCAAGCCTCTGAAGCTCTTCGATGGCGGATTCCAGGTCGATTGACGCGTGTGCCTCATCCGTATCCATGTTCGCCACCGCCGCCGTGGCGTCGTCCATGTGAGTCATGGCTTCTTCGTTGCGCGTGAGGAGGACATTGGCTCTTTGCAACTGTCGGTCGCGAAGGGTCTTTCTTTTCATGAGGGTCTCCGCTTCCTCCCGGTCGGCCTCGGTAGGGTTTTCGAGATGCTGAAGCTCATTCAATCCGTGGGCAATATATCCGGTATCGATGGTGCTCACGCTCTTCAAGATCGGTATCAAGTCTCTCAAATTATCCAGTACGGACAGATAGACCTGTTCGGCTACTCCAAGATATCGGCTGTAGATCAACTCACCACTGTCCACCTTGTCTGCAAGGATCTCCTTGAGGGTGACAAGCCTTTTTTGTATCTGCTCGAGCTGCTCGACGCCCTGTATTGAAAACTCTTCCGCTCCTGCTATCGATCTGCATTGCATGAGCTCGCCGTGCATCGTCTCCAACAGTCTGAGGCGTTGTTGCGCAACGGCTTCCTGACGCTCTTCGATATAGCGTCTTGCAAAGACTTCGTCCCGGAAGAAGAAGTTCACGATCCAGCTCATCACTCCCCCGCCCATGGCGGAGATGGAGCCCAGCAGGATCGCGAACGGAAAATCGAGGATAACGGTGGCCGCCGTGCCCAGCACGCCCAGCACCACGGGGTAGAGTGTCAGGGGGTGCTGGAGCGTGTTGCGGAGTACCGTCTTGCCCACAGCTTGTTGAGAGAAGTCCGCAACGCTTACCGGGGCGGCTGTTTCAGCTTTTTTTTCTTTCTTCATTAGGTGCGCCTGAATGCTTCTAATAGACTTCCCTGACTAGAGACAGCTCCACTCGAGGCAGTCGATAGCGGTAGGATCGAGTGGACTCTCCCGGATTTTGAGGCAGTGGCTTTTCGCCTCCAAATCCCATGGCGAGCAAACGATTGGGGTTGATATTGTAGGTCACTTCCAGGTAGCGTGCCACTGCTTCACTCCGCTCCCGGGAAAGCGTCTTGTTTGCTCCGGCATCGCCTTCCGTACCGGTGTGCCCTTTGATGACCACCCGGAAGTTGGGATAATGCTTCAGCCTTTCCACTGCCTTGTCGATTTCCAGCTTGCCTTGGAAGCTCAGCTCCGCCGTGCCGCTTTGGAAGACAACCGGGTCGGTTTTGAGTGTTCCTATTTCCTGCAAGGCGCTCCACGCGTCCGGGCTCAAGGGAGCGAAGCCGGCTTCCAGTGAGCTTACGGTATCCGTTTTGACCGTCCCAGCTTTTGGGACGGTGAACCCGACAATGTCCTTCAAGTAAAGATCTTCCACAAACTGGCTCTGAGTAAGCCGGTATGGATCTCCGGAGGGGAGGGGGCTTTCGGGAAAATCCCCGCTGTGAACGAGTATCCGTGCTGTTGATTCAAGGGTTTCGACGAGGCTTTCCTCGGCGCGGCTTCCCGGTGTTGAAATCCCGAGCCACTTTTCGCAATTGTCGGTAAGATTGGTCCAGGCCACTCCCTTGAGCATTTTCTCAACGGTATCGGCGGGAAGCTTTGTCGAGGCAATGACGTGCTCCTGCAACAGGCTCCGGTTTTCTCGATAGAATTTCAGGGTCATGAAATAATTGGCGAGCAGCATCTTTACCACTTCCGGCTTGTTCTTGGAAAAGTCACGGTTGGCGAGGAGAACATCCACGATCAGGCGTTTGGTATCTTCCGTGCCGAGAAGCTTGACGATCCCTTCCTGGGCCAACGCCCTTGAAACGTCGGGCTCCCAGAGCGCGGCCACCTGGGCTTTGCCGGAGAGGAGCTTCTTGAGAGCCTCCTCGGAGCCTTGCGTGGTTATGAGCCTGTCGCCCGATGGCAGCAGCTCGGGCACGTCGAAGTGCTCGGTGGCGGCTTTTAGCAGGTGGTGGCTCGGTGATCCGGCTGTGAAGGCCACTTTGATGTCGGTTCGTCCCTTCAGCCCATTGAGGCTGGACACCACGTCTTTTCGCGCAACAATGGCATCGCCACCCTGAGATTCATCGATTACGGCGATGATAGTTGCAGGAAATCCCTTGGGTGCCCCATTTAGGAGGAAGGAATCCACCGTGGCCACGGCAAAATCGATTTCGGCATCCTTGAGACGCTTCATGCGCTGCGGATAGTCGGCCTGATCGTCCTCACAGGTCAGGCTCCAGCCCTGCAGGCGCATGCGCTTTTTCATCTCCGGCGAGCAGAGCGGAAAATAGCCGATCCAACTGTCCACGGCGACCTTGATATTGCCCTTGATTTCCCGTGCGTCACTGGTGCTGCGCTGTTCCTTTTCCTGAAAATAGGGCTTCAGAAAATACGCTGCGCCAATGATCAGAATACCTGCCAGAAACAGGAGTAATGCCCCCGTGGCTTGTCTGGTCATCGAATTCTCCCGGGTTATACTTCAAACGGGCACAATGTGCGCTCTTGTGTTCACCGCGGAGACGCAAAGAGCGCAGAGAAAACGCAGAGGAATTCTATAAGAATTTGACGGCTCTCTGCGTTCTCTCCGCGCTCTTTGCGTCTCCGCGGTGAACACAAGAGCGCACATTATGACAGTTCAAAGTATAGCCGTTAGCCATTTATCGTTTGCCGTCAGTACTGACCTCTTGCCCTTTGGGCACGGCCGACAACTATTCCTTGAATTTTACCACATCGAAGTCCGGTGATTCCGCCAGTACTTCTTCCAGCCCGCGGAGCAGCTCCCGCGGGTTGTCCGCGGCTTTGTAAATGGTGCGGCCGGGTTGGTTGAGGGAATGATTCGTGCCTATGCAAAAGCCTATCGTATGGATAACGATGGGCGATCTTCGGAGGATTTGTCCGACGATGGGCGTGGGGTCCTGAGTTGGTGGCTCGGCTTGTCCGTCCGTTACGATCACCAGGTGGTACTCACCGTAGCCGGCCTGAGAGCGGGCCGAAGCTTCCAGTTTTTGATAGCCGAGAAGCACGGCATCGTACAGTGGCGTGGCATTGCCCGGAGTGGTGGCATTCACGGCGGCAATGAATTTTTCTCTGTTTTCCAGTCCCAAGGGGACCTTTTCTCTAATGCCGATCGCATCGAAAACCGCAAGGCCCAGGTTGGCATCTCCTGGAACAGTCTTGGCAAACTGGGCGAGGGCTATTTTTGCCGCGGCGGATTTTGTCATGTTTCCAGAGCACCTGACTTCTCCCATGCTTCCGGAGCTGTCCAAAACGACGTAATAGTTCCTGGCCAAAAGATTGCCGGAGAGGGTGATTTCGCCTCCGTCCGTTGCTGGTGGCGGCCAGGAGGCCTCGTTCGTCACCTTGTCGGGCTGTTGTACCTGTGTGCTCTGAGGCGCCGGAGCCGCTTTCCGGTCTTCCTGAGGTGTCCGGGGCTGCGGTTGAGGTTGAGGTTGAGGAATCGCCTTCTGGTCTTTCCGGGCGGCCTGGGGAGGCGGAGTGTCTTTATCCTTGTCTTTGCCGCAGGAAAGCAATCCCCCTGCCAGACTCAGGATGAGCACGGCAATGAAAAGAGTGCGTTTTGCCTTCATAATGTTTCCTTCTTCTCGCTAGAAAGGCTTAAAGACAGTGGACTCGGCCTCTACCTGGATGATGCGGAATTCGACCCGCATGTTGTTCCGCCATTCCTGCTCCGTCTTGGGCGGGCACGGATCGTTGCCGCAAACCCCGTTCTTGGGCCGCATGATGCCATGGCCCACAACGGCAAACTGGCTCTCGTCCAACGTTATCCCGCGGCTTGCGGCATAGGCGATGACACTGTTTCGAACGGCGGTGGCCCTTGTCAGGCTGAGGTTTTTGGCCGATTGCTTGATACGCCCCAAGACGACTTCGGGGCTGCCCTGCTTCTTTCCATTCAGGTAGGCCATGGGGTCGCTGTGGCCTTCGACCGAAATGAGTGCTCCGCCATAGGTCGATGCCAGCTCCACGACGCGCGCGAAAGCCTCGGCATAGAGGTCGGCGGGAAACGTGTTCTGATTGGGCTGGAAGTACACTTCGAAGGAAAAGAGCTCACCCTCCGCAAGGGCTCCCTGCTGCTGTTTGCGAGTGATCACCGAGGCCACCCGGTCCTTGTCGAACCGCTGAGCCTCGACGCCCGCCGTGTCTTTCAAGCCCGCTTTGAACCGTTCGTAATCCCATTTGGCGTGGTCGAGAGCAACGCGCTTTCCGATCAATCCGATGGAAGTGAAGGCGATTTGAGCCTCTTCGGTAAGCTTCGAGAAGTTGCGCGGGTAGTTGGGGTCGCCGAAGAACTTCACATTGCCCTTGTACCCCACGTACTCACAATCGTTGTACATGGCTTCGGCATCCGCCACGGCCTGAGGACTGTCGAGAAGGATTTCCGCCGCGGCGCCGATCATCTTCTGGTAGTCCGCGAGGCGCGCTTCCTTGTTTTTGAAAAGATCGCGAAGCTCCTCTTCGGATGCCATCAGCCCCTTGACAAAATTTTCCACCTGATCGCGATTGAGCTCCAGGTAGTCGCTGCGCACCGCATAGACGTCCGCGATGATCCGGTTGGCGGTCTTGGTCGTAAGCAGGATTCGGGCTCCCTTGACGGAGCCTTCGGCACCGGTTCCCACGGTTCCGTTGGACGTGAGCATCAGGGCATCCGGGCTGATGACCGTGGCCGCGTGTACCTCCGGGCTCGGGAGCGCCGCTGCCGGAGCTTCGTCATTACCCGTGAGGTCTCGTGTCCATTTGATGACGACTTCCCGTGTGGAAAGACCCGCGTCGCGGAGCATCTCGGTAAGCAGTTGGACATGAGGGCCATAGGCCTGCACCGAGATCGTCTTCCCCTTCAAGTCGCTGACTGTCTTTATCCCTTCCTTGACCACCAGGGCGTCGCCTCCGCTGGACCACGTCATCTGGTAAATGATTACGGGCCTGGTGCGGGGATCGCCGGAGAGCAGCTCGGAAGCCATGTTGATCATGCCCAGAGTACCCCGAAGATAGGGAGAGTCGCCGCGCCGGTACGCTTCGACCTGCTTTTTGAAATCGTCTTCCCGGGCCAGCTTGAGATTGAGCCCCAGTCGATCGAAGATGGAGCCCTTCGCCGTCGTGCGGGAGTTACCGTTGGCCAGAACTGTGGCGATGTCCCCGCCCCAAGTAATGAGCGGCACCTGCACGGAAGGGCTCTTTTGAACCTGGCCCACCTGACCCTGAATGACTTTGGCGAGCGGTGGAGATTCAACGTACTGCACTCCGTGAGCCGATCCGGAAATAAGAAGTCCAAAAGCCAGCACCATCAAAAGCGCCTTGTTCGTTCCAGTCCATCGCATTGCCAGCCTCCTTATGTGTGTGTCCGTGAAGGTTTCGGGTGTCCGGTTTGGTGTGGCTCTTTCCCCTATCCTGCATCGATATCGTCTAACGTCTGAAAAGAATCGGGATGCCGCAGATCGAATTCCGTAACGTATTGCAGATATTCAGGATCAAACCCATTCCGGCGTATTGCCTGAATCAGGCTCCCAAAGTCGGCGGTCTTCTTGACCGATGTTGAAGTCGCCTCGAAAGCCAGCGGATAGTCGGCGACGATTCGTGCTCCGTGCCGATTGTTGCCGTCTTTGGCTTCGCCGTCTGAATAGTATTGAGAGAGAACCAGGATACGGGTTCCCAGGAAGACGGCCTCTTCGAGGTCATGAGTGACAAAAAAGACGGTCATTTTGAATTTTTCCCACATCTCCAGCAAAAATATCTGCATATGCTCGCGAGTTCCCGGATCGAGAGCGCCGAAGGGCTCGTCCATGAGTAGAATCCGGGGCTTCATGATAAGCGCCTGTGCGATTGCCACCCGCTGCTGCATGCCGCCCGAGAGCTCATGGGGATACTTGTGGACGTGGTCGCCAAGGCGGACCTGCTCCAGGAAATCCATGGCTTCCCCGCGAAACTGATCTTTCTTGCGCAGCCGGGTCAGGAAGCTGCTCGATAGATCCAACCCCAGCATAACATTTCGAAGAACCGTGAGATGAGGGAAAAGCGAATAACGCTGGTAGACGATGCCTCGGTCCGTATTGGGAGTGTCCACCGGCTTGCCGCCGATAAGAAGAGCTCCCGACGTCACCTGCTCCTGGCCGAGGATAAGCCGAAGCAAGGTGGATTTTCCGCATCCGCTGGGACCGACCACGGTACAAAGCTCTCCTTTTCTGACGGCCAGATCGATATCCTCGAGGATTATCTTAGGGCCATAGCACTTGTGAACGTCTTCCAGGTACAGCAGCGACCTGTCACGAAGGGCTCGAAGAGCTTTCTTCTCATCCATGGGGCTTCCCATTCACTCCTTTGAAACGAGGTACCACGAATAGCGCATGGAAATCCATGTTTGCAGCAATCGGTCGAAAACGAATCCCAGAAAGGTGATCCAGATCACATAAGGCAGAATGATATCCATCGATAGATAGCGTCGAACAAGGTAGATGCGGTATCCAAGCCCGTCGGTCGAGGCAATGGCCTCGGCGGCTATCAGAAAGAGCCATGCCGATCCGAGCGACAGCCTCGTCGAGTCGATCAGGCACGGCATGATTTGAGGCAGCACGATTCGATAAACCACGGACAATTGCGACGCTCCCAGGGTGAGGGCCTTGGGGATCTGTTCCGTCGGAATCTTCAGGGTTGCCAGGTAAACGCCACGGGTGATCGAAGGGAAAGTGCCGATAAAGATCAAAACCACCTTGGCGGTTTCCTCGACGCCGAAGACGATGAACAGAATCGGTAAAACAGCCAGGGGAGGAACGATGGAAATGAACGTGACGAAGGCGAGCGACAGGCTCCGGAGCCCGGGGAACAACCCCATGTTCAAACCGACGAAAAGGGCAAGAGCGGCTGCACTGCCGATTCCGAGCGCGAGACGTTTGACGCTTGCAAGCGTATCCTCCCAGAGCAGGTACTTTCCGGTGCGTTTGTCTTCCGTAAAAGCCATCAGCTCAACCGCGCCGGCCATCTTGCCTATTGTGGGAACGACCTTGTCGGCTGGATTCTGCCGAAAACGCACTTCGGAAGCGATCAGGTAGACGCAGATCAACATTACGAAAGGCAGCAGAGCCAACAACACCTGGAGCCCCCGCGACGGCCTGGCATACAGGCCTAGAAATCTCGACTCTTCTTGCCGTGTCTTCCCGTCTACCTTCTCATCTTCCACGGGTGATCCTCTCCCCTACATCGGGCATCGATGAACGAGTGCGGCTCATCACAGAGAATTCTTTGCGGCCATTTCCATGAATGAGGCATCGAAGCGCAGCTTCACGTTCTTCGAATCGCCAAGTATAGAGCCATCGGGAAAGGCGATGCCCACATGGTCTTTCGACGTCGCCCCCTGTCCGTACAGCCCATGGGCGAAGCAAAATGAGCGGACGTATTCCATCGTCTTTTTCAGCTCCGGCCCCCTGGTGAATTCCACCGCCTCGGAAGCCTGGTAAAACATTCTTGTGGTGCGAAGCTGAGCGCGAAACTCCGCCTCGGTGCCTCCCGAGGTTTTGGCCATGAACAGGATGGCATCTTTTCCCGCCTTGCTGTGGCCGGACATGACCTCCATGGTTTCGTACCAGGCACCGCTCAGGGCTTTCTTGAGCTTCTCCGGAGCGCTCGTTCGGACCACCATCAGGTCCATGATCTCACCGGGAATCATGGACGAGTCGAAGACGAGGCTGGATTCCTTCGCGTTTCGCACCTGCATGAGGAGCGGATTCCAGGTGACGACGGAAGCCTTCTTGTCCGAGCTGGAAAGGAAGAGACCTGCAATATCGGCATCGCTGGTGTTCACCGTCGTGAGATCACGCTCGGTGAGGCCATTTTGCTCGAGGGCGCGGGCAAGCAGGTAATGGGAGACGGAAAGCTCCACGAGCATGACCTTTCGTCCCTTGAGATCCTTGACCGTGGTGCCGTTTCTAACCACGATTCCATCGTTTCCATTGGAAAAATCGCCAACGAGGATAACGGAGCTGTCTATGCCCCCCACCGCGGGAATGGTCAGTGCATCCATGTTGGTCATGGCGCAGCCGTCGAACTGGCCGGCGGTATAAAGATTGATGGATTCGATGTAGTCGTTCACAAGAACCAGCTCGATTTCGAGGCCATACTTGTCGGCCCATTTCTTCAGTATGCCGGAATCAGCCGCATAAGCCCAAGGCTCCCAACCCGTGTAATGGGACCATGCGATGCGAAGCTTCTCCGCGGCCCGGGCTTCATGACTTTGAATACCAAGGCAGCTTACCAGGACACTCACCATTAAAATGACCCTGAACATCTTGATGACATACTTTGAAAGACCCATGTAATTCCTCCACTCCAATGCATTCCTGCCGACTCGGCCTTCCGGCCCCTGGCTCAATCTCAATCTCAATTTCAATCTCAATCTCGAGCCCCTTCCACGTCAATCAAGAAAGTCGCAATTCTGGCCCGGTCTCCCTGCTCCATTTTGCGGATATTCTGCTCAGCCTCCGCCGTCATGCGATCCATTTCCAGAATGACGCCGGCCATTTGCGGCAAAGCTTCCCGGCGGAATCTGGAAATTTCATCCATGGCGGCGTGAATATCGACGAACGCCCCTCTCAGGGATTCCATATCGAGCTGCGCGGAGGAAGCCTGTTTATGGATCTCGGTGCCTTGTGTGCGCAATTGCTGCGCAGTGTGAGCGATCAGATTCGATGTAGTCCGGTTTATGGCTTCGATTTTATCGATAGTGACCTTTTGATGGGCCAGCGCCATGGCTACCGTCACAGCCACCTGGAGGGCGTAGACGGTTACGTTTTGAGCCCGATCCACTCCGCGTATCAGTTCTTTGTTGTTGCGCACGATGAGCTCTGTTGCCATGACTCCCTGCTGAGTGACGGCAAGCTGCTGTTGCAGGTCGATCAGCCGTTGGCGCAGGGGAAAGAGAAGCTCCGAGCGGACGAATTCCTTTCGGAGCTCATCGTCGGTGAGATCTCGCTCGAGCACATACTCCAACTTTTGATCGATGATTTGTCCCAGCTTGATAACCTGCTCCAGTTGTAGGGTTATCTGGCGCATTCGCTTCTGGTCTTCCACCAGAATGCCGTTGTCTCTCTGGAGCTGCTTTCTGCCTTCGTGCAGAGAATTTAGAATGGCGTTTATAACCGTCTTGGAGCTTTCATACCTCGAGAAGTACCTCTTCAAAGGCTGCCCGACCCCGGGAACCCATCCAAGCATGCGGGAAAACCAGCCGGCATCCAGGTCGAACCGTGCCGGGTCCAGCTCTTCCACGTTCATCTTGAGCTCGATCAGAGCATTGGCCACCGGACCACCGTCTTCCCCTCTTTTTACCAGCGTATGGATGGGCTCTTCGAGCATGCGGCTGAACTGTCCGGCCTTCTGCTGGGTGGTAAACCCCATGGTTTCGATGGCCGCCTTGTTTCGCTCCTGGGCGTCGATGTCATCCCGGCTGAAGCTCATGAGCTTCTCCACGAACTGCTGAGCCATTGTATCGAGGGCAGTATCCTGCTCGGGAACCGCCTGAATGGATTTGGGCTCGGTAAGCTTCAGCTCTTGCCGGATTCCTTCAGGGGAGGGAAGGATAAGCGGAATTGCCGTCTGGTCTGCCATTTACATCCTCCTTTGATTTTTTTTCAAGAAAAGTGGTCAGATTTCCACTCTTGTACATCATGTCAGAAATCGAGACCTGACCCCAGCTCACCACTCGTCCACGTTGACTTACCCTTTCATGCGTGCAGCTCGTCTGGTGCAATGGAATGGCGGGGCCGGAAGGTTAGATTCACTTCAACGTCCTCATCCAGCTTTCCAAGGATCGTAATCATTCGATCCAGCGTAAAGCGCACAAGCCGCGCATTGCGGATACGCGAAAACTCCGAATGCCCTACACCTGTTAGTTTTTCAGCCTCGCGTGTCGATAACCCACGCTCGTCAAGCGTATGAATGATCTTTGCCGCAAGGATAGCGCGCGCCTGTTCAACGCTGGCGTTGGTTCGGCCGAAGTCGCGAAACGCGTTGCCGCTGCCTCGGATAAGTTCAAAATCGTCGTTCATTGCAAAGCCTCCTTCAGTCGTTTCAGGCGGTCACGGATAAGATCGACCTCCATTTGAGGCGTTTTAATTCCTGTCTTGGATTTTTTCTGAAAGGCGTGGATGACCCAAACATCAGCGCCGATCTTAACGGTGTAGATGGCCCGGTAAGCATCCCCTCTATGCCGAAGCGCAATTTCGAACACGTCGCCGTCAGCGCCTTTAAACGGCTTGGCCGTGTCCGCTTTGCCGCCCTCGGCAGCTATCGTGAGAGCGCTCAACATGTCGCTCCGCACATCATCGGGGAATTCCTCGAAATCCCTCCGGGCTGCTTTGATCCATGAAATGGGCCGCGTATTTCTCATAAATTGGATGTTGACATATTTGTCACCACTTGGCAAGCTCTTTCTCGCCCGCCCTACCCCTCATCGTTTTGTTTACTGTTTGCCCTGTGGAAAACCACGCAAACCGGCGCGGTGATCTAGAAGCATGCGGAAATGACGGTGGCAACTGTTACCCGAAACAAGAGGTTTTTGAACCATGCCGGAATGACGAAGGTGTCAACTACAGAATGAAGGATGCCAGAAATCTTTAACCGCTCTCGATGAATCTATAGAGCAGGTCTCTCAGACTGAGCTACCCACCGTTATCCCTCTTGTGCTTCGCACACCGGCAAATTCTTGCCGGTGCCACCCGCCCGTCTACTGTCGATTTGCCTCCTGTGCCTCGCTCACCGGCAACAACTTGCCGGTGCCACCCGCGGCCCCAACTGACCCACCCCAGGTGTTTTCTCTAACGTGCTGATTAATGTATTTGCAACAACTGCAATCGCATCTAATTCCCATATTGGTTTATCGCAAGGATCTACACACGCAAGCGGTACAGCAACACCAATAATGGTAGATCCAACAATAACTGCTTTGCCAGCTACTATTTTATTAATTGAATCCATATCTAATAACAATAGTCTCTCTATACTAAGTCGGCTAGGATTTGTATCAGATATAGATATCTCAATTTTATAGCCTTTAAGTAATTGTATAGACTTGCCTGTTACCATGGACGCAATTACAGCTTCATAGCTAGAATAGAATGATTCATCATTAAAACTGATCATGTCCTTTATTGAGCAATGATCGCCAATAGCTAATGAATGGTCAGCATATTTCAGATTGTCTAATATTGGTTCAAATAAATATGGTTTTTTTATTTTACTTCGAATCTCATTACTTCTTGGAAGTATTAATTTATTAGATCTTGAAACTGTATCTATTAATAAGTTGTCAGCATATTTATTTCCACTAGCACCAAAGAAGTGAAAATCATAAAATATACATCTCGCATCACTTCTTTGTAACTTATCAATAACTTCAGCGTCAATTATCCTATTTTCGATCTTACCACCAAAATACTTCAACGTTTCATCATCAAAGACAATTATTACTACATTTTCCATATTATTTTCTGGGCTACATAGAAGACAGTTATGTGTTAATAACAAAACAACAGTAATTACTAAACCTATTATCCTAACAAATAACATGACCGTGTCACCTCTATATCCAATTTAGCGAAAATTAATGCAACAACCTTCCAACCATATAGCACTACGCGTAGTTCTAACCTTGCCCTCATTTAAGCAAGACCAGACTTTTATATTCGTATAAACACATCCCCCCGGAATCATATGTGTGCTACCAGACACGCAAATATCATCTTCCAACTTCCAGCCTGCTTTACATGTTTCTTCTGGTTCGGGAGCATCAGCTGGATACCCTTGGATCGTCCATTTTCCATCGCAGATTCTGAAAATGACAGCCTCAATTATCGTGATCATGCTCAATCTCCCCTATCTTGTAGTAAATCCATCATCGCCATTCCTCGAGCTTAAGCCATGAATTGGCGTATGTGCAGTTTGGCTTGGCTGAGCAAGGGCAGGCATAATTCTCAGAGCAATATGCTATGTTTTTATAGGTGTAGCATTGGGATGGCGGAACGCCAGGGTTGTAATTACCGCAATAAGCCTGACTCGTCTTCTTGACATTTCCAGTTATTTCTATATCTCGTGGAAAAGCACAACCGCAGTCGGAAAACGTCGGTAAATAGTATACGGAAACCCACTGCGAGCCGGCGTAGCCGGTATATGTCTTGGCATGTTTGCACCGGTCGGTGGCTGTTACGATGAATTCTCCGGTGGCTGAACTGGAGAGAGTGAGCACACCAGACGTGTCTATCGATGCGCCCGTGCCGCTCACCTCCCATTTGTAGGGTTGGCATCCGCCGGTTGCTCCGAACTGGTAAGTTTTCGACTTCAGAAAGATTCCATCAGAGACAGGAGAAGTTACAGCGGGCTCCCAGCCTGAAGGATAGGTGGGTTCACCAGGTAATGTGTAACCGCCGCCACCCGATCCACTGTTGCAGTCCACAGTTTCACTATCGTCTGCCCCCCACTGCCCGAAGGCCGGCTACAAGGCACAAAATCATCACCACAATCGGAAGGATTGTCTTCACTTGTAGTGTCTTTGTCATAAGTTCATCCCTTCATATATCGGTTATCCTTTGAAACGTCTCGTGACCGGAGGAGTGTTCTGACTTTGGGATCATGCACGTGAGTCAGTAAACTACCTTTACCGTAAAATCCCTTGACTCTCCCCCGGCAGTGACCGACATTTGCACTCATGAGGATTTAGAGCGAAAAAATGTTAGGAGGATATGGCGCCTTTTTTCCGCCGCAAAGCATGAAAAAAAAAGCTCAAATACCACGATCTCCGGTATTCCAAATAGAGCCCCGGCACCAATTGCTTTTCTCTGCGCCACCTACCTACCTACCTACCTACCTACCTACCTACCTTCTCTTATCGATATGCAATGAAAAATAAATCAAGGAGCCCATTAGCCTCAGCCTCCTTTCGGCCACAGAAGGCTTTACATCTTGGCGCCTGTTATTTTCCCGAAAGTCCCTTTTCTTCATCGAGAGAAAAAGACCTCGATTCAAAAACATCGCAACACTCGGAGCCAGGTTAGCCAAGAGAAGCCATTCCGTGCCGGCTCAAGTCGTGATCCATAGAAGCCCGGTAAGTTATGTCCAGTGGAGCATGCGCAAGAAAAGCGACGAAAAAGACTGCTCCCTCAAAGCATTGAGGGCTCCCCTTCCATTTCACTTGCTGCGGCGCCAAATCGCGACTTGGGTTGGCGCCTATAAAATGCAAAGTGCGTGCCAATCTCTCATTCTTTAGAGAAATACTTGTAACTAGCGATAATTTAAAGAAATAATAATGGTGGGCCAGCGCAGAAAAGAAGAGGCAACTGTAACTCAAGGTTACTATTATTCAAAAACAGGGGCGAAAAGAGCGTGAAAAGGTAACGAATTCTACGGCGCTTAAATCCTTCGAAAGCCGTACAATGTCCCAAATTTTTGTTAGCGCGCATAAGGGTTGTGCTTTCTCATGTGGGGCAGGCTTTCCAGCCTGCCATTTTTGAATGCCAGCCGCGGGTGGCAGGCTGGAAAGCCTGCCCCACAACTGAGAGCTAACCCAAGACTTATGTGCGCTAACAAAAATGTTACCCTCGGTTAAGGCAACCGCATGCGTTCCATGGAAACACTCCCGAATCGCGTACAACGGGCTTGTTCCGATATCTCCGTAAACGATGCCAAGCGAGCCCAGCGCAAAGAGAAGTGTGGTTGGTGAAAAAAGAGAGGCCCCTCCGTGATTCGAAGAACAGTTAGTCGAAGGGTTGTACTGGTTAGACATTGTCAAATGGCCTGAGATTTACGTGGGTAAAAAAGAGTTTCATCCTGAATAACCACCCGCACCGTTAGAATTTCGTACAATGAAGTTTTCATCAGTAGGTGATTTCGCACTTCAAGTCCACATCTTTAGTTTCTGAACATCCACTTTAGGAAGCGTGTCTGCGGAAAACCGCTTTACCGTTTCGTTTGTTCCGACATTTGAGGAATGCTATGATAATATGCTGCCTTTTGAGATTACACCATGTGTGTAAGCGCCTTGAATTGGGGTGTGGAGGTCCATGAAGATGAGCTACAAGCCGCGTTTTTGGAAAGAGGGCATAAGCCTAACCCTGCTTAGCGGTCTAATCCTGCTCTTGCTGCTGGCCTTCATCGGCCTGGAGTTCAAAACTTCGAATCCTGATCTTGAAAACCGGGTTCGCAACATGGTCAAAGAGCAAGAAGGGCTACCCACATAAGCCGGGACACTCTGGAAGCAGCAAGCTCAAGCATAGTTCTCACGCGAAGGCGCGAAGACGCTAAGAGGAACCGGCTCTTTTTTCGCGCCTTCGCGCCTTCGCGTGAGATATGTCCCGCCTTATGTGGGTAGCCTCGAAGGGCATGTTGGTAGTTTCTATTTGGCCATTATCATCGCCTTCTATTTCCTTCCGAACAATATAGCGAGAAGAAGGCCGGAGCCGGTCACGTTGCCGCTCCGGGCCTTGAGGAGATAAGCAATGCTGCGCACTGTTCGCTTGAAATTCCTATTCCTTTTGGTACTTACCGCCATCGCCATTGTTTTCGTACTACCTTCTTTCACCGGCAACCTGCCGTCCTGGTGGGGAAAATACATAAGCCACGGCTTGAATCTGGGGCTGGACTTAAAGGGCGGTATGCACCTGATCCTGCAGGTGGACATGGACCAGGCCGTCCACAACGTCTTGAACCGCAGCGCCTCCGACTTGAAAGAGAAAGCCGGAAAACGGGGACTTGAGCTGCAGGTGGGTGACATCTCAGGAGTAAGCTTGCCCGTGACCTTGGTCAATAAAGACGAGCAAGCGGCCTTCCAGTTGCTGATGAAGGAGGAGTATCCCAACCTGGAGGTCAACGGATCATCGAGCCAGGCCGGCGGTCAGACCTATGATATCAAGCTAAAGCCTGAGGAATTCAATCGACTCGAGGAGCGCACCGTATCGCAAAGCATGGAGGTGCTGCGTAATCGAATCGACCAGTTCGGAGTGACAGAGCCCGTGCTGGTACGCCAGGGTACGGACAACATCGTGGTGCAGTTGCCCGGAATCCAGGAGCCCCAACGGGCTTTGGACCTCATCGGTCAGACGGCTCAATTGGAGTTCAAATTGGTGGACGAGCAGAGGAGCCTGAATCTGTCCGATTTGATCGAACAGGCTATCAAGAAAGGAGAGCTGAAACCCGGCTATACCCATGAGCAGCTCAATCATGCTTTGGCCGGGAAAATCCCGGCGGGTGACGAGATCTACATAGAAAAGAGCCTCAACCGGCAGACCGGACGCATCGAGAGCAATCCACTGCTGTTGAAAAAGACGGTACTCCTCACCGGAGATGCAATCAGCAATGCCCAGGAGAGCATTGGCGAGCACAATGAGTCATACGTATCTATAGACTTCGACAGCCGGGGAGGCGCGGAATTTGCCAGGATCACGGGAGAGTATGTCCATCGCCGCTTTGCGATCATCCTCGATGACGTGGTGCGCTCGGCTCCGGTCATTCAAGAGCGCATCACCGGCGGCAAAGCCCAGATCACCGGATCGTTCACCTCCCAGGAGGCCCATGATCTCGCCATAGTCCTTCGGGCCGGTTCCTTGCCTACCAACATCAAGATCGTCCAAAACATCACCGTGGGCCCATCACTGGGAGCCGACTCGATCAGGGAAGGTCTCATCGCGGGTCTTATCGGAACCATCCTGGTCGTGGCCTTTATGATCTTCTACTATCGTCTCTCCGGGCTGGTGGCCGACTATGCAGTGGTGATAAACGTCATCTTCCTTCTGGGAGCTTTGTCCCTTTTGGGAGCCACCCTCACGCTGCCGGGCATTGCCGGCATCATCTTGTCGGTGGGGATGGCGGTGGATTCCAACGTGCTGATCTATGAACGGATGCGAGAAGAGCTTCATACCGGAAAAACACTGAGAAGCAGCATCGAAGGAGGCTATGACAAAGCCTTCTTGACCATCATCGATTCTCACGTCACCACTCTGATCACCTCGGTGGTCCTTTTTATGTTCGGCACCGGTCCCATAAAGGGTTTTGCCGTCACTCTCAGTCTCGGCGTCATCCTCAATCTGTTTACCGCTCTTTTCGGCACGCGGGTGGTCTACGACTGGCTTCTGATCAAGCGATGGATAAAGAAGATCAACTTCTACCAGCTCTTCGAGAAGCCCAGCATCGATTTTGTGGGCTGGCGCCGCTACGCTTTTGCACTCTCCGGAGCACTCACCCTTTTAGGGATCATCGGCTTTGTGCAGCTTAGCCGTGGCCACGGCAATCTCGGGGTGGAGTTCAGCGGGGGCACATTGGTTCAGATGACAGCCACACAGCCATTCACGGTAAACGAGGTCCGAGAGGCCCTCAACAGAGAGGGGCTGGGGCACGCCGAGATCCAACCGGTAAAAGGCGCCAGGGAGCTCGTCATCAAGCTGAAAAAGTCCGAGGAATCCGTTGGGCAGATCTCCGATCATATGGCCGGGATCTTGAATAAGTCTCTAACCGGCAATCGCTTCGAGGTCATCGGAAAATCGGAGATCAGCGCCTCCATCGGCCGGTACCTTCGAAACAAGGCGCTAATCGCCATCATGATCTCCATGGCATGTATCGTAGTCTACATCGCATGGCGCTTTCAATTCATCTTCGGGGTGGGGGCCGCCATAGCCACCTTTCACGACGTCCTTGCTGTTTTGGGAATCTTCTGGCTGCTCGACAAAGAGATCACCCTGCTTGTGGTTACCGCCCTCCTCACCCTTGCGGGCTATTCTCTGACGGATACGGTGGTGGTTTTCGACCGCATCCGGGAGAATATGACGGCTCGAAGGCGGGACAATCTTGGCGAAGTTATCAATTTGAGCGTCAACGAAGTACTATCCCGCACTATCATCACCGGCGGGACTGTGTTCCTGGTAGTCTTCGCCCTCTATCTGTTCGGGGGGGTAGTACTGCACGATTTTGCACTGGCGATGCTGCTGGGAATCTTCGTAGGTACGTATTCCTCGATCTTTGTGGCCAGTCCCTTCGTTTTCGCTTGGCGTAAAGAGGCTCGACAAGCAGCAGCGAAAAAAGAAGAGGCTCCGGATCTATCGGATCTTCGGCAGGAACGGGAAGAGAAAAAAAACCAAGGCCCCGGGCCAAAGCAAAAAAGGCGGAAAATATAAGCGCCGGGGACGATGCCGGGGATGGCATCCGCGAGGTGCATTGCAACACCGTGAAAGGATCAAGGAAGGATAGATGCCGGCTCCCCGGGGGGGCGGCCGCACCGAAACGCGCCACGCCCGCCGGGCAGACAAAGAGGGGACGGAGGGCGAAAGGAGGGGGGCGGAGTGT
>Ga0074199_1001412_pt1 | contig 21270 bp, 15 predicted proteins | sample EPASupsiteSAE347_FD_64528 | JGI IMG/M metagenome (GOLD analysis project Ga0074199, IMG submission 64528) | Bioremediated contaminated groundwater from EPA Superfund site, New Mexico - Sample SAE3-47 | ecosystem: Environmental > Aquatic > Deep subsurface > Groundwater > Contaminated ... | reverse complement strand
TGAACTTCAGGGTTAAGATCGATCCTATGACGGCGCATGATAGCTATTCGGCCTGGCGGGAGGAGGATCACGATGATCTGGTTCTTTCGGTGGCGCTGGCGGCCTGGTGGGGGGAGAATGGGGCGAAGGAGGTGCCTATTGTGCGGCCAGGGGTGGTGAGGAGGAGGTCGAAGTGGAGGAGGGGGACATATTGAGATGAACACTTGGCAGATAAGGCCAAGGGCGACGTGGAATTCGTCGTGACCGGCGAGCTTTCGGAGGCAGTTTATGCTGCTAAAGACCCTCCGCTATTTTCAAACGCAATACACCGGGCGACCAGACGACCGAATCGGGCCAGCCCAGAAGCATTTCCAGGCGGTCCTGGAGATGGAGCATCCGAAGAGCTGCGCGACTTGGCCCGGAATGTCTGGGAGATTGCGGCCCGAGATCTCAAGGCCAGTGAGCCGGGGATGTATGTCGGACAGAAATTTTTAGAATAATAGTGGCTGGAGAAGATGATTCTTGATGCTATGGAGAAGTAGTTTATATCATATAAACCAATAAGCAAATATGGCCTTCTGGCTTTGCATACTCAATAGAGAGAACTTCGAGACGATCAAGAAAGAACATGTCTGGGGCGTGGCAGAACGCCATAAAAAGCAGCTATCCAAAGCTATGCCTGGAGAGCTCTGCGCATTCTACCTTATTGCCGAGGGCGCGGGTGACAGCCGGAAAGAACCTGTGATTGGCGGGATCGCTGAGATCGCTTCCGAGCCATACGAAGACCTTTCTGATATATTCCCTTCCAAACGGAATCCATCCGAGGTATATCCATATCGGGTCGGATTGAAGTCCATTAAGATCTTTGAGCCTTATGTACCCTTCAAACCGCTTATCCCTCATTTAAATTTTATAACAAATAAGAATAATTATTCTGGCCATCTTCTCGGAAAAGCTATGAGAGAAATATCCAAGGAAGATATGAGACAGATACTTGAGATGCAGTATTAACCAAAAATCTTATCGCTAACGAATTTAACGAGGGATAAATGGCAGAGGAGATCGAGATAGGAATAAGGCAGAAGCTGAGAGAGGATTTCATTTCGGGTGAGCCAAATGCCCTCACAGATGAGGCCCTTCTTGAGTTGCTCTTAAGCTATGCTCTGAGCAGAGGAGATCCAGAGCCTCTGGCAAAGCGGCTCATCCTGGAACTTGGTGGATTGGATGGCGTTTTGTCCTCTGATTTTGATGCCCTTTGCAGGGTAAAAGGAGTAAAGTCATATACTGCAACTCTATTGAAGCTTGCGGGACATCTTCGATCCAAGGAGACTGCAATGGGTCCACAGAGCGGGACTGCCAGAAAGCCACAGAAAAGCCAAATAGAGATCAAATCCACTTCGCAACATGAGCCAATAGCGCTTCAACGCGCAGCTAGACCAATTCACAGATCAAGCCTAGCCAGGCCCAAAAGCGATCTCTTCACCAACTCAGTTCTAAAGGAGGCCATTGAGCTTCTGCCTGCGATACCTGATACGGAAGACATCGGTATAATCAGAGCCTTCCTCAAGGAGAACCTCCCCTTCAGCGGCCAGAATACCAGAGACAGATACGTTCCCTACGTTGTAAACAGATTGTTTCCCGACGGCAGGGCAGATCTGGCTCTGAGATCTTTTGCAGGGATTTACTCCGGACGCCAGGAGCTTCGAGATGCCTGCTTTTACCGGTTTTGCAAGGCAGAGCCCTTGATGCTCTCTGTCTGTCATGACCTGCTGTTGCCAGCTATTGGGTACGGCCAAATGGACCGGGCCAGGATCAGAGAATATCTATCCGATCGTTATCCTTCTTCCAAGGTAATCCACCTTTGCGCCAAAGCAATAGTCAACTCTCTGGTGGCCGGTGGCGTGGCCAGATCTGATAAACGGAAAATAAGCTTCAATTATCGCACTCCTGCCGTGGCATCCCTGGCCTTCCTGATCCACAGTGAGTTCCCAGCGCCGGGAATGTACGAGATCTCCTGGCTGGAGAACAGTCCGCTGATAAGGGCAATGTTCTGGGACCCTGACCGCTTGCTTCCCGGACTCTATGAGCTGAGGAACCTGGGCTTGATTTCCAAGATCTCCGAGATCGATAATATTCGCCAGTTCACAACCGAGTTCACTTTGGACGAGCTGGTGGACCACCTCAAATCCAGGGCGAAGCCCGTATAAGGGCCTCTGAACACAAGGCATCAAAATATTTTATGAGAGAGGGATAGAGATGAAGGATGCAGATATCATTGAAATCATGGTGTCCAAGCTGCGGGTACCAGTGGGCAGGCACCTCTATGGCGTGGTAGGCTCCTACGATGCCCTGGAGCGCTTCAGCCGCAGTCTATTGGAGGCCAAGACGCCGGACGGTTTGCCTTTCCCGCAGCCCATCTCAATCAACAAAGGCATCTTTGCGGCTATACCCGAGAACGAGTTCAAAAAGCTGGCTGAAGACGAGCCCAGATATCCAGAGGTAATTAGAGTCCGGCTGGCCCAGGCATTTGAAGAATTTTTGCGCGTGACTCTGCGGCAGGGGCTGGTTGTTCTGAGGGATCTGGAGGTGCTCTTCACCTACGACCTGGATCTCAGTCCCTTCAGGACATTATGCACCGATAAGCAGAGAGCTATACTGCTTCTGCCGGGAGAGAGATCTGGGGAGAGGATATGCATGTTCGGCTCAGATGACACCTTCCTGCCGGTAGATCTGATAGCCAGTGATCACTTATGGATTCTAAGGTAGAAATGCATGAGGCGTGAAGATCTATTAGAGCTGCATTATATCGCCCATTTTGACAATATTATCTCCGTCCTGCAAAACGGAATCCTCTCTCATTCATCAGCGAAAGGTCTTCCTCATAGGTCAGTCGCTTCTGAAGTTGTTCAAGATAAACGAAGATCAAAATTTGTGCCGCCAGGACAGCCTCTGCACAATTACGTCAATCTGTATGTCTGCGGAAGAAATCCGATGCTTTTCAAGCTGAAGTTCAGTTGCGGATATTCTGAACTCTGCGTCTTGAGTATTCAGTCTGAAGTTCTGGATCTGCCCGGAGTCATAATAAGCGATCGTAACGCATCCAGTGACTACGTCCTCTTTCGGCCTGCGCCCGAAGGGCTGGAGATTGTCAATAAGGATTTGGTCTTTGCCAGGTACTGGAACCAGCCTGATGAGATTGAAAAAGAGAAGCATGTGTCCATTAAGTGCGCCGAGGTGCTCATTCCTGATAGGTTGGATGCCAGGTACATAAGTGGAGCTTATGTCTCATGTCCTGAGAGCAAGCAGAATCTTGAAAGAATTCTAACTGATGCAGGACTAAACCTAAATGTAGTAGTAGATACATACCTATTCTTCAAATAAGGGTGGCGATTCATGGGAAATCAAGTGGAGGTTATCAAAGGCGACATATTCCGGTCCGGAGCCCAGACGCTGGTTAATACGGTTAACTGCGTCGGCATAATGGGAAAAGGTCTGGCGCTGGAGTTCAAGAAGCGTTTTCCCGGAATGTACCAGGATTATGTTAAGCGCTGCAAGAAGGGACAGGTCCGGCTGGGAGAGCCTTATCTGTTTCGCGGTCTGGAGCAGCCCTTTGTCGTCAACTTTCCCACCAAGGGCCACTGGCGCTCAGCCTCTCGCCTGGATGACATAGTACGTGGGCTGGATTACCTGGAGAGCCACCACAAGCAGTGGGGCATTACTTCCATTGCGGTGCCATCGTTGGGATGCCAGCAGGGGAAACTGGAGTGGCGGATAGTCCTGCCTGTTCTCCATGAGCACTTGAGACACCTGGATATCCCAGTGGAGCTTTATATACCTGCAGAGGCCTCCCTGGACGAGGCGTTATACATTTTGGGCATTGAGAATCACGGTCCATCTGCACTAGGAACCAAACCGCAAGAGGGGTTGCAGCCTGGTCTGGTAGCCCTGGTTGCCATATTAAATCGAATCGAGCGAGAGCCCTACCACTATCCCATAGGCAGGATCAGGTTTCAGAAGCTGGCATATTTTGCGACTGCTCTGGGGATACCAACCGGCTTGACCTATAGCAGATCCAGTTATGGGCCTTTCGCCGATGAGCTGAATCGCAGAGTTCTCTCCAGACTTGTCAACAGCAACCTCATTCGCGAGGAGCCTTCCGGCAGGATGATAGTCATCAAGACAGGATCTGCTTGCAGGGATATTCTGCCTGAGTTTTGCGAAGACCTGGAGAGGTGGAAGCCGGCCATAGAAAAAGTTGCAGACCTGATGCTTCGAACATCCACAACCCAATCCGAGATTGCAGCGACGGTTCATTTTGCTGCAAAGGCATTGGAGGAATTCAAGCGCACAAAGCCCACAGAGAGCGAGGTTCTAGATGCGGTCATGAAATGGAAGCAGAGGAGAAAGCCACCTATAGAGGAGTCAGAGGTGGCAGTGGCCATTCGCAATCTGGCAGGCCTCGGATGGATTGATGTGCTCTCCAGCAGCGACCTGCCTTTGCAGGGCGATCCGGTGCACGAGCTGGCAGCAGTCGATTAAGCGTTAATGCAGTGCATTAATCCTGCAGAATACTGCTCTCCTTCAGGATTCCCTCGATGTATTCCGGGGCAAATTTTTTCTTGGCATTGTGGACTGCTTCCACAAGTCTTTCATCCTTTACCCCGAAATTGTCTTTGAGGTAAAGTGCGGTGGCAATCAACGAGAGATCAACAGCTTTGAAACATCCAAATCGCTCTACGAGTTCATCGACTACTTCTTTCTCTTCGCTGCTAAGAAGATGCATGAAGTCTTCCACTCGATCGGTCTCTTTTATGAAATACCCTTTCTCGTCTTTCCAGCTTATGTCAACTACACCATTTCTCTCGGCAAAATTCAGCTCTCCGGATACCTCTGATGAATAAGGGCCGTAATGATACATGGAGAAATCAAAATTTGCGACGTCGCTCCTGGAGAGCAAATACATCATCTTCTGAATTATCGTTTTGCCTATCTGCTTGCCAGGGTATTTCTCGTTCATCCTCTCAACTAAATAGCCAATTAATCCTGAGTTCCTGAACATGCTCTCCTTAGGCCCATTGCCCACGCTCATCTCAAAACCTCCTCTGCCTTGGCTCGGCTTTGCGGCCAGACATAGATTCTTATTTGTTTTACATCCCCTATATTTTTTACGATTGATGAAAAATTTGACAGGGGACTGGCGCTCTTTTCTATTCCGGATGCAATGATCATGATCTCCTTATCGCCGCTCTTGCTGTCATTTAACTTGTACCATAATTTCTCGGACCTATCCTCGTAGAAATCGACTCCCGCTCGCTCAAGGAGCATCTTCTTGGACTGCAGCTCGGCTTCATCTTTCAGACTCAGCACTTCACTCGTCGAATAGACCTCTCTGACGTGGTCCCTGCTCATAATCGCAGAGCAATGCGGGTCCTCCTCTCTCGACCTTCTGAACCGATCCCACATCGCATAATCATCAAGTTCAATGAAGCTCCCCAAGGATGATGAGTTCGCACCAGGAAGCTTTCCTCCGTCAAGGACTTTCTTCAAGGCGCTTTTAAGATGGTAATCAAAGGCCCTTCGCGTCTTGTGGAAATAAACCTGGGTGAACATCTGGTATCTCGCTATGACCACAGATTCGGCTACATGCCATCCGTCTTTGCTGACGCCCAGGACAACCTCATTGGATTCTGGATCTATGCCCAGAGCAAGCGTGTTTATCAATCTGGAATGATCGAAGACCCCGTACTTAACCCCAGTGTGATATGAATCTCTCAACAGATAATCGCCTCTATCGGCATCAAGCTGGCTGGAGATCAGCACTTTCCAAAAGAGCCTATCGCCCAGGATTTCTGGATTGCCTTCGATTAAGGCTGCCACCTCTTCGGCCTCAATCCCGTAATTTGTTTGTTTATCGGGTGATCCTCGATCGTATCCTTCAACAGGGTCCCTATGATCGCAGTAGTGTAATCTTCGTGTTTCGATGGCTTGCTTTTCTGAGAGTTCAGTGGCATGATTTCCTCAGATGCATGTGAGAAGGGGGAATGGCCTACATCATGAAGCAGGGCAGCAAGGCGAATGAGCTGGCGGTCCTTTTTGAGGCCGGTTTCATTATAGCTCAGACGATCCTCTAACAGACTAAAGTTATTTTAACTATTGAATCGTACATCATGGTTGCGAAATGCATCACGCCTAACGAATGCTCAAATCTTGTATGGACTGCACCAGGATAAACCATCTCGGTCAAAGCAAGCTGCTTAATTCGCCTGAGCCTTTGAAATACGGGATGGTTAAGGATCTCTTTCTCCCAATCGTTGAATGCAATAAATCCGTAAACAGGATCCCTTATCTCGTATTCTTGCCTCATGGAGACCTCGGTTTTTCATCCTCTGATAAGACTTACGACTTCAAATAGCAAATGCGCGTGCGGGGCGAAAGTGTTGGGATTCATTTCATCGTGATACCCCGCGGCTCTGCTGCGAAGTGCGCTGCCACGGTTTCACCATTTCTCGATATATCTTCTTCCACCATATCGTCCATAAGATAGATATCAAGCATAAAGCAGCCTCAAGAATTAAAAAAAAATCTGAATGCACTTTATATTTAGCGGTTTCGCGGATCATGCTTATTCTGATGAGAAAGGACAGAGTAATAATAATCATCCAAAAGTCTTATGGTCTGGAATCTCATCTCTCCGCCTGAGAGATCCCACCATGACCACCTGGAAAGACGATCGCAGCAACCCGGAGCCAAAAAAGCGCCCCGTCCCGCAGATGCCCGAAGGCTACTACTCCGGCGACAAGCCCAACCCCAACCTCCGGCAGTTCGTGGAGAAGAACATGACTGCATACGACCCGGAGCACGATGACTACCAGGTCGAGCCCTTCAATGAGGCCATTACCACTACCAAGGCCACGGCCATCTACAACATGCATACTTACTGGTCTAAGAAACCTCATGACGCCATCCGGCAGTACATCCGCCACTACACCAAGCCGGGCGACATCGTCCTCGACCCCTTCTGCGGCTCAGGGGGCACAGCTCTCGCAGCCCTCATGGAAGGCAGGAAGGCCATCGCCATCGACCGCTCGCCTGCTGCCACTTTCATCACCAAGAACTACTGCACGCCTGTGGACGTCGCCGAGCTGCAAGCGGCCTTCGAGGAGCTGAAGAAAAAAGTCAAGCCTGAGATCGATTGGCTCTACGAGACAAAATGCGATCGCTGCGGAGGGAAGGCCACTACTGCCTACACCGTCTACTCTCAGCGCTTCCGTTGCCCTCGCTGCCTGGAGACTGTGGCTCTGTTCGACTGCCCGGAGGTGGAGGGAAGGACGAAGGCGGGGAAGCCAAAGAAGATGCGAGTCTGTCCTCACTGTCAGAAGGGCGGCCATCTGGAGGAGATAAGCACCTCTGGGGAGAAGTCTGGGGCTGTGCCGGTACTGGTGAGCTACTTCTGCGAGAATGGGTGTAAGCCTGCAAGGGATGAACGCAGACACGATGATGCGGACCCAAAGAAAAAAGAGTATTTCGAGAATTATGATTTGGAGAAGATTCGGGACATTGAAGGCAAACCAATACTTCATTGGTATCCAAAGAACCGAATGATGAATGCGCCAGAGGACCAAGAATGCTGGGGGGTCAAATGGAGAGCAGGAACCAGCAACTTCAGGACTGTGGATGAGCTTTTCACCAAGCGCAACCTGTGGGCGCTGGCGGCCATAAAAGAAGAGATTTCCAGTTTAAATGATTATAAAATAAAAGATTCACTGCTTTTTTGTTTCAACGCGATTTTATTAAATTGCTCCAAAATGTATCAATATCGACCCAGTTTAAAAGGGGGTTTTCAGAAAGGTACGTATTACATTCCACAGGATTCTCAAATCATAGAGGCATGGAATTCTTTTGAGAGTAAATTATTATATTTAGCCAAAATTAATCTGGATTTCACCAATCCAGAACTAATAATATCAACTGAATCTATTCTAAAATTTCGTGAGCTACATAAAATACATTCTGATACAATTGATTATATCTTCACAGATCCCCCATACGCCGGCAACATTCAGTATGGTGAGCTGAATTTCGTCTGGGAGGCCTGGCTTGGCCTCGATACTCATTGGCACGATGAAGAGATAATAATAAATGAGATTCGCGGCAAGACCGAGACCGATTGGACTAACGACATGCGCTGTGCCATGTCCGAATGCTTCCGCGTCCTAAAGCCCGGTAGGACTATCTCCCTCTGCTATCATGATACCGATGAAGGCACCTGGGCTCTGATACAGGACATCATGGCTGAAGCAGGTTTCGTGGCAGAAAAATCCGACTCTGCCCTCTTCATCGATACAGGCCAGAAGTCCTACAATCAGCTCACTGCCGATAAAGTTAATAAGCGTGACTTGGTCATCAACTTCCGCAAGCCCAAGCCTGGCGAAATCGGCGGCCCCGTTATCACCGATCTTGACCCATTCATCCCCTTCCAGGAGAAGGTTTGCATAATAATCTCCGATTTCCTGGCTGCTCATCCAGGTTCCACCAAGGACCGCATCTTCGACGAGGTAGTTAGCCGTATGGTGCGCAAAAAACAAATGGAGTCACAACAATTTGATAAACTTCTGACTGATGTGGCCGAGCCCATCCAGCTTGAAGGTGAGCGCATGGCTCGTTGGTATCTGAAAGAGCAAGCCAGCGCCCAGGAGGAAGCCGAGACCCGCAAAGAGGACGAAGCAGCAGCCATCATCTCCAGGCGCATCTCCGAGCTGCTCGCCAAAAATCCTGAAGCTGAAGGCGTCCACTACTCAGACATTTTCGAGCACTACATTTACGCAGTGCAGGACAAGCCGCGCCGGGCCCTGGCCGAATGGCTGCCTGATTACTACTACAAGAACCTTGACGGCACCTGGCGGCTTCCGGCAGACGAAGACGAGGCACATCTCAAGCAAGAGGGCAGGGCAGCCGGTCTGTCTCGCAGCATCAAGCGCTATCTATCCTACCTGGTGCAAAATATACCCGTTCCCGAAAAGGAGAGGCCGAGCGATGCTACCCTTGCCGATTGGATACGCCACGCCAAACGTTCCGGCCAATACAACGAAGGCAAGCTGCTCTATGAGAAAGGAGGGCTTCGCCTGGACCGGCTCTCTGAGGTGGGGCAGGTTAACGTGGATGAGGACTACATGGTCTGCGCCAGGATGCTCTCCCGCAAGGTTGAGGGCAAGGGCAGGAGGTAAGCAATGGCAGCAAAGACCGATCTTCTCAGTTACAGGGAGAGCCTGGACAGAATCTGCAAAGTTCCCGATGAGATCATCTCCGTCTACTCATTAGAGCAGCACGTCTGGGCGGATGGGCACTCACCCCAGGCCGTAAAAGAGCGCAGGCCGAACCTGACCACCATTCAAGAGTTTCAGATAGGTCCGGTGCTCCACTTTTTAAATGATATATTCCGGCAGATGGCTGCCCCCTACCGGCCTGAGAGCCGCGAGAATCCCATCGGCCAGGGCTACTGGATCCAGGCCGAATTCGGCTCGGGCAAGTCCCACCTGCTCTGCTTTTTAGCTGCCATGACCCTTGGGTCCGAGGAGGCCTGGAAGATCGCCCTGGACAAGGAGCGCCAGGCAGGACGGGGCAAGTCTATCCATGCATTCTGGGAAAACGGCCTGCAGGACAAGAGCACTTCTTCTCGGGGCATATTTGTCATCTCCAGAACCCTGATAGGCCACGGCGGCAAGTCCGGCGGCAGACTGGTGGACATCATCCTCCGCTCTGCCAAAGAACAACTCCAAAAGGAGCTTGGCAAGAACATCTCCCTCTATCCCGCAGAACTCCTGGCCGAGCGGTTCCTGCACGGCGACCTGGAAAGATACAGAGTAGATCTGGGCCGCTTTCTCAGAGACCCCAGATTCTTTGCCGAGGATGAGCAGGAGGACCTGGACAAATTTTTGCCCAACCTCCAGAACCCAAGGTACAGAGAAGCCTGCGGAAACAAGCTCTGGCGCTTCTATGACGAATACCTCCGGGTTCTGCCTATCCTGGACTCAGACCTGGAGGACATCCTGGCCCATATGGTCCGGGCAATACTCGCCGAGGGCTACAGCGGCGTGCTCCTCCTATTGGACGAGATATCCCTCTTCATGAAGGACAGGGACGACAAACAGAGGTCGGAGGACGAGACCACCCTGGTGGTGCTCAGCAACCGACTGACCCGCGCCAAGAACCTTCCCATCTGGACGGTCTGCACTGCCCAGAAAGCCATAATGTCCAAGATGAGCTACATGAACATCATCGCCGAGGACCGGCTCAAGCTCGTGCCGCTTCTCAGGGGCGAGAAGGACTACTACGAGATCGTCCTCTCCAGAGTCCGGGAAATAACCAAGCCTGATGCCACTGCCAGCTACTACTCTTACTACAAGAAAGGCTTCACCTGGCCGACCTACATCACTGAGGACGAGTTCCTGCGCTTCTTCCCCTTCCACAAGCCCGCCATAGAGGTTCTCAGAGCCATAACCTATGAGCTGACCACCACCAGATCAGCCATCCACTTCATGCACCAGACCCTCAAGCACCACATGAACGAGAAGAGAAGCGAGCTGATCCGCCTCTGGGACTTTTTCGATGAGGCCCTGACCTATGAGGAGGACCCCAGCGGCACTTATGCTGCCATCACTGCTCTGAAGGCCCGAAGGGACATGGAGTACCGGGTCTACGAATCCTGTAAAAAGCAGATAGACTCTGCCACCAAGGGCATGCTCAAGGTCTACCGTGACAGATCAGTCAAAGCTCTGCAGGTCCTCTTTCTTCACCACATCGCCAAGCTTCTCCAGCAGGGCATGTCTCCCGAGGAGATCGCCAACTCAGTTCTGATCGAACGCAGCCCCGATTCTATCATCGATGAGAATATCCAGCATTATGAATCTCTAGCTGATGCACTGAGCAGGGAGCTTCCTCAGGTGGTGCGGGGCGCAGATGACGAAAACCGGCCCAGATTCACCTTCAAGCCCCAGGTTATAGATGATGGTTATAAGAGAAGATTTGAAAAGGCCAAGGTCGATGCAGAATCAAGCGAGCAGCTCCGTTACAGGGCCTGGGAGCATCTTCTGGCCCTTGATTATTGGCCGGTAAATAGCCGCCAGATGACCTTCGACATGTCCTTTGAGACTGAATCCATCTTCAAAGATATCTCCCCATTCGTGGGAGGCTGGGAGAACAAGAGCAGCGCCAAGCACGGCAGAGTTATTCTCACTATCCCCTGGCAGAACCGCGAGATCCAGGGGAACGTGGAGATGATCAAGCTGGACCGGGCCTTGAGGGAGTCGATCCCTCTGCCGGGCATAGAATCCTCTGAAACCGATCAGGACTTCGCGGTGTTTGTGGGTATGAGGCCTATGGATCAGGATCAAATCCAGGAGCTGCTTCGCCGGAGAAACGATCCTAGAATAATAATCTGGACTCCGGATGACCTCACTCCTGATGAGAAAGACAAGCTCATCGAGTTTGCTGCCTACAGAACGCTGGTCTCGGATTACGAGGGCAAGGATAGCGATGAGGCGATGGCTGCCATCAACTGGGTAGCCATGCAATTGCGTGAAGATATAGGCAGGATCTACAAAATCGTGGAGAGCGCCTATGCCAGGGGCAGAATGGACGCCATGAATAACTCTCAAATGGAGTTCAACATGGTAGGCGAGCTGGAAGCCATACTGCAGCCCATTGTGGATCGGGTGCTGCGCTCGGTCTACGAATCCAAGGACATACGCTTCGAAGGCAACCTGATCTTCACCAAAGAGTATGCGGTAAACGTTATTAACGGTCTCGTGAGGACGGGCCGCATCCCCAAGAACGCAAAGCAGGACAAGAACGTCAGTGCCGCCCAAAACTTCGGCACCGGCCTTAAGATTGTCAGGAAAGATCCGGATGCAATCGTCCTCGACATCAAGCAGAACCGCTATGCTCAGGACATACTGCATTTCATTGCCGAGAAAGGAGAGGGCGGCAGGCCCCTCAGAGTAGATGCCCTTTACAAGAACTTCATGGGAATAATTGGTCCTGATGGCAAGAGCTATGGCCTTGCCCGCAGGATGGTCCAAATCTACCTCCTCGCTCTGGTCTCCGAGGGCAAGATCAGCATCCGCCCAGGGCCAAGATCCGGGCAGCCGGAAAAGCCCATTGACTATTCAAGCATATCTGAGTTCGACTTCAACGCCAAGACTCTGGACTCTCTCTATGAGGTCCATCTGGCCAAACGTCCGGAGAACTGGGACATCCTCAGGCCTTATGCCGAGAAGCTCCTCAGCCATGATGTCTTGGAGACTCAGGATGACTCTCTCATAGCCACTCACCGGAAAGAATTGAGGGACCTATTCCGGACTAAGAAGGATGAATCCACAGCCGCTCAAGAGAAGGCCGAGTATATCTTCAGCCTGCTACAGGTCGATAATCCCTACAAAAGTGCATTGGCGCAAATGGTAGCCATGTTTTCCCAGAGCATCAGTGACGACGATGATATTGATTCAATCCTTAGAGCCCTGTCCCGAGCCCTGGGCTATGAGGATAAAGAGGGTCCGGACGCAAGAGCCGATCAAAAAGAGATCGACGATCTGGCGAACAGGCTAAAAGATTATGATAATCTCAGAAATTTCCTTGAACATGAGAGGGACCTGGAAACCTTCCAGGCATACATTGCCTATGACATCCCGGATATGGATGAGCTTTCGGGCCTCAAAGAGATTCAAAAGTCGCTGGCTGATAAGATCAAAGCCATCAAATCCTACGTGGACTCAGAAGTCCGCCTCAAATCAGAGATTTTGGGCACAGGCCAGCAGGGCGAATCCGGCACCTTGAGCGCCTTGATCAGAGATTACTCCACCCTATACGCTGCTATGCATGATAACCTCAACTCTTGCCTGGAAGAGTCCCATCAAGATATAGACAATATATTGAATGGTGATGAATTCAAGGCTCTGGGCATCATGGAGAGAATCGCTGCGATGCCCAAAGGCGAACACGATCTGGTCAAGAAAAAGATCAAGAAACTTGCGGAAGATATATTTTCCTGCCCCAACTCCTCGCGAGCTTCAGTTGATAGAGCTTTGAGAACAGGACCCATCCACGACTGCGGCATTACCTTCGCCAACGCAATTTCAAAACAGCAAGATGCAAAGCGTCTGGCAAATGATGCCAGGGCGATCCTGGAGGAGTCCCTGGCCAGGAGAATGGAGATTTTGCTAAGCCCCGGCATTCAGGAGCGCCTCTTGCAGGGCAAGGGAGATCATGATATCGATTCCATGCTCGGGATAAAAACTATCCCGGCGCTATGTCATTACCTGGTACCGGCTCTGGTTCAGGAACCCTCCCTTGTGGACTCGATCAATAAATACCTGAAGAGGATTGTGGTAAAGCAGGTCAGGATATCCGACTTCAAGCCCAGCACCAGGACAGTGGAACGGGAAAACCTTGTGAGGGTCGTCTCAGAGTTCAAGGAGTTCTTGGAGAAACAGCTCACTACAGAGGACGCTGATTCCAGGCCCATGATCCAGTTGGAGTGAGATCATGCTAAGAGAATGGGTTTTGCCGAAGATTGAGGCCGCAGCGGATCAGCCTTTCATTTTGGTCCGCGATCCTCTCAAACTCTTAAAGTCTGACGGCGCCTTAAACAAGTTTGCTGAGGATCACGGCATGTCCGCCATATTTGCTGCCACCAATTTGGTCTTTCGCAAGCTCTACTACGATACGATCTCAGATCCGTCCATAAAGAAGATCCTGCTGATCGACCAAACACCACCCTCCAGGCGTTCCAAGAAGGCTGGACGGGCCCCGCCCCTGTTCTATCCGGATATCCTGGCAAAGACTTCCGACAATGCTCGAATCGACCTGGAGCTCAGAGAGTTCTTAAAAGAGAAGACCGGCGAGAGCTGGCCACAGGTGACTGATGACCCCCTCTATGCCAGGTTCATCATCGATAACCTGGAAGACTCTCTCGCAGCCTATTCCAACCTGAGGAAAGCAGATGACCTCAGGTTCACGGATTATGATTTTAAAACTATAGTGGCCTTTGCCGCTCTTGGCTTTCCGGATAAGGCTTTCCGAAATCTGGATACGCAGGATCTCTGGGCCATAGGCCTCTTAAAGCATAACGAGATCCAAAAACTGGAGGATATCGCACCAGAGGTAATCACGCCCATCAAAGACAAACTGCGCTCTTCTAATCCACCCTTCTGCTGGCTCGTCTCCCAAGATCCCGAGATTGTGGTCAGAGGATTCTATCTTTCGGCCATCCTGGCCCAGTATATCGATAACTGGGGCCTCCTTCTGGCCAATATTGATCCCTCTCTTCAACCCTTCTCATCGATAAAGGATTCACTGCTGAAAGACGAATCTTTGAAACTGATCTATCTCGATCCTGCTCAGGCCGAAATAGACATCAGGGCTCTGGAAGATTTCCTCTCTTCCGAGGCTTTGAAGCTCATCCTCATCGACCAGATCAAGATCGATAAGCTCAAAGGATTTGCATCTATTATCGAAAAAGAGAATTTTTCCTCCCTCTTCCGATCGCTGGCTTTGCTGACTGCTTTGAGCGATCTTCTCAACAGCGATGTGTCTTTGAACTCTCACAAAGGTATCCACGAACAGCTCTTCAGTACCAAGAAGCGCAGCCGGTTCATAGATTCCAGAGCCACAGAATCATGGAACGATTTGATGAGAGCTTACCGTCTGGCTTTCGAGACTCGTCAGATATTGGTGGCTCTGGCAGATGGCCTCAGAAAGATAAAGTCTGCCAAGCCGGATGAGCTGACATTCATCACCTTCCGAGATCTATGGAACTCAAAGAGCATCAATAGGCTGGAGTACTATCTTGCCGATCTATCCAGAATAGTCGAAGGCCAGAGAATCCTGCCCCGTTCCAGCGATGGCCTCCCCCATGAGTTTATCGATGCCCTGGCTCATATCAGGAAAAAGGTCGTCGAGATCGAAGAGAAATCAAATACACTTCTGGATGATCTCAATTGGCGCTTCCAGGACATGGTCAGAGTGAAATACCCGGCATGGGTCTCTGGAGACGACTCAGGGGTAGTATTGACCAGCAGATTCATCAAACGGTGCCTTGTGCCTTTCTGGAATCCTGAAAAAGAGAAAGCTGCCATATTTATCTTCGATGGCATGAGATACGATATTTGGGATGAGCTTTTAAAGCCTGCGTTCATGGCCCGGATGGATCTGCTGGAGGATTTTCCAGGCTCATCGCTCCTGCCATCAGAGACTCATATCACTAGGAAAGCTATAAGTGCCGGAGCTTATCCAGATGAATTTAACTCGCATGCCAAGGAAAATTCTCTTCTTCAAGAGGCACTGGCCAGGGAGCTTGGCCTCAAAGACGAAGTTGAGGTGTCAAATCCGGAAGGATCAGGCATTGGAGAGACCGTCCGATACCATATTGGTAATCTGGATGTCTATATCTTAGACCTATGCGACACCGAGCTTCACAAGATTTATGTAAAGAAGCACGGTGATGGGCGACAGACCCCAGACAGACCCTTGTCCTTCATCTATCAGCAGCACATTAAGAACATTCTGGACAATGAGGTAATGGAGATTGTCCGGAATTTATCGCCCGGCATGAAGATATTCGTGGTAGCAGATCACGGTTTCACTCGCGTAGGCAAGATCCCACTATGGTTCCCCCCCGAAGATCTCTATGAGGACAAGGACTGCAATTACCTGAACTGCAGGATGAAAGAATCACTGCTATTTTCCCATGCACCGGATAAGGTGAAACAGAACGCAATATCGTTCTCCCCTTCCAAGATTAGGATGCCTTCAGCAGTCTCAGTGATAAGGGACGGCACCAAATCGATTCGAGAATATAAGGCCATAGCTTTTCCCCGGCCCGGATACTATTTTAGCAGAAAGGCAGGTTTTGATCCATTTGCATTTACTCATGGCGGCATCTCTCTCCAAGAGATGATCATACCTATGGTCGTACTTCAGGTAAAATCATCTGAAACTGAAGCTCTCCAGATTGGCCAGGTCCAGGGTCCAAGCGAGATCTTAGAGGATGAAGAGCTAGAGCTGAAGATGCCTTTCGCCTGGACAGCCGGCTCCAAGGGCACCCAAGAGATGAGGATCGACATTGAGGCGAGCTACAGCTACCTGAGCAAACAATTCTCTCTGCCCGCAAAGATGATATTTTTAACCTCATCGTCTCATGAAGAGGCAGCCTATAGGTTCGTACCGGACCTGACATCCCTGCCTCCGGATGAGCGTCGCAAGGGCTTCGTCAAGATAACCCTGACTGCCCTTGTAAGCTATCGAGAGGGTAGAAAGTCTATTAAGAGGTCCAGATCACAGATTTTCACTGTCAGGCTCAATTCCGAGAGAGTTGTGCGCTTAGTCGGCAACCTGGGAAATATCCTGGGCATGATGCCAAAGGGCATGAGGTAAGATGGCATGAACAACAAGCTCAAGGAGATCTTCAAGGGGAAGGTAGTCAACAAATCCCACACACTTAATACGGGCGTAGATGAGTTTCCCCGATATGTTCTGGAGTATCTTATAGACAACTATTGCTCAGAGGAGAGCTTCCAAAATGATATGGCCTTAGTGATTAAGAGGCTCAAGGAGAACTTCGTCCATGGCGCTGAGGCAGAGAAGGTCAGGCATTTTATAAAGCAGAACCGCCACCACACTCTAATAGCCAACATGGAGGCTCGGCTGGTCGAGACCGAGGATAAGTATTGGGCATCAATCCCTGCTATAAACGAGAGCTTTGTCAATATTCCCGAAAACATTGTCAACCAATATCCCATGCTCTTATCAGGAGGCATGTGGGGCACCATAGAGCTTACCTACGACGAAACTGAGGTCCATAATAAGAAAATTCGTCCCTTCAAGATCGTTGAGTTCACTCCGTTTCAGGTCAGCGTCATAAATCAAGAGGAGTACATCGATAAGCGTTCCAGATTCACTACGGATGAGTGGATAGACATTCTAATAAACTCATGCGGTCTGGACCCTGATAAGCTGACCCGCAGACAGAAGCTGCTCTACCTTTGCCGATGTATCCCTCTGGTCGAAACAAACGTAAACATAATCGAGCTAGGCCCGCGAGAGACCGGAAAGACCTATCTCTACAGGAACATCTCCTATTATGCCCACGTTCTGTCCGGCGGCAAGGCCACACCTTCCCAACTCTTTATCAACCTCAACACCGGCAAGATAGGGGTCGTCGGGACAAGGGATTGCGTAGTCTTTGACGAGATAGCCAATACGGACTTCACGGATACCAAGTCCTTTGTAAGCATCATGCAGGCTTATATGCAGGACGCCAAGTTCAGTCGCGGAAAGAAAGAGCTATTGGCCTTCGGCAGTCTTGTATTCGTAGGAAATCTGGATGTTCAGGGCAATCTGCCTCATGAAAAGTATTATCACCTTTTTGAGCCTCTTCCAGACTTTCTTCAGGTCACCGCTTTCCTAGACAGGATTCATGGCTATTTGCCAGGATGGGAGATTCCTAAGCTAACTCCGCTTAGCTATGCCAGGGATTATGGATTTATCACCGACTATTTCTGTGAGATCCTGCATGAATTGCGGCGAGCGGATCCAATCGGTGCGGCAAGATCCCGTTTTGAGTTGATAGATACTGCAGGAACCGTGCATGGCGTCTCCGGTCGTGATCAGCGTGCTGTAATGAAACTGGCATCTGGAATTATGAAGCTCATTTATCCGGATGGCAAGATAACAGATGAAGAACTGGGGGAGCTTCTCACCATAGCATGCGAGCTTCGTCAACGAGTTCGCGAGCAGCTTCACCTGATTGCTGCCGGAGAGTATGAGCGCATCAATATTGGTGCGAAGATCCTCTCTACTGGCAAGGTAATCACACCCAAGCTTCCGGATGCCGACAGAATTCAGAAGGTTGCTCTGCCGTTGCAGCCCTCGGTTGGTGAAGTAATCGGCCTGGCAGTTGCAGGCGACCACGGATGCATACTTCTCTTTGAAATGCAGGCAACGAAGGGCACAGGCCGTATCGTTCCCCTTGGTTCCATACAGAGAGTCATGCGAGAGAGCATCGAAGCCGGAGCCCAGTACATCAAAGCAAGGCATCAGGAGCTGGGCATAACTGATGAATGGCGCAGCAGTTTTGATGTTGCGGTATTAGCAACATTTATGGGTATTCCCAAAGAAGGGCCTTCTGCGGGCGTTACTCTAGTTACAGGCATAGTTTCAGCTCTGAAAGGAATTCCTATCAGAAATGATCTGGCAATGACTGGCGAAATCACCATCATGGGCAAGGTTCTTCCTGTTGGAGGTATTCAAGAGAAGGTCAGGGCCGCATACGATGCAGGCATCAAAGAAGTTCTTCTGCCGGAGGACAATTTAAGGGATGCTCAAAGCCTTCCACCATACATTCTTGACGCAATCAAACTAACTCCTGTAAAAAGCATAGATGAGGTATTAGGCCACGCTCTTATCATCTCCTCATAACTGCTTTTTTTTGGACATTTGTCCTTCCTCTGCTTCTCCAGGGCTGGAATTTAGCAAACCGGAGGATTCGGCGCCGGCCCGGCCTAAATCCGCACTAACTCGCCCCACACCGCTCCGGCACAGTGCAACTAACGGCTGTCTGGGCAGATCAAGCCGTCGGCCCTTCGGGCTTCCCTGACGGCGACTGCATGATCCGCCCATCCATCCCAGAAGCTGTTGCACTGCGCCTGAAGAACGCGGTGTGGGGCGAGACTCATTGTACGGATGTGCTTTCGAGGCCGGGCAGTACGCATTGGCCGTTTTTGCCCTGAGCCCTGTGTTACATATCGCACTCAAGCACTTGAGGAAGTCGGGAAGGAAGGGGCTCGATCTATTACCGGATGTGCTCCGCACGGCGACCTAAGTTGAATACATTGGATCTTTGTCCCCCTGATCAGAATCCTGACAGCCAATGGCCTAATTCAAGGGGATCGACAGGCTGGCTTTGCGTTTTGACTGCGAGGGCTGGGGGGCCCGCCTGCAGGTCCATATGGATTGATCTATGTCATTTTAGTAAATTATTTATACTATGACACATACATATATCCTAAGGGGACTGATGGAAATGACGAGCAGAACCGATACCATGGAGCGCGTGAAGAAGCTCAGGGCCGAGGCCCGTCAGGCAGAACAGGGCCTGAAGGCTGCCCATAAGCTTGCCAGGGCCGGCATCGATATCAAGAAAATCTCGGAGGACTTGAGGGGCAAGCAAGCAGATGCCTTGGGAGAAGCCAGGGAGCTTAAGCCGCTGGCCCGCCTGGAGGATCTCAGCGTTTACAGGGTCGAGAAGAAGGGCAAAAAAGGAAAGACCAATGAATACTGGCACGCTACCTGGAGGCACGGCCAAAAGGTCTGCAACTTCTACCTGGGGAGCTGCAAGAAACTGGCCAGGGAACAGGCATTGCAGAAAGCGATGAAGCTTAAGGCGGAGGACCTGGGCATCAGGGCCTTATCTGTGTCTTCTAATGATGTATCTTTGAAAATGACATAGATGGATATGTAATCTCAAGCCTACTGACGCGGTTAAATCGTGAAAGCAGAACACGGCTTTGCAGAGGTTTGAGAAATACGTGTGCAGTCACCAAAATCTCCTTTCAATCTTTCACCTTAACTTCCAGCTCCCTCGATCCTCCGCGGCGGACTCAGATCAATCCTCAGTTTATCCATGTCCACTTCATCCAAACGGCTCATCAGGAATGCCGCCAGATCCTCCTGCCTGGATTGCCCGAATACCATCCTGTAGACGACAAGGGATTTTTGCAGTTGCTCCATCCGCTCCCTGTCCCGGCTTAAGGGCAATGCTGGAACGTGCCTCTCGATCTTGGCCTCGCCCTCGGAGTATATCCAGAAGGGGACCAGATCGCCCGATCCGTCCTTCCGATCTCTTTTTCCTGCCCTGAAAAGGGCCTCCCATGGATCGGCATCATTTGGCCCGATCTCTGAAAGACCGTACCTTGCGGCCAGATTTTTTCGTATGGCATGGCCTTTAAATCTGTGAATCCTCCCTTCGCGTTGCTCAAGGTCTACGGGATTGGACGGCAGATTCCAGTGAACAACTGCATGGCAGTAGGCATGAAAGTCCAGCCCCTCCTGGCCAATTGAGGTCGTAGCTAGGACGAAAGGCCAGAAGGGAGAATTGAAAGCCTTCCTGATCTGTGAGATCCTATTCACCGATCGGCCTTCCACGCTTTCCTTCTCTGAGAGCATCACGGCAAAGTTGGTCCTCATCTTTTTCGTTAACACTGAGATAGATCCAGATCGAACATTGCATCCGATATCATCAACCTGAATGCTTGCTGCCTGCAGGCTCATTGCTTCCGCTATGGTTTCTGATATCTTTTCTGCTGATTTGCACCGATCAAGGGCGAAGAGTCCTTCCGACTCCTTCAAGAAATGGACGTATTCATCCAGAACTGCTTGAAGCCCGCCATCGAAACAGTAGTTCAGAACCTGCCGCCAATAGGCAGAAGCCCCCTGAGAATCCGATTTGTAAAGGCCTCGCAGCAATGCATTGGATGTCGGTAAATTAAATAGGCGTATAAATAACCTGGATATTCGCATGGCGCTCAGGGTAATATCATCAAGTGGCTCCCACAGACTGCCTGCAGACATGCCCATATCACCTGTAACCCTAACCAGAGCCCTCAAGCCTGTCGTTCCTGGGCCAGCTAATGCCATCTTGGCTAAGATGAGGGAAAGGTCTTTGGGAGGCTTCTTCAGACGGATCTTACCCTCAATCAGTGCCGTGGCCTGGGCGATTGCCTCATTCCAAAGAGATGGACCTTCATCACTCTCATCCTCCTCGGATTCCTCTTCTCCGGTCCAGACGTCTTCCAGCTTTTTGTTACGAAAGAGCGTTTCAGCACTTCCTCGATGGTAGAACATATCCAGGAGAATGGGTGCTGCCCAGTACCAGTCCTCATCTTCCTGTCCGGACTTTGGAGCTGATTTCGTGATCGGCTGCAGAAGTCTATTTATCTCAGATTCAGCTTTTTGAATTACATCAGCAGCAGATGGAAGAGAGGCAGAGGATCTCTTTAAAGGATCGCAGCTTTTGGCAAGAGTTATGCTTGGATACATGAATCCAAGAATCGGCAATCCTTTGATTCTTCCATCTTTGTCGCCTCTTTCGAATTTTAAAAGAGGACTCAGCTTTTTCCTGGAATTTGAAGTATTTCTAATGGATCGGTCAAAGAGCCCAATTATATTTCTCTCCGCTTCGTAGCTGGTCAGGCTCGCAATCATTCTTGGGACCATTCGCCACGATGAGAAGACCAGCCA
>Ga0074199_1001410_pt1 | contig 21315 bp, 25 predicted proteins | sample EPASupsiteSAE347_FD_64528 | JGI IMG/M metagenome (GOLD analysis project Ga0074199, IMG submission 64528) | Bioremediated contaminated groundwater from EPA Superfund site, New Mexico - Sample SAE3-47 | ecosystem: Environmental > Aquatic > Deep subsurface > Groundwater > Contaminated ... | reverse complement strand
AAATAAATATTTGCCTTCATAATTAAAATGGACTGCAGCATATTGATCTTATATGATATTTTATGCATGATATGAGTTAAGGATCGAACATAGTTACTGAAATAGCCGATATACAGGTTGAAGACAAGGAAACTATGTTCAGGCTGGATATATATACATAGCTTCTCCAGAGGATACAATTGCAAATAAGTTACTCTTCTCAAGAGAACAGGATTTCAAAGATACGCTGGGAATATATGTGAGACAATATGATACACTGGACATGGAATATCTCACATCTATCTGCAAAAAAATTGGAGTATATGATGCCTTTTTGGATTTGAGAAAAAGATACGAGGCGTCTCTTCCAAATACTTAAATAAAATCAGCTTGAAATAGACCTGTAATGAAAAAGATCCATTATATCGCGCTTTTACTAATCCTATTCTCTGCAGCCGGATGCATAAGCACCACCCAGCCATCTGAAAAGAAATACACCGATGTCAGCGTCCAGCAGGCTAAAGAAATGATCGACAGCGGCGATGTTTTCATTCTGGACGTGCGTACCCAGGAAGAGTATGATACCGGGCACATCAGAGGTTCAACGCTTATTCCCGTGCAGGTGCTAAAAGAAAGGCTTGACGAGATACCGAAAGATAAGAAGATACTGGTCTACTGCAGGACGGGGCGGCGCAGCACTGAGGCAAGCGAAATACTGGTAGATAATGGGTTCAAAGAGGTCTATAATATGAAGGGCGGTATCGTTGACTGGACCAATGCCGGATATGAAGTAGTAAAGTAAAGATTGGGCCATTGCAGTGATTTCCGGCTCAATCCAATTTTATGAGGGATAAAGCCCGGCAGGTATTCTCGCAGAAAAATCCGTCTTTTTGACTGCTGGATAAATCCAGGTCGAACTTAAGCCGATGCAGGTCTTCCACTGTGTCAACATCATACCATCTATCAAGCAGCGAGACACCCAAACCTGAGCTTTTCGCCTTTTCCACTGTCAAGTCCATTACTTTCGATGTGCTCCACGGTATCCCTTTAAAAAGCTGGGGCTGGCTGGCTCTCATACCGATCAGGTAATATCCTCCGTCCTCACACGGTCCCAGAACGATATCTGCTTCATCAAGACGCCTGAGTCCTTCCCTTATGTATCCGGGCGGCAGGTTTGGAGTGTCGCTGTCCAGCATCACCACTTTCTTAAGACCCCATTCAAAAAGGCTCCCGGAGGTGTTAGCCAGCCTTTCTCCCAGGTCTGCGCCGGACTGGGCGATCAGGGCGAATCCGTGAGGCATGATCTCCTGGAAAAATGCTTCTGCAGTCCCTGGAGTGTACGCTATGAAGGCACGTACCCCTTCAATGCTCTTTACCTGTTCGATCTTGTCCAGTAAAAAACTGTGGTAAAGGCGGGATGCCATCTCCGGCTCAAGCGGCGGTGTCAGCCTGGTCTTGGCTTCATTCGGGAACGGCGCCTTCGCCATAATAACGACCGCATTCATGTTCCTGTGCCTGTTTCCAGTATCTTTCTCCCTACCAATCTTACCCTGCCTACCTTTCCCCCGTCAGCTGCCCTGACCCATTTATCAAGCCCTTCATCGGCTGCATCAAATAGATCAGTGCCGTACTGCCTGATGATCATATCTTTGAACTCGCTCCTGAGCCTGTCCTGGTATATATGACATTGCAGGGCGAAGTCATCGCTCAGATCCTCCGTCTCCAGTATCTCAAAACCGTTCTCCTTCAATAGCTGCTCATACCCGTCCATCGTCTCCATATAAGGGAAGACCATGAATTTGTTAAGTTCCTCCCATTCCTCACCCGTCATATTTCCTGTCTGGACCCAGTCTGTGAACGCTATTGTCCCTCCGGGTTTGAGGACCCTGTAAGCCTCCTTTATCAGCCTCTCCTTATCAGTAATGTAGCACCAGGCATCCTGTCCCCAGACCACATCGAAGGTGCAGGCGCGAAACGGCATATCCAGGGCATTCCCAGGCCTGCAGGTCACAAGATGCATAAGCCCTTCTTTCTCTGTTCTGCTCACAGCCTCATCCACCATCCTTTTTGTGGCATCAAGACCTTCAACTTTGCAACCATATTTGTTTGCCAGATGGCGCGCCGGACCGCCCAGTGCGCTGCACACGTCAAGCACTGCGGTATTCCTGTTCACACCTGCTCTTTCTGCCAGTATGTCAGTTTCTACGTCCCCGCCGACGTGTATCTCCTCCCCCATCAGCATCTCCCACAACACGCCGACTGGTCCATCATATACACAATTAACATCAGCCACTGTGAAGTCAAGTCGTTTACCTTTTACGATTTCACTCAAACAAATCATCTCCTGCATTAATCATGAGTGGTTATCAGGGTTCACCCAGCATTTAGGGTCACAAGCCAGCATATCCCCGGTTTCATAATAGGCAGCAGCCCTGCAACCCCAGCATACTGTATTATGTTCGCAGATGCCGCAGTGTCCCGGCATGTTTTTTGGATTCCGCAGATGAGTTAAGAGCAGCTCATCCCTGTATTGTTCGACTATTTTCTCCAGAGAAGAGCCATGGATATTACCGAACCCCTTCCTTATGACAGAGCACGGGGTGACATCCCCATCCACAGTAACGCATACTATCCCTCCGCAGTAGAACTTATTGGCATCCATAGTACTCATAGTGAGACTGGACTCCCGGTAGTTGATCTCATCCCTTGTCCCGCAGGCTTCCTTTATCTCCTGTATGCCGGGGCTCCATTCCGGGTGCTCAAGAGCCAGGCCGGCCATGCACATCTGCGTCAGGCATGTCCTCATACCTTTCTCCTCGAAAAAGTATCCGGTGGTCCTCCTTACGTCCTCACCCGCAACAGGCTTTGTGAATGTTATGCAGTTGATCATATTCTCAGGCATCTTCCCCAGGGACTGAACATTATCAACTCCCTTCAGTATAGCCGCTATCTTCTTCTCAGGGTCACCGGTATGTAATTTTCCGTATATCCTTCTATCAAGACTGTCCAGGTGCACTGATATAAAGCCCCCTTCTGACAGCTCAACCGCCTTCCTTGCGGTTTCGATATTCTCAAGCGGTATACCGCTTGTCCAGATATTATTTTTTAAACCCTTCTCCACAGCATATTCCATCAGCTCATGCCAGTCGCTCCTGACAAGCGGATCGCCGCCCAGCCAGTCAATGGCTCTTACCTCCATCCTGGCGGCTGAGTCAAGGATAGCGATGATGTCATCTCCCGGAAGCTCCTTCACGGGCGCATCCGGGGAGGCGGCATAGCAGTAAAGGCAGCCCTGCGGACAGGCGAGATTTGATTCTATCTGGACTGTATAAACCCTGCATTCCTCAAAATATTTTATCTCCTCGGTATGGTCAGGGTGAAAGCAGCCGAAGGTTGTTACGGGGTCATTCCTTTTCATGAGATCCATACTGGACATGCTCAGAGTTGCATATATATCCTGTGTATCATTGCCCGAGTATATTGATCGAAAGCAGCGGTATTATGATCATCAACATAGCCCAGATAAAGCCAGCCCTGGGAATATCAAGCCCCCCAAACTTTTTAACGAACCTTTCCGTTATTGCAAGGGGGATCAATATGAAAAGCATGGCATTAAAGGTGCTCGTAGATATTTCGTGCTCCACAGGCAGGTAATCCGTGAAAGGGTCGGGGTTTGACCATCTGACCAGGTAAAAAGTTAAAGGCATATGGACAAGACCGATGTACGCGAACGTCATCAGATGTATGGTGAGCCATGCCCTCAGCCTTGGTCCCGGATTTATAAGCTCGGTTTTCCTGCCCTTCTCTATCAGGTACAGAACAATGACGATCCCGAGGAACCCGGCAGCTATGAGGGTCGCGATGTACCAGGGCCAGAAAGCCAGCAGGGTCGGGACGAGCAGGAATGCTGAAAAAACTGCTGCCATCTGGCAGGAGAGCTTTCTCAGATGGTATGCCAGTCCAACGGTTATGAATGTGAGAGGGAGAGCAAAGTTATGACCCCATCGCTGGTCAGCCTCAAACAGGGGGAAGGCAGGACCGAGCCAGAATAAAAGCCATGCTATGCCCTGTATGAGAATTCCGTTGTTGGCCGTCATTACTTTATCCGTATCGAATTTCAAAGATCCCACGGATGCAATTAATACCATCGCAGTATGATATACTCAGATTATATTAAAGCTCTCTTACATAAATAGAAACCGTGAAAAAATTATGCGGTATATATTGCCCGGATATCTATGATTTCCATAATAACGCCTGTGCTCAATGAAGAGGAGAACGTGAAGCCTTTCCTTGATAATCTCAGATGGCTTGAAGGCGATTTCGAGCTGGTCCTTGTGGACGGCGGAAGCCGGGACAGGACACTGAGAGAGGTTGAGAGGCACAGGGACGGGTTCCCCGCAAGGTTGAAGCTGCTGGAGGCAGGCCGCGGAAGAGGGATACAGATGAACAGGGGCGCAGAAGTGGCTGGGGGCGATATCCTGCTGTTCCTTCACATAGACTGTTTTATCCAGAAAGATTCCCTCAGGCTTATCGAGAGGGCCATACGCGGAGAGAAAGTCATTGGCGGAGGTTTCAGGCAGGCTTTCCTGAGCCCAGACCCGTTCCTGAAGCTCCAGAGCAGTATAGGGAATCTGCGGACAGGGCTTACTAAAACGTTCTACGGCGACTACGGCATATTCCTTAGAAAAGACATCTTTGAAAAGGTCGGGGGTTTTGATGATATCCCTTTTCTTGAGGACGTTGAGATTTGCAAAAAAGTAAAAAAGCATGGAAAGCTTATCCAGATAAACCGCAGTATACTGACTTCCTCCAGACGGTATTTAAGTAAAGGGAGACTCAGGTTGACAGCGGCTTTCACTTTAGCCTTGCTTCTCAACTCTGCCGGATTCCGACCGGGATTCCTGATTAAGTATATAGCAGATAAGTAGGCTCAAGAACATCTAATAGTGTTATATTCATCTCAGAAGTGACACACCATGCCCTTTAACTCCAGTCCCCTCAATATCGGTCATCTTTCCACCGTCTACCACACCTCCTTCATCCTTATGGGCACGGACTGGCTTGATAGGGCGGGCATCCATGCGGACTGGAAGCTTTTTGCCTCAGGTCCCGATATCGTGAAGGCTTTCGCTAACAAAGAAATAGATATCGGATATATCGGTCTTCCTCCCGCCATCATCGGCATAGACCGCGGCGTACCGATCATATGCGTGGCAGGCGGGCATGTTGAAGGGACGGTGCTGATAGCCAGTAAGGAATACAGGACACTTGATGAGCTAAAGAACATTAAAGCCGTGCTGGCTCAGTTCGAGGGTGGAGTTATCGGCTCACCACCCAGAGGCTCGATCCATGATGTCATCATTAACAATGCGCTGGATGGGCTTAACATCAAAGTAAAGAATTTCGCCTGGACTGATTTTGTGCTTGAAGCACTGGTGGACGGCGAGATCATTGCGGCTGTCGGGACCCCATCGCTTGCAGTTGCCGCTGCACGGGCATGCGGGGCAAAGATAATCGTTCCGCCGCACTCCCTGTGGCAGAACAACCCGAGCTACGGTATAGTCATCAGGAAGGAATTGGTTCAGTACCCCGGGGTCATCTCGGATTTCCTTGCGATGCACGAGAGAGCCAGCAATTTCATACGCACAAGACCAGCGGACGCGGCAGGGATAGTTTCAAGGCTGACAGGTATAGTGGATGAAGATTTTGTCCTGGATGCATACAGGGTCTCACCGAAATACTGCGCTGCATTATCCCCGGAGTTTATCGGCTCCACGATGGCTTTTGTGCCTGTGCTTCGCAGGTTGGGGTATATCTCAAGGGACTTATCCGAAAACGAGATATTCGAGCGAAGGTTTATCGATGGGATTCATAAAGAACAGCCGCATTACGATCCAGGATTGTAGATCATCATGTTCTTTCTATCTCCATCAGCTGCCGGATAATCCGGATGGCAGCTGCCAGGGCTTCTCTCTCAAGCGGAGTGATATCTTTCTTCTCTGCGAGGTTGCTCAATAGCACAACGGCTGAACTATAATCCAGACTGCCGGCTTCTCTGATAACAAATGAATCACATCCATTCGTATCCTGTATATATCTGCAATCCCTTTTCAATTCTGTTCTTTCAATTGTCAATTCCATAATTCACGCTCCTGTAGTACAGAAGATGATACCCTTTTATATATGGTTCATGCAAGCGGGGTGAAAATAATCAACCAGAACTCAGGTACAGAAGCCGTGCGTTTAGAAAGCATTATTATTACATCCACGTTTTAAGAGGATGAGGAAACCCTTTGAAAGCAACCGCATTTACTATTGAGGATATCCCCCTGATCAAACGCGGAGACGATATCGGACGCATGATAGTTAAAAGAGCAGAACTGGAGGAGCATGACATTATCGCCATTTCTTCAACCATTGTATCAAAATCCGAGGACAGGGTACTTTCCCTGGATAAAGTTAAAGTGAGCAGGAGAGCCGAAGCGATTGCAAAGAGGAACGATAACGACCCCGGCTTCATACAGGCTGTCCTCGACGAAAGCACCGAGGTACTTATCGAATCGCCCTTCCTTCTCGTGCGCATAAAGAGCGGCAGCATATGCGTTAACGCAGGCATAGACCGCTCAAACGTAAGCGGCCTCAGCAATGTGCTTTTACTCCCGGAATTCCCTGATGAGAGCGCAAAAAGAATAAAAGATACAGTATTTGAACTGACCGGGAAAAAAGTGAGTGTTATAATCACTGATACCAACGGCAGGGCTTTCAGGATAGGGCAGACAGGCGCTGCCATCGGGATTGCCGGCATCTTGCCGACAAGGGACTGGAGAGGGACAGAAGACCTTTTCGGGAGGATACTTGAAGTAAAAAACGAAGCTATCGTGGACGAGCTTGCAGGATTTGCCAACATATTGATGGGAGAGGGGAACGGAGGCACGCCTGTTGCAATAATCCGCGGGCTGGACCTGTATCACGAATCCAGCAGGATAAACGAATTGTTCAGACCTGAGAAAGAAGACGTGATACGCCGGGCTCTCATATCTCACTAAGTTTGAACTGCCTGGTATCCTTTTTCACATCAAAGAAATCCCTTGCAACACTCCCGACCTTTTCCCTGTGCTCGGCCGGAGTGAAAACACCGAGCCTCCAGTTATCAAGCTGGGCTTTTCCAAGGGCCACGACAAGCCCTGAGGCCCTATCTAATGGTATCATTTTACCGTTTACCAGGACCCTGGCTTTTATTTCGATGATCCTGGGCTTCTCCGGGATATCGACAATAACATACTCAGGTGCTACGCCAGCCTCTCCTGCTATTTCGTTCTCTATCCTTGTAATGTTCCTTCTCAGTCTCAGGACATCGGTATTGAACGAGTCAAAACCTGCGTATAGTGCCCTTTTGAACAATTTTCTCTCATCAAGCCGCTTTGCGATATCGGCTGCATAGCCTTTTGATTCCCTCATCGCCATCGTGAAAGAAATATCATCCATCCTCTGCAGAGACCCCGGTGAAAACCCCTCATTCTCGATCATATATTCAGCCGCATGCATGCACATCGCCTCGGCTATCCTGCTGACGTGATGGAAATAAACCGTCGGGTGCATAAGGAACCGTGAGACCAGAAGCGATTCAGCCGCCTTCAATCCCCCCAGCCCCAGAACAAGCTTGTTTTCGTTGAACCGCAACTCGTGGATAAGCCTGACATGGTCTATAAGACCGAAAGCCACGCCTGTATAATGGGCATCCCTTATGAGGTAATCCATCCTGTCCACATCTATTTCGCTGTTGATTATCTGACCGGGATAAGTCTCGCCCCGTATGTGCCTGGCGATCGCCGACGGCGACAGGGAATGCTCCTTTAGCGTATCCGAGATCCCGCCTCTTTTTAGCATTTCTTCCACATCATCATGGCTTTTCCGTATGTACCGCTCGATAAGCCCCTCAGTTGCATGGGAGAACGGACCGTGCCCGATATCGTGGAGCAGCGCAGCAGCAAGAAGCTCCTTTTGCAGGTGTTCGTCCATCTGCTTGACCAGGTCTCCTGCAAGGTGGTAAACCCCCAGGGAATGCTCAAACCGCGTGTGGTTCGCACCCGGATAGACAAGATTGGAGAAACCGAGCTGCCTTATCCGCCGCAGCCTCTGCACCTGCGGCGTATCTATCAGGGAAAGAGCAAGTTCATCAAGCTCAATGTAGTCGTGTATCGGGTCGCGTATGACTTTCATAAATATTTCTTATTATAAGCAGATATATACTATAAAGAACTATTCTATGAACCTGTCCGTTCCTGTAATTTACAAAGAGAGCAGATCAGATGGATATTGAAATAAGGAAGGCATTGTCCTGCGATATAAAAAGCATAAAAAAGCTTCTTTCTTCCTATTGCCTTGATACTGAGGATGTTGGGAAGAACCTTGAAGGGTTCATAGTGGCTGTTTCAGGTGATAAGGTGACGGGATGCGCCTGCCTGGTTACAGGCGATGTTGCAGAACTCCGCTTGATTGCAGTTCTTCCACATCATCGCAACCGGGGCACAGGCTCAAAGCTTGTCGAATCCGTATTAGAGCGCGCAGGAAAACTTACGGATACGGTTTATCTCAGGACAACATCTCCGGTCTTTTTTGAGAAAAAAGGCTTCACCAGGCTCCCGCATGACCAGAAAAAATCCATCTGGAAGGACTGCGCTGAATGCGATAAGTCCGATGCATGTAAGCAGACGATGATGAGATTCAATATATGCAAAACATTATTATGTATGAGATATGATTGTTAATGATGAATAAAGGGCGTGAGTGATTGTTCAGACAATTTTTAGAAGCCTATGTGGACGTGTGCAATAATGTCGTTACCAGTTCAGCGAATGCTGTTTTGATGTTCGAGGCCGGCGAGCAGGCCGCCATGGACGTCAAAACAACAAAAATTGAGGATATCCAGAAAGAATTTGAGAAAGATGGAGTAAAAGTAACGATCGAACCGTCAGAGAAGAAAGTGACCTTCAGGGTCAAAGGTCTGCCCTTGAGAGGAAAAAAATGCACGTACTGTGACCTACTGCGAGGATTTTTTGGGGGAGTAGCCAGAAAGCATCTCGATAACCGCTACTACTGCAAGAAGGCAGACTGTGCTCTTGAGGGCGCTGAGGAGTGTGTTTTCGTGGCGGAGCTGATAGAGTAGAAAGGTGTGAAATGTCAAAAGATCTGACAGTGACCCTCAGCGACATCGAGTATGAGATCCTTAAAAAGATTAAGGTAGTCGAAGGTGAGAACGGTGAGAAACTGAGGAATCTTCTGAGACTCTATATCTCAACCATACCTGAGCTTAAATCATCTGAATATGCGCTGAAAAGGGTTGAAAATAAGGAAGAGATAGAAGAGATACTGCGCGAAGTATGGGGCGCTTACGAACTTACGGACAATCCCACCGAAGCATGGGGGGACGATAAAGTAGATAAACTGACCAACACCCTCATTGAGGTCAATATCCTTATAAGGATAGGTGACAGGCAGTTCATACCCACAAATAAATTCAGAAGCCTGTTCAAAATGCTGCTCCATGATGTTGCTACCGAGAACAAAGATCTTGACGAGTATTCCGCTGCCTGCGTGGCTACCATACAACTGCTTCTAGAGTTCGGGGGCGGGGTTCTCGATAGAGAGACCATAAGGGATGGCACTATTATGATCAACGAGGGGTGGATGTTCGCCTATGCGACAGCGATGAAAAAAGCAAGGGAATTCATGAGGACCAAAAGGCTGTTCCCTGAAGCCGAGGCATCTGAGCCCGTACCTCAGCCCTCATAAAATGCCTGAACAAGCGCCTGCTTTTAAGCTTTTTTAATAAGCTGCATCCATCTTTAATGGCAAGATTATAAATAGACTGAGCGACAGACATAATCTATGCCTGATATATTACTTAAGAACGGGATATCGGGATAGATCTGGTGGTATTAAAGGCTGTAATTACAATCGTACAGAGGGGTGGGTTAGATGATCAAATTATATGGACATAGGGAATCAGGCGAATGTGTCGCAGATGAATACAGACGTAAGATGAGGAGAACTCCGGGTATCCTCAGGCTTTTGAAGAGCTAGATCCTCCAGAAAAGGTGTAAAATGCCTAAATTTTTAACTGTATCGCTGAGCGATATAGAGTACAGCATCCTGGTCAAAGATTTGAAGAAAATCAATGGAGAGGGCGGCGAGAAATTAAGAAATCTCTTGAGGCTGTATATATCCTCCTTACCTGAGCTAAAATCATCTGAATACGCATTGAGGAGGAACGAGAATAAGAGATATCTGGAAGAGATATTGCACAGCGTGTGGGATGCGTATGAGAACACAGATTATCCAGATGAGAATTGGGACGAGGATAAACTTAGCAGGCTGATAAACGACCTTGTTGAGATCAATATCCTTTCAAAGGTCGGCGACGGACAGGTTATCCCTGCCTATAAGTTCAGAAGTTTGTTCAAAATGCTGCTCCACGACATAGCAACTGAGAACAGGGACATGGATGAATTTTCAGCGGCATGCGTTGCTACTATACAGCTGTTAAAAGAATTTGGGAACGGGGTACTGAGCAAGGAAGCTATAAGAGATGGGACTATCTTAATAAATGAGGGATGGATGTTTCACTATGCAGCAGCAATGAAAAGGGCAAGGGAATTCCTTAGAACTAATGTAGGAATGCGAGGATGCCATTTGCATGGCATAACAACGGGTCCGGAGCCAGCATCCCACCATATTGTTTTGCCCTGAACCTGCATCCTCCCCTGCATTCATGTACGACCTCGCAATCGCGGCATTCAAGCTCGCCAATGTCCCAGAGGTAATCCCTGCAGAGCTGCATCCATGCTGCCCTGAGGTCGTTTATATCCCCCGCGGGCTCATCCTCAAAGAAGCCGCACTTACTGACAGCCCCATCCGGAGATACTGAGCACATGTGCGAACCGCAGGTGTAATCCCCTGTGCTCTCATGCGCTCCTGCGCCGAACCCGTACTCCAGGAAGGATGCCGCCTCCTCAGGGGGCAGGGCAAAGTCCATGTTCGCCCTCATGTTCCCGACCTCGCAGGGCACATCAACGCTCCACGAAAGAACACCGAGATCAGAAAAAAGCTCCTGCATCCCTGGAAATTCCCCGGTATTGTACCTGTGCACCATAGTGGCGATAGAGACTGGTATGCCTGAATCCTGAAGTGCGGAAATCCCGCCCATGGCCCTATCGTACGAGCCTTTTCCGCGCAAAAGATCATGCGACCTGATGCCGTCGATGCTGACCTGTACCTCGTCCGCGTACAGAGCCAGCTTTTTTGCCTCATCTTCACCTATCATGGTCCCGTTCGATAGAACCACGACCCTCATCTCACAGGAAGACAGGATCTCCATTAATTCCCGGAACTTTGAATGCATGAGCGGCTCTCCGCCTGAGACCAAAAGCTTCAGTCCCCCCATATCCTCAAACTGCAAGACCGTTCTCTCAAACGATCCTGCATCTATCTCTTTATTGCCGGATTCCCCAAGATAGCAGTGCCTGCATTTAAGGTTGCACCTGTTCGTGATATTCAATAAAAGGTAGCGAAGGGACGGGACAGGTGAACGTGGGGCTTTGATGCTTCTTCTCCCGGATGATTCTTGAAGATGTATAATCCTCTCATTGAGCATATATTCTATAGACTCGCGGCTATTCTCCCCGGTATCCATGACCAGCTCCGATAAGGGTGTAATGCCGTCGCATCTCTTCAAGAAAGAGAACGCTTCGTCGTCCAGTTCATACAACTGGTCTTCAGCCGTGCTATAGACATACGGGCTCTCAAGACTCCGGAGAACAAAACCAGAAGCCAGTACCGGGAAAAACTCAACCGAGGGCATTTTTTATCTCTTCAGGCGTGATTATGCCTTTATGGAGCATGCTCTTTAAGGCTTTGAATGCGGCGCACTCAAGCTCTATATCGTCTTCCTTGAAGAACTCGCAGCGGGTGCAGATAAGGGCTATATAAGGATCATTTTTTGACACAATATCACTCATTGAACTGTACTCTGCTGTTTTATAAAGCTTTCCGGGCTCCATCATCTATTTTAAGGATAACGATAGATTTAGATTGGAGCGTGGAACGAAGTGGATACAACCCGATCTCTACTTAAAGAAACTCGCTTATTTAACCCCCCTGCTGAATTCAGCAGGAGAGCGCATATAAAAAGTCACGATGAATACAGGCAGATATACGAAAACTCCATAAAAGACCCTCCATCCTTCTGGGCAGAGAAGACAGAAGAGGTTACCTGGTTCAAGAAATGGGATAATACATATTCCTGGGACAGGGAGAACGCGATATGCAGGTGGTTTGAAGGCGGGAAACTGAACGCTGCTTATAACTGCCTTGACAGGCACCTCCAGGCCCGGGGCGACAGAATTGCGATCCTGTGGGAGAATGAGATAGGGGATACCGAAAGTTACACCTACAGGCAGCTTCACAGCGAAGTATGCAGGTTCGCGAACGTCCTGAGAGGAAAAGGCATCAGGAAAGGGGACATGGTTGCGATATACATGCCCATGGTACCGCAGCTCGTTATTGCTATGCTTGCATGCGCTAGGATAGGCGCGGTCCACAACGTAATATTTACAGGCTTTAGCGCGGATTCCATACGCTACCGTATCCAGGACAGCTCATGCAAAATGGTAATTACTGCTGATTCCACCCTGAGGGGCGGTAAGACAATACCGGTTAAAGAAAATATCGACCGCGCACTCGACGGTACAGTTGAGAGCGTGATAGTATACGACCGCGCCAACGTATCGATCACGATGAAAGAGGGCAGGGATTCCTTATGGCATGAAGAGGGCACACCGCAGGATTGCGAACCCGAAATAATGGACGCAGAGGACCCGCTGTTCATCCTGTATGCGGGCGGAGGGACTGGTGAGCCGGTCGGTATGCTGCATACCACGGGCGGATATCTGATGTACGTGATGCAGACTTTTAAGTGGGTATTCGATTACCGCGATGGGGATATCTGCTGGTGCACCGAGGACTGCGGCTGGATAACAGGGCACAGCTACACAGTATACGGACCCCTGGCATGCGGAGCGACGGTTCTTATGTACGAGGGCGCACCGACTTATCCTGAGCCTGAACGGTTCTGGGAATTGATAGAAAAATACAGGGTCACGACGCTTTACACCACCCCGACCATTATCAGGGCGCTTGAGAGATGGGGCGATGAGCTGCCGAAGGCAAGAGACCTGTCAGGCCTCCGCATCCTCGGTACCGGAGGCGGACAGATAGAACCTGAAGACTGGATATGGTATTATAATACCGTGGGGAACAGGAGATGCCCTGTAGTGGATACCTGGTCGCAGACAGAAGCTGGAGGCATACTTATCGCTCCTCTTCCCGGCGCCGTACCTCTTAAGCCGGGCTCTGTCGCGTTCCCTTTCCCCGGGATAGAGCCCGCAGTCCTGAGACCTGATGGGACTGAGGCTGACGCCAATGAAGAAGGAATGCTTGTGATCAAAAAACCCTGGCCTGGAATGATGAGAACGATATACGGGGACCATTTAAGGTTTAAGGAGATGTACTTCGCGCGTTTTCCGGATATGTACTATACAGGCGACAGTGCCCGGAGGGATGAGGATGGTTATTTCTGGATAACAGGAAGGAACGACGAGGTTATCAGGGTCTCAGGGTACAGGCTCGGGACAGCAGAGATAGAGGGCGCGCTCCTGTCATATCCTGCGGTAGCTGAGGCTGCGGTTGTCGGGTACCCGCATATGATAAAGGGAGAATCGATATACGCTTTTGTTGTGCTTAAAGAAGGAGTGAGCAGGAGCAGTGGGCTTAAGGATGAACTGAGGGACGGTGTGCGGAGTACAGCAGGTCCGATAGCAGTGCCTGAGAAGATCCAGTTCACAGATGCGCTCCCAAGAGCAATACCGGGCGGGATTGCAAGGAGAGCACTTAAAAAGATTGCTTCTGGTGACATAGACAGGCTCGGTGATCTCTCTGATATTGAGAACCCATCCACGATCGAAGAGCTAATAAAGGAACGGGAGTGATGTTTGCTCTCACCTGTGAAAGCTCAAATGTTTTTCCGTGTTCGATTTCCATTCTCGTTCTTTAAACTACCTCTCTCTTTATTGATTTTGCGTAAATTCATATCATCTATTTATGGCATTATATTAAACGTATCACTGAGCTGTGGGTATAGCTTATCTACACCACCATATCATAACTATGAAAGAAGATATTCTAATCTACAAAGTGGGGTTAAAGTTGTACCGGAAGATAATTTCCGCCGTAGACGGCTCTTTCCATTCTGAGCTTGCAGCCCACCATGCCGTGGCAATAGCCTCATCGCTGGGCAGCAAACTGGTGGTAGTCGCTGTTGATACAGGGGAGATAGAGCGGGAGGTATTATCCCGTGCAGTTGAGCGCCTGAGCCATCATGCCGGCACCTACGGGATAAAAGCTAAGGGCATAGTTAGAAAAGGAGAGGTCGTAGGGACCATACTTGATATTATCGGTGAAGAGCAAGCCGATCTCCTTGTCCTGGCGACGAGGCGCGGCTATCACCGTATGTTCGCGCGGAGCATTACGCAAAAACTTATGCTTAAAGCGCCCATTGCCGTACTTGCGGCAAAACCTGCAGGAGTGGCAAAAAGAGGAAAGAGCATGCTCCTGCCGGTGGCACGCGATGAGCTCACCACAGACGAACTGATAAACCTCACTGCAAGCCTCGCGAAATTCTACGGCTACAGCGTTGAGGTATTCCGTGTTGTGGAGCGCCAGCGATGGTACAACCTCCCGATAGAGCAGATAATCGCGCTGCGCCACAGGGGTGAGGAAAAAATACTCCCTGTTGCGGAAGCGCTCCGGGAACTGGGTATCAATGCTGATATACGTGTGGTAGTTGCCGAGAGCAGCATAAGTGCAATACCCAAGGAGGCTGCTATCGGAAGGCACAGCCTTGCTCTCATGGGAGCCAGCCAGAGGGGTATCTTGAAACAGGTGGTTTACGGCAACCCTATAGAAAGAATGCTCTCCAGCATTCTCTGCGACGTCCTGATCTGGAGGCCCAGGAAATGAAAATACAGGCTCTGTCGAAAGAGGATGTTTTCAGGGAACTCAATACATCCGAGCAGGGTCTCACAGAGAGAGAAGCGCAGAAGCGTCTTCTTGATTTCGGGGAGAACAGGATATCCGAGAGAAAAAGAGCATCCAGGTTATTCCAGTTCGCTTCACATCTTACCGACCTGTTCGCCATCCTGCTGTGGATCGCAGGCGGGCTTGCCATCCTTGCAAGCAGGCTCGGCAATGACGTGAGCATGGCGCGCCTGGGATATGCCCTGTTCGCGGTCATATTCATAAACGCATTCTTTACCTTTATGCAGGAATACCGCGCTGAGAAAGCATCCGAGGCTCTGAAAAAACTTATGCCCTACCAGGCGAGCATAGTCCGTGAGGGGAGAGAAAAACAGGTGCCTGCCGAGCAGATCGTGCCCGGTGATGTGATCGTCATAAGAGAGGGCGATCGCGTGCCTGCGGATGTGAGGGCAATCAAAGCAGTAGACCTGGCTGTGGATAATTCACTCCTCACAGGAGAGTCAGAGCCGCAGATACGGAAAGACCTGCCTGAAGAGGGGAATATAGAGCCAGCTAACCTTCTCTATGCAGGCTCGACTATCGTGAAAGGGAACGGCATCGCAGTTGTGTTCGCAACAGGCATGGCGACAGAGTTCGGGAAGATCGCGCACCTTACACAGGAGATCGAGGAGGCGCCGACCCCGCTCCAGCGGGAACTTACCTTCGCAACGCGCATAATTACATTCATATCCATAGGGCTCGGATTCATTTTCTTTTCGGCAGGGGAATTTATCGGCATAAGCACCCGCGATAATTTCCTCTTTGCAATCGGCATCATAGTGGCAAACGTGCCTGAGGGATTACTGCCGACAGTGACACTATCACTATCTATGGCAAGCCAGAGGATGGCGAAAAAGAACGCTCTTATAAAAAGGCTCTCCTCGGTGGAGACGCTTGGCAGTGCAACGGTGATCTGCACGGATAAAACAGGGACCATCACCCAGAACATGATGACGCTTGAGCACGTCTACATGCCGTTTGAGAGCAGGGAAATCGCGAGAGCAGAGCCGAACGAGCTGCTGCTTGCTGCTATGCTGTGCAACAACGCGAAAAAAGAGGGCGGAAGGATAATCGGTGACCCTACGGAGACGGCGCTGCTTCTTGGCGCATCAGCCGTTATGGGCGAGGTGCGAGGCGAATGGGAGCGCGTGGATGAGATCGCTTTCAGCTCCGAGAGGAAGATGATGAGCACCCTGAACAGGAGAGGGAACGCTATGATGCTGTACTCTAAAGGAGCCCCGACGACCGTGCTTGCGAAATGTGCTCACATAGCAACAGGAACAGGCATACGGAGCATTACGGATGAGGATAAAAAACATATAGAAGCGCAGGTATCTGATTATGCCGGAAGGGGCCTGCGTGTTATAGGTTTTGCGAAGAAGGACGTTGAGAAAAACTACAGAAGAGAGGCCGTAGAAGAGGAACTGGTATTCCTGGGACTTGCAGCACTGCGGGACCCTCCCCGGAAGGAGGTACCACAGGCTGCTGAGAAATGCAAAAAGGCAGGAATAAAGATCATAATTATAACAGGTGATGAACCGCTCACAGCAAAAGCAATAGCAAGAGAGGTCGGGATAGCTAAAGAGCCTGCAATAGTCACTGGCAGCGAGCTTGACAGGATGAGCAAACGCGAACTTGAAGGGGCTTTGCAGGGTGAGATCATATTCGCAAGAGCCGCGCCTGCACATAAGCTTCGAATCGTGAGGGCGTTAAGGGATACGGGCAGCATAGTGGCAGTAACCGGAGACGGGGTCAACGACGCGCCTGCACTGAAAGAGGCTGATATCGGCGTGGCTATGGGAAAATCAGGCACGGACGTTGCAAGAGAATCCTCTGATATGATACTGATGGACGATAACTTCGCGACCATCGTATCTGCAGTTGAGGAGGGAAGGGCGATGTTCGACAACACCAGAAGGTTCATAACCTACATATTCTCCCATCTTGTTCCTGAGATCGTGCCTTTCCTGCTTTTCGTGCTCCTGCGGATACCCCTGCCCCTTAAGGTCATCCAGATACTTGCGATAGACCTCGGCACTGATATGGCTCCTTCCATAGCTCTTGGGGCTGAGAAGCCTGAATCAGACGTGATGAGCCGGAAGCCCCGCAGGAGAGGCGAGAGGATACTTACGCTGCCCATACTCCTGCGCGCGTATCTTTTCCTTGGCCTTATCGAGGCTGTTGCAGCTATGAGCGCATATTTTTACGTACTGAGAGGCGGCGGATGGAGCTTCGGGATGCCTCTCTCCGAGACGGATCCGCTCTATATCAAGGCAACTACCGCCACCCTTGCAGCCATAGTCGTAATGCAGATAGCGAACAGCCTGACAAGCCGCACCACGAAGGAATCGCTGTTCAAGGTCGGCTTTTTTACGAACCGCTACCTCGTCGCGGGTATAGCGATAGAGATATTCCTGGTGCTCCTCATTGTATACGCGCCGCCGCTTCAGGATGCGTTCAGCACCGCGCCGCTTGGGCTGCGGGACTGGCTTTTTCTTTTGCCTTTTGCCGGGCTTTTGCTTTTTGCGGATGAGGCAAGGAAGTGGATGGTAAGGAGGAGAGAAATCAAAGATGTTGTCATCAATAAAGAAAATAGGGCATCAGTCTGACTAATTTTTCGTAATGCAGAGGAACCGATGTTAGAATACTATTAATCCTAGTCTTTTCAAGAAAAAAGTTCTTTATAAATATAATAACAGATACTGCGATAGATATAAATACAGGTGCGTAATGATTAACAATTACAATCCATAGGAGGCCATGGTGTTACAGGAAAAAGGAAGAATGATAGCGATTCTCCCGGCGAGCAGCTTTAACGCGCTCATATTTGAAATGAAAAACCATATTGGAAAAACGCTAAGGATATAAAATTTATTTGGAATTAAAAAAATCAGGAGGTGAAAAAATGGTTGGACTGGAAAGCTCAATGGACAATGCAGAAAATGCACAGAAAGTCAAAGTTGCAAAAGAAGACTCCGCAGAGAAGCAGAGACAAAAAGAGTTCTACGCAAAATTGAGAAACCGCTCGGCAGAGCAGCCGAAAGGCGCACAATATAAATGACAGGGAATGTCATTTAAAAGGGTATGCATTAAGAATAATGGATATGAGGAAGGACATATGCAAACATAATTATCATGTTGCTGTCCTTCCATATATCCCTCTTTTTAACGAATTTGCACCACGTACAGCACGTATTTAAACAAAAAAGAAAATACATAGTACATACAATTCAGATAAATCACAGCAGGGATTGGATATGCAAGAGATAAGACCGGAGAGGCAAATTCGCGACGATTTTAGAAGAGTGGCGGACAGGTTCAGGAGATGCCTTCAGGATATGGGCTACGAGAATGTTAAGGTACCGTATCCGCTGGACGTGTTCGAGAATAAGGATATTAAAACGACGTTCGTCATCGATTACGGCGAAAGACCCGTATCATCGATGAACATCCGCATGAAGGCCAAGGGCGTGTGGACGAATATCTACATGCCGTATACGGCAAAGGAAAGGGAGGCGCGCGCGCTCCTTGAGAAAGAGATACCGCCGGCTGAGAGGCTGTACGACGAGACGGGTGAATTTATTATGTGCGAGCAGTGCGGGTGCGTTGATTTTGTGAGGAGGGGAGAGGAATACCTTTGCTCTATCTGCTGTAAAACCAATAGCGTTTGAGCTGTTATGATCTAAGCCCCCGGAGCTTTTCGATCAGTCCCGATAGCCTTCCCTGCCCTCGCTCTCCCCAGGATATCCACCACTTCCTCGTCCGTGACCTGGGCAAAATCCCGGTAATACGACCCCACAGCCATGAAATCGTAAGGGGTCTCAAGGCATATTAATTCATCAGACATCCTGCGCAGCTCCTCAGCCGTCCCCGGAGGAGCTACAGGCAGGGCTACTATCAGCTTCTCTATATCCACTGCTTTCAAGGTCTGAACGGCTGCTTTCGCCGTTGCACCTGTTGCGGCTCCATCATCGACAAGTAAAATGGTTTTCCCGGTCAGGTCAGGCAGCCTCTGTCCTTTCCTGTACAGTTCGATTCTTTTTTCAATAATTTCCCTCTGGCGGGATATCTCGGTCTGGATGTAATCCTGAGTAACCCCGTAGGATGAGATTATATCCTGGTTCAAAACGATAGCACCCGTCTCAGATACAGCGCCGATGGCAAGCTCAGGCTGACCGGGAAAACCCAGCTTCCTGATAATTAGCACATCAAGAGGGCAGTTGAGATAAGAGGCGATCTCATAACCTGTAACAACGCCTCCCCTGGGAAGCGCCAGTACAATAACTCCAGCTTTATCCTTATAATCCTTTAGATTTAATGCAAGCTCGGCACCCGCCTCCTTCCTATCCTTGAAGATCTTTACCGGGTCTTCGGGACCGAGCTTCTCGACGAACCACTGCCCGATCACTTCGCGCGCCTCCCTGAGATGCTGCTCGTTCGTATACAGGTGGTCTGCACCCCTGATGAGAGCCACTCTTTTTTCTCCCGGCAGACGCTCGTAGAGTGTTAAGGTCTCCTTCATTATCGGATCGGCATCACCCTGCACCACAAGGACAGGGATCTTGATCTGGTCTGCGTAGTGGTAATATCCCTCGGCAGGCGCAGAGCGCAGAGCCAGAGCCTTGATGCGTCTGTCGGTTGCTGCCCTGATTAGAGCTGCGGTTCCTCCGAAACTTGAGCCGCATACGCCTATTCTCTCAGGGTCGATACCTTTTATATTGCCCATGTAATCAAGCGATGCACCCAGGTCCTGGGCGAACTGCTCAACGGTCGCGTCATAGCTCTCTCCCCCGCTCTCCCCGTGCCCCGTAAAGTCGGGGAGAAAACAGCAGAACCCCTTTTCAACCAGCCCTTCGGCTATATAGATGTTCCTGGGACTGTCTTTGCCGCTCCTCAATCCATGCGCGAAAACAACGGCGGGCTTAGCCGTTCCTTCCTCAAGACCCATAATACGGGCGACAAGCTTAAACCCCCTGTCATTTTTGAAAGTCACTCTATCTGCCATTTATCTGCCCCCAATATAACATGATATTATATTTGGTGAGGATTAGATAAAAGCTTTCTGCGGGAGCACCTATTTGTAGCAGGTAACCAATTAACCCCCCATGCGCAAAAAGCAGAAAGACTGGGCAAAGGACATTGCGCACCAGCGCATTATCCGTCTCTTTGAGCTTGCAGGGCAGGAGTTCAGCTCGCATCCCGGACGCAGCAACAGGTACGTACAACTGGCGCGGCGCATCGGGATGAGATACAGGGTCAGGATGCCGGCTGAGCTGAAACAGAAGGTCTGCCAGCACTGCCATGCTTATTTAGTGCAGGGTGTGACAGCACGCACAAGACTTGAGGGGGATCACATAACAACGACATGCCTGGTCTGCGGGGAACAGATGCGGCGGCGGTATTAAGATGAAGCCAGATTAAAAAGACAATATGTTATTCGAGCACTGGATATACTCAACCGCGATTGCAATAATCGCGGGGATGATATATTATAAGCTCACAGGCCGCGACCATTCATGGATCATCGTTGGGAGCGCTTATGCGCCGGATATTGATATAATTGCAGATGCCATGCTCAGGAAGATGGGTATGACCGTGCTTTTTAATGGACATCCTCTAAGACATGGTGATTTCCATAATATTGCAGCACTGCTTCTCTTTGCAGGTTTAGCAGCATTGGTATTGCAGACTGTCGGTATCAGGTTCGTGGATTCGTTCATATTTGCAGGTATCGGGTTTGGCGCGCACATGTTCGAGGATGCATTGGTTTTTAATCCCGCATACAGCCTTTTTTGGCCAATATCCGATCTAAAGTTTGGTATCGGGATTATAGGGTATGATCTTGATTGGTACGGTATTGCTGATAAAGAGGTGCTTATTACCGGTGTGATCGCAGTGGTCTTATGTGCGGTTATAAGGACTGCTTATGAGGGGAAAGCTGGGAAAAGAAAATAGCGGTTATGCTCATTCGGCTATGAACCTGAGTTCATAGATGACAATAAAAATATGCAACAAAATGTATATTAACAACGAACTGATACGAACTCGTACGAACTCTGAATGGTTTGAGTTCGTATCAGTTCGGTGCGACAAGAAAGCTATACTATGAATTGCCAACGAGCTACCCCTTCCGTTTGGGGTAATCTTACCGGGATGTGCTTTTGCAGTAATGCAGAGGTGCAAAGCTCCTGGAACAATGTG
>Ga0074199_1001409_pt1 | contig 21329 bp, 19 predicted proteins | sample EPASupsiteSAE347_FD_64528 | JGI IMG/M metagenome (GOLD analysis project Ga0074199, IMG submission 64528) | Bioremediated contaminated groundwater from EPA Superfund site, New Mexico - Sample SAE3-47 | ecosystem: Environmental > Aquatic > Deep subsurface > Groundwater > Contaminated ... | reverse complement strand
CTGCCTGTTCAACAATATCGCCATCGGCGCCCGCTATGGGCTCAAACATCTCGGCATGGAGCGGATTTTCATCCTCGACTGGGATCTGCACCACGGCAACGGCACCCAGCACTCCTTTTACGACACCGACCGGGTGCTTTACTGCTCCACCCACCAGTATCCGCATTATCCGGGAACCGGCTCCCTCAAGGAAACCGGCACGGGCAAGGGGGAGGGCTACACCCTCAACGTGCCGCTGCCCGGCGGCCAGACCGATCAGGACTTTGCCCGGATCATCACCGAACTGGTTGCCCCGGTTGCCCGCCAATACAGGCCGGACTGCATCATGGTTTCCGCTGGCTACGATACCCATGTCTCCGATCCCCTTGGCGGGATGGCCGTCACCACCACCGGGTTTGCCGGGATGACCAGAATTCTGGTCGATCTGGCCGCGGAACTCTGCGATGGGCGGCTGGTCTTGGCGCTGGAAGGGGGTTACAACCTGCAAGGCCTCGCCGATGGCGTGCTGGCCAGCCTCCATGAAATGGCCGGGGAGGGGGGGCTTTCGCCCGCCGCCTTCTCCGCCCTCATCCAGGCGAAAAGGCCCCTGCCCCCACTGGATGCGGCCCTGGGTGCGGCAAAAAAATACTGGACTTTTTAAGGGAAACTCGGTGTTATAAAAAAAGGAAAGACAGTAGTTGCCACCAGCGCGGGCCATGATCGCCCACACACCCTTAAGGATCTTTTTCACATGGCACAGGCAAAAATCCTCATCGCCGACGACGACACCCTGGTCAGGGAGGCCGTCTACAAAATCCTCACCATGTTCGGTCACGCGGTGGTGCCCTGCGCCAGCGGCGAAGAGGCCCTGGAAAACCTGAGCGCGGATTTCGACCTCATCATCCTCGACATCAACATGCCAGGGTTGGACGGCTTTGAAACCCTCAAGCTCATCAACGACCGGAGTTACGGGATTCCGGTGATCTTCCTCACCGGCGCGGGCTCCATGGAGTACGCGGTCAAGGCCATCAACCTGGGGGCCTACGACTTCATCCCCAAGCCCATCGAAGATCTGGACATCTTCAACATCAAGGTCAAGCGGGCCATTGAAAAACGGATGTACGTCCTCCAGGAAAAGGCCTACAAGGAAAACCTGGAAGTCGAGGTGCGCAACAAAACCAGGGAGCTGGCGGACAAAAACCGCCTTTTGGAGGAGTACAGCCACAATCTGGAGGTCTCCGCCCTGAACACCATGCTCACCCTGCAGACCGCCCTCGAAGAAAAAGACATGTACACCGCGGGCCACACCAACCGGGTCACCTTCCACGCCATGAACATCGCCCGGGCCATGCGGTTGGGCGAAGAGGATCTGACCGTGCTGGAGCGGGCCTGCAAGGTGCATGACATCGGCAAGCTGGTGGTGGATGTCAACTATATCCGCAAACCCGGACCGCTTTCCGATGAAGAATGGATCCTGATGAAAAAACATCCGGAGGTCGGGGCCAACATCATCAAGCCCCTGGCCTTCATGCAGCAGGAGATGTTCCTTGTCCGCCACCATCACGAGCGCATGGACGGCAAGGGGTATCCCGATGGCCTGGGCGGCGATGAGTTGAACCTGTTGACCAAGATCATCACCGTGGCGGACAGCTATGACGCCATGACCTCCAAGCGCAGCTACAGGCAGAACCTGGAACTCAAGGATGCCATCGCCGAACTGCACCGCTGCTCCGGAAGCCAGTTTGCCCCCGAGGTGGTGCAGGTCTTTGTCGAGGTTCTCGAAGGCCAGATAAAAATGGGCGCCAGCTAGCCGCCTTGTGCTTTTACAGGACCATCAGGGATATTGACTTGCCCGGCTGAATGCGTTACAAAACAGAGCATGAAAATCACCCCGGAAGAAGTACGATATGTCGCCACGCTGGCGAGACTTTCGCTGTCGGAGACAGAGGTGGAAAAAACCACCCTTCAGCTGGACGGCATTCTGAGCTATGTGGAAAAGCTGGGCGAGCTGGACACAACCGGTGTTCAACCCACGACCCATGCCCTGGCTGTCCGCAATGCCTTTCGCGAAGATGAGACCAGGGAATCCCTGCCCCAGCGGGAGGCGCTGGCCAACGGCCCGTTGCAGAACGGCGAGGCCTTCGTGGTGCCCAGGGTTATCTAGCACTTAGGGGTTATTGCACAATACGCCGTTGCCTGCCGGTTTCCTTGCGGACCTCCTTTCCGAGGTCCGTTTTTGTTAGCGCTCCCCGCGCCAGCGGCAGACATCCTAGAAAATCAAGCGGTACGGTAAGATCATGGAACTCCACGCCTTAACCATTCATGCCTTGCAGGATCTCCTCGCCAAGGGGGAGATTTCCTCCCTGGAGCTGACCCGTTCGGTGCTCGACCGGATCGACGCGGTGGAGGACAAGGTCAACGCCTATATCACCCTGGACCGCAATGGCGCCCTGGCCCAGGCGGAAGCCGCCGACGAACAGCGCAAACGGGGCGAAGGCGGCAGCCTCTGCGGCATTCCGCTCTCCATCAAGGATGTCCTCTGCACCAAGGGCTTGCGCACCACGGCAGGCTCCAAGATCCTCGAACCGTTCATCCCGCCCTACGACGCCACGGTAATCGAAAAATTGCGGGGTGAGGGCGCGGTGATCCTCGGCAAGGTGAGCATGGACGAGTTCGCCATGGGCTCGGCCAACGAGAACTGCGCCTACGGGGTGCCGAAAAACCCCTGGAACCTCGCCCATGTCTGCGGCGGCTCCAGCGGCGGCTCGGCAGCCTCGGTGGCGGCGGACGAATGTATCGCCTCCCTGGGCTCGGACACCGGCGGCTCCATCCGCCAGCCCGCCTCCCACTGCGGAATCGTGGGGATCAAGCCCACCTATGGCCGGGTTTCCCGCTTCGGCCTGCTGGCCTATGCCTCGTCCCTGGATCAGGTCGGGCCGCTCGCCAAGGATGTGCGCGACGCCGCCATCATGCTGACCGCCATCAGCGGTTACGATCCGCGGGATTCCACCTCGGTCAACCAGCCGGTGCCGGATTACACCGCCTCCCTTGGCACGGATTGTAACGGCCTCACCATCGGTATCCCCAAGGAATACTTCGGCGAGGGCCTTGACCCGGAGGTGGAGCAGGCGGTGCGCAAGGGCATCGGGCTGCTTACCGAAGCCGGGGCCAAGACCGTGGAGATCTCCCTGCCCCACACCGAATACGGAGTGGCGGCCTACTACATCATCGCCCCGGCCGAGGCCAGCTCCAACCTGGCCCGCTACGACGGGGTGAGGTACGGCTTCCGCGACCACGACCAGCACGAACTGCTGGAGATGTACCGCCACAGCCGCTCCCAGGGGTTTGGCGAGGAGGTGAAACGGCGGATCATCATCGGCACCTACGCCCTTTCCTCCGGCTACTACGACGCTTACTACAAAAAGGCCTCCCAGGTCCGCACCCTGATCGTCGAGGATTACGCCAAGGCCTTCAGCCAGTGCGACCTGCTGGTCTCCCCGGTCACCCCGGCCCCGGCCTGGAAGATCGGGGCAAAGATCGACGACCCGCTCTCCGTCTATCTCTCCGATATCCTTACCATTTGCACCAACCTGGCCGGGCTGCCCGGCATGTCGGTGCCCTGCGGGATAAGCTCCGGCGGGCTGCCCATCGGCCTCCAGCTCCAGGCCAGCCATTTTGCCGAGGAAAAGATATTCCGGGCAGCCCATGCCCTGGAACAGCGGCTCGACCTGGCAGGAAACAAACCGGAATTATAAAAAAATTTGCCACGAAACCCACGAAACCCACGAAAATAAAACGTAACTTCCCAGACAGATGTTTTTCACCTAGATCTGGGTCGTTACAAGAAAAAGCCAAAAAATTTCGTGCCGTTCGTGGATTTCGTGGCGACATCCCTTAATAAGGATTTACTTCCATGAAACTCCCTGTCCGCGACAACATCGCAAGCCTCATCCCCTATCCGCCGGGCAAGCCCCTGGAGGAACTGGAGCGCGAGTACGGCATCACCGGCTCCATCAAGTTGGCCTCCAACGAAAATGCCCTGGGGCCCTCGCCCAAGGCGGTGGCCGCTGTTTCCGACAGCCTGAAGAACCTGCACCGCTACCCCGACGGCAGTTGCTATTACCTGGCCCAGGCGCTGGCCGAAAAGATCGGCGTCTCCCCGAACCAGCTGGTCTTCGGCAACGGCTCCAACGAGGTCATCCAGTTGCTCATCGCGGCCTTTCTCGCTCCGGGCGAAGAGGTGATCACCAGCCAGCCCACCTTTCTCGTCTACCAAAAGGCGGTTCAGGCCCAGGGCGGCGTCAACCGGGTGGTGCCGTTGGTCAACATGCACCATGACCTGGACGCAATCGCCGGGCAGATCACGAAAAAAACCCGGCTCATCTTTCTCGACAACCCCAACAACCCTTGCGGCACGGTGTTCAGCCACGAATCCTTCAGCGCTTTCCTCGACAAGGTGCCGGATGGGGTGATCGTGGCTCTCGACGAGGCGTATGTGGATTTTGTCGAACCGGCTCTGCGCATCGACGCCAGGGATTATCTCAAACACCGGGTGCCGGTGGTGGCCCTGCGCACCTTTTCCAAGGCCTACGGCCTGGCGGGCTTAAGGGTTGGCTACGGCCTGATGCATGCCGACATCGCCGATTACCTGCACCGGGTCCGGCAGCCGTTCAACGTCAACCTGCCCGCCCAGGCAGGGGCCTTGGCGGCCCTGGGAGATGACGAGCATTACGAGAAAACCATCGCCTTTACCAGGGAGGGCATTGCCTGGCTGAGCAGCGAGGTGGAAAAACTGGGATGCAAACCCTTTCCCTCCCAGACCAACTTTTTCCTCATCGACGTCAAGGGTGACGGCAAGAAGCTCTACGAAGCCCTGCTCCACCAGGGGGTCATCGTCCGGCCCATGAACGCCTACGGCTACCCGACCTATATCCGGATCACCGTGGGGTTGCCCGCGGAAAACCAACGCTTCGTCAAAGCCCTGGCCGTTGCGCTTAACGAGGTGGATCGTGCTTGACCCCAAGGGGATCATCACCATCGACGGCCCCTCGGGCGCGGGAAAAAGCACGATCAGCCGGGGGTTGGCCGCAAGACTCCACTTCACCTACCTGGACACCGGCGCCATGTACCGGGCCGTGGGGCTGGCCTTGGAACGGCAGGGGATTGACCTGGCCGACACCGACGCGCTGAAAAGATGTCTGGCCGCAATCGAGCTGACCCTTACCCCCAACGGCGATGACGATGTGCGGGTACTGCTCAACAACGAGGACGTGTCCCAGGCCATCCGCACCCCGGAGATGGGCATGGTCGCCTCCCGGGTTTCCGCCAACCCCCTGGTGCGGGAAAAACTCACCGCTCTCCAGCGGCAGCTGGGGGAAAAGGGAGCCATTGTCGCCGAGGGCCGCGACATGGGGACCGTGGTGTTTCCCAAGGCATCCTGCAAGTTTTTTCTCAACGCCTCGGCCGAGGAACGGGCCCGCCGCCGCCAGAGGCAACTGGCGGAAAAAGGGCAACATGTTGATTATCAGGAAATTCTGGACCAGATCAGCAAACGTGACTATGATGATTCCAGACGCGCGCTTGCCCCGCTCAAGGCAGCCGCTGACGCCATTCTTGTCGATTCTTCCAGCATGACCCCGGAAGCGGTCATCGCTTACATGCTGGAGTGCATTGCCAAATCAGCCCCTTGAGTAAACGGCCAACAGGAGAGGAAGTCATGACCGACGAGACCAGATCCCTGAAACGCAGACACCTGGTGTACTATCTTGAAGTCTACGATGATGACGCCAACGAACTCCTGGGCCACCTCGTCGATGTGACCACCAGCGGACTCAAGCTGGTGAGCAAGCAACGGATCCCCACCAACCGGACCTACCGGCTGCGGATGATGCTGCCCGAGGGGTATTTTTCGCAAAAGGATCTCTATTTCGAGGCGCGGAGCATGTGGAGTTCCAACGACATCAACCCCGATTTTTACGACACCGGGTTTGCCGCGCCGAAACTCGACGCGAAAACCCAGGACATCATCCGCGATCTGGTGAACCAGATCAGCTTCAACGACTGAGCCGAAACAGGGGCGAAATATGCATACGGTGCTCGACTGCCGGGGGCTGGCCTGCCCGCAACCCGTGATCAGGGCCAAGGAGTTGCTCGACACGCTCACGCAAGGCTCGGTGGAGGTGCTGGTCGACAACGAGGCAGCGCAAAGCAATCTGACCCGCTTTGGCAAGAGCCAGGGCTACGGGGTGGAAAGCCGCGCTTCCGGCGACACCCGCCACATCACGCTCAGCAAGGACAGCGCTGCCAAGGATGCGGCCGCTGCTCCGGCGCCGGAGGAGTACCGCTGCGATCCGCCCGGGACCGGCCTGGTTGTAATAATCCCGGCCGAGACCATGGGCAGGGGCAACGATGCCCTGGGCGGGGTGCTGATGCGGGCCTACATCAAGACGATCAAGAACCTCAGCCCCCTGCCCGCCAAGATCTTCTTCTACAACACCGGGGTGAAAATCACCGCCACCGACTCCGACCTGATCGCGCCGCTCCGGGAACTAGCCGCCCAAGGGGTGGAAATCTACTCCTGCGGCGCCTGTCTGGATTTTCTGAATCTCAAGGACTCCCTGCTGGTGGGCCAGGTCACCAATATGTACGAGATCATGGACGCCATGGCCCAGGCGGCCAAGGTGGTCAGCCCCTATTAAAAGGCGCCCTGCCTTCCCCTAATTATGCCCGATCCATCTCCCCCCATCTACCTCGACAACGCCGCCACCTCCTTTCCCAAGCCCCCGGAGGTGGGGGAGACCATGCACCGGCTGATCCAAGAGATCTCTCTGAGCCCCGGCCGCTCGGCGCACCGCTTTTCCCTGACCGCCAGCCGGGTGATCTTTGAGGCCCGGGAGCGGATCGCCGCTTTCTTCGGCTGCCCGGACTCCAGCCGGGTGGTGTTCACCAGCAATGTCACCGAGGCGCTCAATGTGGGCATCTTCGGATTGCTCCAGCCCGGCGATGAGGTGCTGACCACGGGCATGGAACACAACTCGGTGATGCGCCCCCTGCGGCACCTGGAAAAAACCCGGGGGATTATCCTTACGATTCTGCCCACCAGCCCCACCACCGGTATCGACCCGGATGATATCCCCAAGCACCTGAACAAAAAGACCCGGCTGATCATCATCAACCATGTCTCCAATGTGACCGGTGTCGTGGCCGATCTTGGCGCCATCTCCAAACGCAAGGGCAAGGCGCTGCTGATGGTGGACGCGGCCCAGTCCGCCGGGGTTTTCCCCCTGGAGATGGAGGCTTTTGGCATCGATTTTCTCGCCTTTACCGGACACAAGGGGTTGTTCGGCCCCACCGGCACGGGCGGGTTCCTGCTCCGCCAGGGGCTCGTGCTCCCGCCGCTGACCATGGGGGGCACGGGGAGCAATTCGGAGTTTGAGGAACAGCCCCAGCTGATGCCGGACTGTTTTGAATCGGGAACGCCCAACACCCTCGGCATCGCTGGTCTTGCCGCGGGGCTGGAGTTTATCGAAAAGACCGGGCGGGAAACGATCCGGCTCCACGAAGAACGCCTCACCAGCCTGCTGCTCGCAGGATTAAGCCGGATACCGGGCGTCACCGTGCACGGGCCACCGGCCGGAACCAACAGAGGCTCGGCGGTTTCCCTGACCATGGCGGGCAAAAGCGTGGCCGATCTCGCCTTTCTCCTTGACCGCAACCACGGGATCATGGCCAGGGCAGGGCTGCACTGCGCGCCCGCGGCCCATCGCAGCATCGGAACCTTTCCCCAGGGCACCCTCCGTCTCTCCCCGGGATTTTTCAACACCGAGGCCGAGATCCAGAATGTTCTCACCGCCTTGGCCCGGATCAGCAGCGGAGCATGACCCTTGTCAAAAAAAACGGGCAACTGATCGTGTCCTGATCAGCTGCCCGGCCCAAGCCTTCAATGCCACACCCCCGGGATTACAAATTTCTCGCCACAATAATGGCTATGGCCAGCTCCTGGGCCGCCAGAATCGAACCCTGGGTGGTGGCCACATTGACGCTCTGCAGCTGCTGGGTGGCGATAATCTGATCCGCGGTCATGCCGATATTGTCGGCCATGGCCAGGGTGAGATCCCCCATTTCCAGAATCCGGTTGGCCATGATCCCGATGTCCGCCGATATTTGCAACATGCTCGTGAGCGAGGCGGAGAGCGTGGTGCTGGAGGTCATGGCTTCCAAGCTGTCGATGGCAAGGACATACCCGTTCAGCGCCGAGGCCAGGGAGGTGAGCATGGTGGACAGGTTGCCCAGATTGAGCAACGGCGTGGTGTTGAGATAGGTGGTGCTGGCGCCCGAATCCTGGACCATGGTGGCCTGGGCCGCCTTTACCTTGTCCAGATAGGCATGGACATCGGTGGCAACCGTGCCGAGCTGGGTCTTCATGGTCCAGGGGCTCAAGACCACCGCCGCCATCCGCGCCGCCAGCAGCTGGCCATCCACCACCAGCTGTTCGAGGGTGAGGTTGTAGGTATCGGTCTCCACCACGGAAACCAGGGTCAGCATATTGGTCTGGGTCTGGAGCATGCTCTGCTGGGTGAGCAGGATATTCTGATTCTGGATCTGCTGGGTCAGGATAATGCGGTCGGCCATGAGGCCGATATTGTCCGACATGACCAGAATCTTGTCCGCCATCTCCCCGATGCGGTCGGCCATGGCCCCGATATCATCGGAGAGCTGGAGCATGGCCACAATCCCGTCCTTCAGGGTAATGGCCTGGGAGGTCGTCGACAGCCCCCCCAGGTCAACGGAGAGCCGCAGGCTTTCATTGGCCAGGCTCGTGTTCAGGGCGGAAAGCGTTTCCAGCGCGGTCAGGGTCTCGTCGTCCATCTGCAGCGGCGCGGCCAGATTGTTGTTCACCTGGGTGATGCTGGCCACCATGGCGCTTGCCGCCTGATCCGCCTGCACCAGCGGCCCGCAGACCGAGTCAGCCGTAAGGCTGATCGCCTTGAGCTGGGTGTCAAGCCCCTGGGCCTGGACCACCAGATTCTGCAGATCCTCCGCCAGGGCCGCCTGGGCCGTGCCCGGCTGCAACCCCACCCCGGCCAAGAGAAAAAGGGTTGCCAACAGCCCGTTTCGAATAGATGCGCGCATGATCTTTCTCCCACACAATATTGGCCGCGATTACTGGCCGAGATAATTTTTGATAACGGTAAGGGTGACATTCTGGGCGATGGTCACCGAGTTCTGGGTCAGTTCGATGTTGGACTGCTGGAGGTTCTGGGTCTCGACAATCCGGTCCGCCATGAGCCCGATATTATCCGCCATGACGATGATCTTGTCGGCCATCTCCATGATCCGGCCGGACATCTCGCCGATGTCCGTGGTCAGCCGCAGCATGCTGGCCGTGGCATCCGAAAGCACCGGGGTCTCGGTGAGCGGGGCCAGCTGGTTGATGGTGTTGGCGTAGGTTTCCAGGGAAAAGGCCAATGCCGTCTGCAGGCTGGAGAGATCGCCCATCAGGGTCAGGGTGTCGCCGTTGATATAGTGGCTTGCCGACTGGCTGTTCTGGCTCATCCAGGTATAGAGGCTCACCGTGCTGTTGAGCAGCAGGGTGGTCTGGGCCTCCAGCGCGCTCAAATCCACGGCCATGGTCTGGCTGGTGAGCGTTGTTCCTCCCATCTCGCCGACCAGGGCGTTGGCCTCGTTCGCCACCAGCCCCAGGCTGAGGTTGTACGTAATGGTGGACAGGCTGTCGCTCATGGCGACCATGTTCTGCTGGGTGGTGAGGATCGAGGCCTGGGTCAGGGCCACATTGGCGTTCTGCAGCTGCTGGGTCAGCAGGATCCGGTCCGCCATGGCGCCGATGTTGTCGGCCATGACCAGAATCCGGTCCGCCATCTCCAGAATCCGGTTGGCCATGATGCCGATGTCGTCGGAAAGACGGAGCATTGCGCTCAAGGCGGCGCGGTACTCAAAAAGATCGGCCACATCCTCGATGCTCCGCAGCTCCAGGGCTATCCGCACGGAATCGGCGGCCATCCCCTTGGCAAGGCCGGAAAGATCATCCAGCGCGGTCAGATCGGCGGCGGTGAGGGTCACGGGGACGGTCAGCTGGCCGTAAACCGCCTGTACGCTTGCCAGATAACTCTCCAGGGAGGCATTGAAAGCGCCCAGCTGGGTGCAGGTGTTTCCCTGGGCAACGCTGATGGCCGCCAGGCTGGTGCGCAGGGTGGTTCCCTGGACAACCAGGGCCTGCAGGTCCGTGCCGAGGCTGGCCTGGGCAGGAAAGGCCGAAAAAACAAGGGTGAGGGCAAGCGCCAGGCCTGCAAGGGATTTAAGCAGCATCTGTAGTTCTCCAAAGCCAAACAATGTGTTAGAATATAATTATATTGTTAATTGCTTAACTACCATGGGCGGTCTTCTTCCGTCAACCCCAATTTTCCCTCCTCCCACGATCCGTTTCCAGCCCGGACCGGGAAAAGGCGAAAACCACACCGCATGCCGGCGCTTGCAAAGAATGCGGTCAATGGGTAGATTGCCTCGGACTGGCCACTTGGCCTCGAAAAGCCAACCACACAAATCAGAGGAATATTATGAAACGATATCTGCATATCTTGGCAGCGGTGATGCTCTTGCTTGCGGCAGTCGCCTGCGGCGACAAAAATTCGCCGGATTCCGGCCAGACCCCGGTCTTCCGTTCCCTTTCGCCGCGAGAGGCCAAATCCCTCATCGAAGCACGCAAGGATCTGGTGCTGGTGGATGTCCGCTCACCGGAAGAGCTGCGCGAGGGGTCCATACCCAACTCTCAACTCATCCCCTTCGGCGAACTCGCCCAAGGCAGGATGACCCTGCCCACCGGCAAGCCCCTCTTGTTGATCTGCGCCGTGGGCGGCCGCAGCTATGCGGTGGGCCAGTATTTTTCCGGCAAGGGGTACGGGGAGATCTACAATCTGGACGGCGGCATCAGCGCCTGGAAGGCGGCGGGGTTGCCTCTGCAACCGCGATAACGGGCTGGGAATTCCTGGTAAAAACACCTAGACTTGACTTAGGTCAAGTCTGCTGTTTGGCGGGCATGCTACTGTGAGCCAATTGAGGGGAACCGACACCACGCCAGGAGGATGCCACGCCCATGAATTTCGTCAAACAACTCGCCATCAAAAACCAGATGCGGCTGCTTGTTTCCATTCCGGTCTTTTTTCTGGCTGTGATTCTGGTCGCCAATGGGATGGAGCGCTACCGGACCATTACCGAGGCAACCGCGGTCAAGGAACTGGCCGTCATGGCCGGGCTGATCACCGAGATCGCCCACGAAGCCCAGAAGGAGCGGGGGATGACCGCGGGTTTCCTGGGCAGCAAGGGGCAGAAGTTCGGCGACCGGTTGCCGGCCCAGCGGGGCGAAACCGACACCCGCATCACGGCGCTCAAGGAGTACCTCCAGCACTCCGCGGCCGACAAGAATGATGCCACCCTGGCAAAGAACCTGGGGGAAGCCCTTGCCGAAGCGGATAAAATCTCCTCCATCCGTCAGCAGGCTGACACCCTGGCCATCGCTGGCCCAGAGGCCATTGCCTTTTACACCGGGGCAATAGAAAAGCTTTTGGGCACCATCCCCCAGATCGCCCGCACCACCCCTGATGCCGGGACCATGCGGGCGCTCACCGCCTACTACAGCTTTGTCGAGGCCAAGGAGCGCATGGGCCAGGAAAGGGCGGTGCTGAACAATACCTTTGCCAACGACCGCTTCGCTCCGGGGATGCGCAGGAAATTCGTGCAGATCCTCGCCGAGCAGTCCTCTTTCCTGAAAAACTTCCTGGTGTTTTCCGGTCAGCCGGGCGCCAGCGCTTACAAGGAGAAGATGAAGGGCTCCGCGGTTTCCGAGGTTGCCGCCATGGAGAATGCCACCCTGGAAAAGCTTGCGGACAATATCGAGGAGGGATTCGGTATCAATGCCGAAGGCTGGTTTGCGGCCATGACCGGCAAGATCGACCTGATGAAGGAGATTGAAACCCATCTTGCGGAAGGACTCGTGGTCCAAGCGGAAAGCGGCATGCGCGCGGCGCGGACCTCGCTGATCATCACCACGGCGACCGCCGTAAGCGTCATCCTGGTCAGCATCTTTCTGGCCGCCTATCTTTCCTCCCTGATCGGCAACGCCCTGGAGAGGATCAGCCATGATCTGGACAGTGGCGCGGAAGAGGTGACCTCGGCGGCCGGCCAGGTCGCCTCGGTCAGTCAGTCCCTGGCGGACGGGGCCAGCAATCAGGCCGCCGCCATCGAGGAAACCTCCGCCTCCCTGGAAGAGATTGCCGCGGTGACCAAACAGAACGCCGACAACGTCGGCCAAGCCGAGGCGTTGACCAGCGAGGCGCGCAGGGTGATCGACACGGCCAACGGCTCCATGGATCAACTCACCCAGTCCATGGCGGAAATCTCCAAGGCCAGCGAGGAGACCTCCAAGATCATCAAGACCATTGACGAGATCGCCTTCCAGACCAATCTGCTGGCCCTGAACGCGGCGGTGGAGGCGGCACGGGCCGGCGAAGCCGGAGCCGGATTCGCCGTGGTGGCCGACGAGGTACGCAACCTGGCCATGCGGGCCTCCGAGGCGGCGAAGAATACCGCCGGGCTCATCGAGGGAACCGTGCAAAAGGTGCAGACCGGGGAAACGTTGGTGACCTCCACCAACCAATCCTTTAGGGAGGTGGCCGAGAGCACCGCCAAGGTCGCCATGCTGATGAGCGAGATCGCCACGGCCTCGCGGGAACAGGCCTCCGGTGTAGGCCAGGTCAATCTGGCGGTCACTGAACTGGACACCGTCACCCAGCAGAATGCGGCCACCGCCGAGGAAGCAGCCAGCGCCTCCGAAGAGCTGAGCGCCCAGGCCGAACAGATGCGGGAAACCGTGAAGTCGCTGATCGCCCTGGTGCGGGGCGGAGCCTGAGCCGAAAAAAAGGGAAGCCCGAGCGGGCTTCCCTTTGATGAAACATCTTTCTTGCGGACCAATTACAAAATAGCCTTCATGGCCCCCATGTAGGAGCGCAGCTCCGCGCCGATCTCCTCGACCCCGGTGTAGCGGATCGCCTCGTTGACCTGGACCAGCTCGATATTGTTCACCCCGTTGTCCTTCACGCTCAGACCCTTGCCGATCACGTCGGTGTCGATCTTCTTCATGAACTTGGCCAGCATGGGCACGGCGGCATGGGCAAAGAGATAGCAGCCGTACTCGGCGGTGTCGGAGATAACCACGTTCATCTCGTAGAGCTTCTTGCGAGCAATGGTGTTGGCGATGAGCGGCACCTCGTGCAGCGACTCGTAATAGGCTGATTCCTCCTTGATCCCGGCGGAAACCATGGTGTCGAAGGCCAGCTCAACCCCGGCCTTGACCATGGCCACCATCAGGATGCCGTTGTCGAAGTACTCCTGCTCGCTGATCTTCTTCTTGGTGGAGGTGGACTTCTCAAAGGCGGTTTTCGCGGTGGCGGCGCGCCATTTGAGGAGATTCTTGTCGTTGTTGGCCCAATCCTCCATCATGGTCTTGGAAAAGTGCCCGCTCATGATGTCGTCCATGTGTTTGGCAAAGAGCGGGGCCAGGATCTCCTTGAGATCCTCGGCCAGATCAAAGGCCTTGATCTTGGCCGGGTTGGAAAGGCGGTCCATCATGTTGGTGATGCCGCCGTGCTTCAACGCCTCGGTGATGGTTTCCCAGCCGTACTGGACAAGCTTGGAGGCGTAGCCGCTCTCGATGCCCTTTTCGATCATCTTGTCGTAGCACAGCAGGGAGCCAGCCTGGAGCATGCCGCAGAGGATGGTCTGCTCGCCCATCAGGTCGGACTTGACCTCGGCGACAAAGGAGGATTCCAGCACCCCGGCCCGGTCGCCGCCGGTGCCGCAGGCGTAGGCCTTGGCCTGTTCCCAGCCCTTGCCCTGGGGGTCGTTGGCGCGGTGCACCGCGATCAGGGTGGGCACGCCGAAACCGCGCTTGTACTCCTCCCGCACCTCGGTGCCGGGGGACTTGGGGGCAACCATGATTACGGTGAGATCCTTGCGGATCTGCATGCCCTCTTCCACGATGTTGAAGCCGTGGGAGTAGGAGAGCGTCGCCCCTTTTTTCATCAACGGCATGATGGTGGAGACCACCTTGGTATGCTGTTTGTCCGGGGTGAGGTTGATGACCAGATCGGCCTTGGGGATCAGCTTCTCGAAGGTGTCCACGACAAAGCCGTTGCCGTGCGCGTTCTTGTAGGACTGGCGCTTGGTCTTGATCGCCTCCTCGCGCAGGGCGTAGGAAACATCCAGGCCGCTGTCACGGAGGTTCAACCCCTGGTGCAGCCCCTGGGCGCCGCAACCGACGATGACGATCTTCTTGCCCTTGAGCGCCTTGACCCCGTCGAACTCGGAGGAATCCATGAAGCGGCACTGGCCAAGCTCCTCAAGCTGCAAGCGCAGCGGCAGGCTGTTGAAGTAGTTCTCTCCCATGACGGTTCTCCTTATCGTATTGGAAATATGTTTTTTTCGTATGCCTCGCCCCATCATAGCCCCATTTCCTGTTGCGTCAAGTGACTTGTTCGCGATATTGTATTGCGAAAAATGCAACACAGGGCGATTGTGCAAACCCGGACGTCCTTCATATAATCGAAAAAAGCACCCTTCGACAGGGCTCAGGGTGAACGGAATGTAAAAGAGATTGTCCGCTCGTGCTGAGCCTGTCGAAGCACCTGCTTGTATCAATCTTGTATCAATTAAGGGAACAATCACCATGGACATGGAGGAACTCAAGCTCTTTCGCCACCTGGCCGAATCCCTGCACTTCGGCAGAACCAGCCGCGCCTGCCACGTGACGCCCTCGGCCCTGACCCGCGCCATCCAGCGCATCGAGGCGGAGGTGGGGGAACGCCTCTTTGACCGGGACAACCGCTCGGTACGCTTGACCCGGGCGGGCGAGGGCCTGAAACGGTATGCCGAGGAGAGCATCGAGCGCTGGAAGGCGCTGAAGGAAAGCCTTGCCGACTCCGCCGCCCTGCACGGCGACATCTCCCTCTACTGCTCGGTCACCGCAGCCTATTCCATCCTGCCTGGCATCCTGGGCAGATTCCGCAAAGCCTGCCCCGAGGTGCATATCAAGCTCCAGACCGGCGACGCAGCCCAGGGGTTGGCCCGGCTGCGCAACAACGAGGTGGAGGTGATCATCGACGCCCTGCCGGACAAGCCGCCCGCAGGGTTGGAGTTCATGCCGCTCACCGAAACGCCCCTGGTTTTCATCGCGCCCCTGGCCTTTCCCGAGACGGTGGTCCACGACGGCCCGGAGATCGACTGGCGCAAAACCCCGTTGATCGTGGCCGAACAGGGGCTGAGCCGGGAGCGGCTCGACCGCTGGTTTGCCGCGAGGAAGATCCTGCCCAGCATTTACGCCCAGGTGGCGGGCAACGAGGCGATCATCGCCATGGTCAGCCTGGGCTGCGGGGTCGGGGTGGTTCCCCTGCTGGTGCTGGAAAAAAGCCCGCTCCAGGATCAGATTGCGGTACTCGATGTCTCCCCCCGGCTGGCCCCGTTTTCCCTGGGGGTCTGCACGGTGAAAAAGAACCTGCGCAACCCGAAGATCAGGGCCTTCTGGGACATCGCCGCCCCGCCGTGAGGAGGAAACTCCCCACGAAATTTTCTTCGAACATTTCATTGCATGTTGGAGCCATCTTCGCCACAATAAACATATGTCAATCAGAACCTCCAATAGAGGAGAAGCAGCACTTTCAACCGCACAAGGAGAAACCGCCCATGCAGAGATATCCGGCTTCTTTTCTGGTCCGCTCCCCCCGCTTGCTGCCAAGCGTTTTGACCACACTCCTGCTTCTCCTCTGCCTTGCCCAAACGGGGCGGGCGGCCGGCAAACCTCAGCCGGTCCAGATCGCCATCACTCCCTGTACCGAGGTCATGAAAACCTTCAAGGAGTATCAACCCCTGGTCGCCTACCTGGAGCGGCACCTCCCCCAGCCGGTCAAGCTGGTCATCCCCAAGGATTTTCCCGAATTCGAGCGGCTCATCAAGGAGGGAGGGGCGGACTTCGCCTTCCAGGCGCCCCATACCTATGTGCGGTTGGCCCATCTCTATAACCGGGAGATGTTGATCAAGGCCCTGACCCCGGAAGGAGCGGTCAGGCACCGGGGCGTGATCATTGTCCGCAAGGACAGTCCCCTGCAACGCATCGAGGATCTCAAGGGCAAATACGTCATCTTCGGCGCGGAAAACGACATGGCGAAAAGCCTCTCGGCAAAACGCCTTCTTGCGGCAAAGGGAGTCAACCCGGACAAGGATCTTCGCGGCTACAAGCACGATGGCAGCTGTGAATCCATCGCCCTCAACGTCTTTTTGAAAACCGCCGATGCCGGGGCGGTCTGCGATTACTCCTTCAAGAATATCAACGAACCAGAAAATAATGCCGAAAGCGAGATCCCGCCCAAACAGCTGCGGATTCTCGGCCAGACCGAGGAGATTCCCACCTGGGTTTTTGCCGCCCGCACCGGGGTCGATGCCAAGCTCATTACCCGGATCAACGAGGCGCTGACCGCCCTCTCCCCGAAAAAGCATGAAGAGATCCTGGAAGCCGCGGAAGTAGGCGGGTTTGTAAAAGCCAAGGACAGCGACTTCGACGAAATCAGAAAAATCGTGCCCATGGCCCGCTAGCCTGCATGCGAACCCTCAAGGCCAAGATAATCCTCCCGGTCATCGGTCTGGTTGTCGGCGTCCAGCTTGCCACCGGCCTGTTCATCGCCTTCCGGGTGAGGGAAGCATTACACCAAGAAAACCACCGCCACGGCCTGGCGGTGGCCTATGATCTGGCCCATGTCTGCGCCAGATCGCTTGTCAGCCGGGATCTGGCCGAACTCCGCAACTACATACGCTACACCATGGCGCAGGAGTATGTGACCCAGGCCATGGTGGTGGATGATGATTGCCGCATCGTCATGCACAGCAACCTGGCGAAAATCGGCGAACACTATGGAGGGACATGCCCGGAGCAGGGGCAATCGCTGGTCAGCGAGCATTATCGCAACGATAAGGGGGAAACCGTGGTGGATGCCATGGCGCCGATCGAGGCCTCCGGGGTGCGGCTGGGCACCGCCATCCTCAGCTACTCGCACATCGGCATCGAAAATGAAATCAACCTCCTTACCAAAAGGATCGCTCTTATTCTCTGCCTCGGTTCAGGAATTGCCAGCCTTTTCGCGATCCTGCTCGCCGAATATATTGTCCGCCCCATCCGGCACCTGTCCCGGGCTGCCGAGGAGCTGGGCCGCGGCCACTTCAATATCAAGAAAATGGAGACGCAATACACCGACGAGATCGGCGAGCTTGCCAAATCATTTTACGAGATGGCGGACAAGCTGGAAGCGGAGGTCTGCCATGACTCCCTGACCGGCCTGTTCACCCGCAATGTTTTCCAGACACGCCTGGCCGAGGAGTGCGCCCGCAGCCAGCGCCACAACACCTCCCTGGCCGTGCTGATGCTCGACGTGGATCATTTCAAAAAGGTGAACGACACCCATGGCCACGGGATCGGCGACGAGGTCTTGCGGCACATTGCCGCAACCTTGGGCGGGCAGACCAGGAGCAGCGATTGCCAGGCCCGCTATGGCGGGGAAGAGTTTGTCGTCCTGCTGACGGATACCAGCCCGTCGGCCGCCCTGCATGTTGCGGAGAAGATCCGGAGCAAGGTCGAAGCTGACAGCTTCCGGCTCCCGGACGGCGGCACGATCCCGCTCACGGTCAGCATCGGCGTGGCTCTGTTCCCCGAGGACACCGGCGACTATGCCTGGCTCTGGCTCGTCGAGCTTGCCGACCAGGCCATGTACGAAGCGAAGAAAAGCGGGCGAAACGCCGTGGTTCGGGCGAACAGCTTAAAAAGAGCGGAACAGTGACCCTGCGGCGGGAACCCCCTGACCCTGCAAAAAGAATCGCCATTTTTCCTTGTTCCACGCACCCAGGACCGCCACGCGCCACCACCCGGAACCTCCGCCATGCTGACCAAAAACAACGTGATCCAGCTTTACAACGATGGCCTCGTCATCCGCCAACGGCGGAAGAAACATCCCCAGCAGCTCAAAGGGGAGTATGACCCCGCAGGCTTCGAGGTCAACATCTATGCCCCGCATCTCCTCTCGAAACACGACCGGGACATGACCCTGCTGCACGAATTCATCCACGCGCGGGACGACCGCAAGGGGCTGCCCAATACCCGCCCCTGCTCCCCGCGGGTGGAACGGGAGGCCGAGGCAACCTACCGGCGGCGGCCCGGGGTGCTGGCGCTGATCAAGGAGCTTTACGGAATCTAGCAAGAGAATCCAGGAGTAAGGCAGGAGGCGCTGTTTCCAAAAACCGGTCGCCCTCCGCAACATGCCGTTGACGAAACCGGCCGGCGTGGTTTATGAAAAACAGACATGGGGCTGTAGCTCAGCTGGGAGAGCGACGCGTTCGCAATGCGTAGGCCAGGGGTTCGATCCCCCTCAGCTCCACCAAGAGATCATCCGGAGCATCCGGTAACAAAGAAGCCCGCAGCCAGAAACGGTTGCGGGCTTCTTTTCTTGAGGCCGTCTTTCCCCTATCGCGGCCAGCGCTCAATGATACTGACTGCCGAGGTCTTGCCGGAACCGGTCGCCGTACTGCTGGTTAAAACGGGCCAGAGCCGCCTCATGCTCCCACTGCTTGGCGGCCTTTTCGCTTTGCTGCAAAAAGGTGCGGCATGGCTCCGGGGGATTGGGGCTGCCGGGCAAGAGGCTGCCGCATTGTCCCACGGTTTTTGCCGCCCGGACATCCTGCCACAGCGGCGCTCCGGGCAGAAAGCTGTACTGGAGGCTGAACCGCCCCAGCGCCACCAGTTCATCATAGGTCAACCGGTATTGCTGCGCGGCATAGAGCCATTCGACCGTGTAATTGGTGTAGGAAACGCCTTCGTCGTCCGTGGCAAACGCGGCAGGCAGCCGGTTGGTCCGGAAATACTTGGTAAAGGGATGGTCGTTACCGGTGATCCCCAGGATCTGGGCGTTGCTGGTCATCGGCACCTCCACCAGGACATCCTGTTGCCGCATCAGGCTCACCACCTCAGCCGCCCCCTGGTCGTCGAGGAATGCGAAGGAGATGCCATGGCCGATCCGCTTCGCCCCGGCGGTAATCGAGGCGGTCAGATGCTCCTTCAACGCCGGATTGCCCGCGCCCACAAAGCAGGGGGTGATCTCGCCCCCATGCAGGGCGATGTTGACCCGCGGAAATTGTTGATGATAGTAGCCAAAGATCGCCATTTGGCTGGGGAAATCCTGCATGGAGGTGGCCAGATCCTCCCCGCTCACCAGATTCACGCCCACCACCCGGCTATCGACACTGGACAGCAGGAACGAGAGCGCCGTCTGGGTAAACATCTTCGCCAGATCGGCGTTGCGGTTCACCTCCGACAGAAAGCGGAAGGAAACCGCGCAGGCCGGATCAGCGCCGGGGGTACCGCAACGAAGGGCGCCCTGCGCCTGGTTCACATAACCGGTAAGATCCACCCTGGCCAAGGCCGCCGCCTGGGTAAGCCCCAGGGAAAGAAGGTACTTGTACATCTCCGGGTAGTAGCGGCTGTCCTTGTAGTAGGGGCCGTCAAGCGGGAACTGCTGCCGCAGCTTGTCGGACAGGGAGGTAACCGCCGCGGACTGGAAGGACATCATGGTTTCCGCATAATCGACATTGTCGGCATCGGCCTGCTGGAGAAGCTTCGCCAGCATGGCTCCCTGGTTGGCCCCCGAGACCGTGCCGAATTTGCCGAAGGTGGCAAAGAAATGATCATGGCCGGACTGGATATCCGGGTAGGGAAAACCATGCATTGACATCGAATCGATCAGGTTCTGCCGGTCTGCCGGGCCTGCCTGCGACAGCGGCGGGGTGGCAGCGGTGCCCGGCGGCTTGGTGATGGCATCCCCCTGGGGGTCGTAGCAGTCGCCCGCCGCTATCCCCATGATGAGATAATCTTCCGGCATCACGGTGCCGGAGAGATGGTTGTGTATATCCCCACCCTTCGGAAAAAGGGTCATCCACTTGACCAGTTCCGGAGGAGCCTTGCCGATGAGGGCAAAGTAGTCCTTTACCGCGGTGTTGGCCTGGGTGCAGCCGGTCTGCGCCACCGGAGCCGGAGCCGGTTGCGTTTGCCCGTCCGTGGCCAGGCCCGCGCAACCGGCGGAGAGAGCGCCCCCCAGCAGGAGCAAGAACAACAACCCGTTTTTGAACCTTTTCCATGCATCCATAAAAAATTCCCCCTCTTGGTTCTTGATTGGGCCGATCCGGCCCCAAGGCATTGCCAGACACTTTAATACGTTAGGAGTCATTCTCTTTTGATTTCCGGTGCAAGTCAAGGGAAAGCAAAACAGCAACCGATTCCCGCCCTCCGCGCCAGGATCAGTTCCAGCTCCCGGGAGGTGCTTATCCAGCAGTGCTGCCGGCATGCCTGACCACCATTATCCGTTGACTTTTCTGCACGCTAATGCACAAAAGTCTCGACTATTCTGCAAAATGATGGCGGGAAAGAGAGAAGAGGCCCGGAAATGCGGGCCGCCTGAGTGGATCAGGCCGGGTTAGGCGGAAAGCAGGTCGTCCATGTCGCAGCGCAAGGCGGCGGCGAGTTTGCGCAGCAGGGCGGCGGATGGCTTGCGCTTGCCTTTTTCGATCTGGGAGAGGGCGGCGGCGGAGACCCCGCACCCCTTTCCCAGGGCGGCCAGGGTGAGGCCCCGGTACTCCCGCCAGACGCGCAGCGCGTGTTCCCCGGCAAGGAGCCGGTTGACGAATTCCGCCGGAAAGGTTTCCTCCTCCCCCTCGGCGATCTGTCTCATGGCGAGGTCATAGCGCTGGATGTCGTCAAGGGTTTCGGCAGCCTCGCGCAACCGTTCGAATTCGGCATACGGGATAACGGCGTATTCCGGACTCCCTTCGCGTTCAATAATCTGGATGTTCATTTGTAGATGTCTCCTCATGGTCGGAAGACGCGAGATCAACGCCAGGCAGGCCAAGGCCTGGCGGCGCGATTCGGGGGTTCATCGGTGGTTTTTATTTGAGCCTGTCCGGCTCAGCGCGCGAGGTGACGGTTGAGAAGATAAGTATGCTCTCTCCGGAATTCAGCGGGAATTCTGCCCCGCCGGAATTACGTCCCCGAGTACGATCAAATATACTCATCAATCCACGGATACTCCGCTTTAGACAACAAGACCGCACACCGTCTGGCGCTTGCAAATGGCTTTGTCTCTCTGATTTCTGATTTAATCTTGGCAATTGCACCATCGAACCTTGTTTTTAAAACTCCTCCAGTTGCGTCTCCACTTTTTTGCCAAAGTTTGTATTCAGTGTCGGCAGCCTTA
>Ga0074199_1001408_pt1 | contig 21329 bp, 9 predicted proteins | sample EPASupsiteSAE347_FD_64528 | JGI IMG/M metagenome (GOLD analysis project Ga0074199, IMG submission 64528) | Bioremediated contaminated groundwater from EPA Superfund site, New Mexico - Sample SAE3-47 | ecosystem: Environmental > Aquatic > Deep subsurface > Groundwater > Contaminated ... | reverse complement strand
AATACTTATCTCATAGAACTCTCGAGTTGAGATTCTCGGATATGTCTCGTTGGTATTTTCTATTCGGATAGTATAAAGAATAGAGTCGTCCCATTCATCTTGCTGATCATTTCGTTTGTCAAGTTTGTTTCTATGAGAATAAATATTTTTAATAGCCGATGAACTACTGGTAGAAGAACCATATCCTTTAAAAAGCATTTTACCTACAAGGACTTCCTTACCTGCCCGTAATCGATAGAAATATATACCTGCGGCTACTTTTTGTCCCTGTTTATTACAGCCATCCCAGTGAGCAAAGTATTCTCCAGGCGATTTAACTCCAGTAACCAGTTTTTTTATTTCTCTTCCGAGAAGATCATAAACCGCAACTTCTACATCGGATTTTATATTGAGTTTATAGGAGATAGAAGTTGATGCTGAAAAGGGATTGGGATAATTCTGAGACAATTCAATATTGGAAGACAACTTGTAATCAAAATGATCGATCCCGGTCGTCACTGTCAACCGGTAGTAACCAGAGGTATCAGTAACAGCTGAATATTTTTGGGTAGTATCGTTCTGGTTAGTGAAAGTGACGGAAGCATATTTAACCGGTATCAGATTAGAAGTAGTAACAGTGCCCTGGATGATTACCGATTGGGCAGGAAGGAATTTAAAAGTCAAAGCAATCCAAAAGTAACAGATTACTGTTGACCAAAATAGCCACTCTTTTTGTGACTTTTGCGGGCTTTTCGTGAAAGTCACGCAACGAATTTTAATCGCACCGCTCTGTTTCCAATCCCCATTTCTGTTAGTTTTCATCGGCCTCCCTTCCAAAAAACCACCTTGTTGATTTTATAAAATCGCCCTCAATTTTCCAGCCTTACTTGATCAATATCAGTTTTTTCGTCTCCACGAAATTCCCGGCTTTCAATTGATACAGATATATTCCTCCAGATAGTTCACTGGCATCAAAGTTTACCGTAAAAATCCCAATCGGTTTGACACCTTCGAATAACGTCGCCACTTCTCTTCCCAACAGATTATAGACCTTGATGGTCAGGTAACTGGTTACGGGTAACTGGTAACGGATAGTCGTGATCGGATTAAAAGGATTGGGAAAGTTCTGAAATAATGAAAATTGACCTGGTGCATTATCGGTGGTATTTTCGATTGCAGTAGATTGAATCAAGCTATCCCGCGCAGAAATGAGGTCATTATAAGCTTCCACCAGAGTGTCGGCGGCTGAAACGGCATAGGAATAATTCCGGTCCATCGCATTTTCGGCAACAGACAGTGCCGACTCAAAAACTGCCCATGATCCGGCTGTGTAATCAGCTTCTTCGAGAGTATCGACCGCCGCGATCAGCGAATCGATAGCATTATAGTAGACGCCGACCTTCACTGTCGCATAAAAAGCCGGTTTGCATTTATTATTGGAATTCCAGAGCGAGGCATTGGGTTTGAAAGCATACTGATCGTTCAATCCGTCCTTGGAAACGCTGATAAGTTTACCGCGACCTGAAAAGTAACTGCGCTCGACAAAACATTTGAAAAGCGCGGCATACTGATTGGCCTGGGTTGTTAATTTTGTAGTTGAATTATCACTCGGAGTGACATCCAGTTCGGTTACGGAAATTTCGCTGCAGATCGGGACAAACTTCTCGTAAGATGCAATCCATTGTTCCGCTGTCGGATAATTGTAGCCATCGTGATCCTGCATGCCGATACCGTCGAGATAGCCGGCTTCAAAAATAGGTTTGCATATCCGAACGATCCCATCCGCTTTTGCGGCAATGTGGGCGTTGTAATCGTTATAGTATAGTTTGATCTGGGACTCACCGTAATAGACCGTCCACTTGCGGGTCAGTTCAAAGGCTTTCATGATGTAACTGCTATCGCCGAAGACCGTATACCAATCGCTGGAAATGTTGTCGTAACCGTCGTCGTTCACGGCTTCATTCACCACGTCGATGGCCGTAACCATTCCCGGCCAGTCTTCATGAAGCAAGCGGATAATTTCTCCGATATAATGATCCATGCGTTCGATCATTTTGGCTTTGGTTAAAAAGCCTCCGGCCTGGGTATATCCGGAGTAAAACAACTCATGCGGAGTCTGATTATGCCAGACCAGAGTATGTCCGCGAAAGGTAAATCCTTGTCTCTGGGCCCAATTGAGTTGTGCAATCAGATTGGGATTAAACCTTACTATCGGATGAGTATTGACTGAGTCCTTGTCAGCCGGTGAAGCCGATGTATAAGCCACAGCGCTATTATAAGTATCTACTGTGGCAATCGGTTTCATATTGTTGCCCGGCGACATGCTGTTCATGTGAAACTGGATTAAATACCCACCGTTCGGAGCAATAACTGTGCCCTGACCATCTACTGGTGGATCGTCAGGTAAACCGATATGAGGATAGGACAACAGGCACCCGAAATAAAAATCGTTGGCGAAAACATCCTTCAGCGCCGGAACGGTGGTCTCGATTGTATCTGATTGAGCGAAAGCGAATACTGAAAACAGCAAAACGAAAGCGATCGGAAGAAACAGAAACATATTTTTAATGTGTTTGCTTTGAAAAAATATCATGAAATAACTCCTAAAAAAGTTTACACGTTTTCAGTTTGACACGAATGTAGTAATACTCGACGGTTCCAAAGTAACCGTGAAGGTTCCGTTCGTCACGTAAATATCTTCACCCTCCGTGCAATTCTTTTGGGCCGTGGTCGCATACGGCGTAAATCTCATAAAATTTCCGTTGCCAATCGTAAAGGTTTGCTGAATCGCCGATGTGCCGGTATTCAGCGCCACGATCACAATCCGGGAGGACAAACTGTCTATATAGGCAGAAGCAAACACATTTCTTTGCGGTGTCTTTGTACAGAAGACGCGATGATAACCAGGCCGAATAAAACGGGAAAATTGCGACATGACATAGCCTTTTTTAGTCATTTCGCCTTTCGAACCGTTATGTTCGCCATCACTGATCGGGCCGTAAAAGCGAACGATATACCACCAGATATAAGCGCTCATCCCGGCATTCATGCAATCATTGATTTCAGTGCCCACGGCGAATGCTTCCGACCAGGGCATCGGATAAATGCTGTTATTCGTCAGATGCTCAGTCATCCAGATTTCTTTACCCTTTTCTTCGGCTAACGGATAAGATTCCAATCCGCCGCCATAAATGTGGCCGCCGACAATATCAAGGTTGGCGCAGGCGGCCGAGTCATTCAGGATCGGATCGGACATATTTTTCAGGAATTGGAAAGATTCCGGCGCGATGACTTTCGTCTTAATCCCACCGGCATAATTCGCCATAAAATTCTGCATCTGATCGGGAGTGTAATCACAGGATTCATAAGATACTTCAATATCCGGTTCATTCTGCACCGAAACCGCATACAAGGGAGCGCCATTATCCGCCATATAATCATTAAAGGAATTCAAATGATCCACGAAATCCTGGTAATGACTTTCCAGCAGGTAGCCGCCCGTGGTATTATTATTGCTTTTTAACGCCGCCGGTGGCGACCAGGGTGACGCGAAAACCAGAACGCCCATATCATAGGCTTTCTTGGCAGTCGCCACCTGGATAGAAAAATCCCAGCCGGTACTCGACGGCAATCTGAGACGCAGCATTGAAAAGCCCAACTGACCGTCACCGGTTCCAAAGGCGGTCTGAATCTCAGAGTCCGTCATATCTCCCCGCCAGGGCATAATATTCGCAGCGCCAAATCCGCGGATATACTGAAAGACGCTATCCATTTTGACAACCGCCTCCGGTATCTTTGTGACTGTAAAGTTTAAAGTCGTATCGTCCTGAATCAGTACATTATCGAACTGCTTGGCAACTATCTGCGGGTAAGTGCTGCTCGTATTTTCAATCAGAACATTGAAGTCCCATCCTGAAGATACTCCAACACTTTGACTTGTCTTTGACAACCGGGCGGTGGTGGCCTGAGGCAAGGAAATCATACAACTCCCTCCAGCGGTATAAAGCATCTTTCTGACCTTTAATTCGCCGCCGGCATCTAATCTGTAGAGATAAATTCCAGTCGCCACTTTCTGGCCCATATTATTACAACCGTCCCAAAATACTTTATACGAGCCAACCGGTTTGGCGCCCACATTAATTTTCCGCACTTCCCTTCCAAGCAGGTCATAAATAGTCATATTTACGTCAGAGTGTTGATTCAGAGCGTATGGAATAGTCGTCGAGGATGAAAAAGGATTGGGGTAATTCTGTTCCAGGTCAAATTTTGCCGGGACATTATTTTGTGGTTTGATCGCAATGGCTGGCACTTCAACCTGATAGTTACCCAGCGAGTCGGTCAGCCCTAAATACTTGTTGGCGGTATCGAGGTTATCCGTAAAAGTAATCACGGCGTTTTGCACCGCGACGCTTGAGGCAGTGACAGTACCTTTAACCGTTAACACCTGCGAAAATACCCTTGAAATAAAAATGATCTGGATCAGCCCCAAGATCCATAAACTTAAATGATAATTTCTCTTCTTTAAATTATTCCGAATCATTTTTAATCTCCTCTACACCTTTTTGAGAACATTTCTGCAACATCCTGCTATTTAGAACCTACTTATATAAAGCATAGGATTATACCACATATAAAACGGTCATTTCTTTAATATTCATCCGTTCTGAATGGCGAGGCTGGCAATCCGCCTTTATTATATAAATTCACTCCGGCCGGATTATCGGCCCAGGCGTACCGCACCGCTACCGGATTTGAAATTTCGTCGCTCCAGACGACAACTTTATCATTTTCGATTCGGGCCTGCGCCCACACAAAATGTTTATCGGCTCCGGCAATCGCAAAGCCCTTCAGTTTCTGACCATCTTTGGCAATCAACCCGCCGTCAATATTGTCAAACGATAGAATTATTTTATTTCCGCTAACTTTCATTGACTTATAAATCGGTCCCGAATAGTTGACGGTATCGTCATCGTAAGCAACTTTTTGGGCGGCCAGAAATAATCGTTTGCCGACATCCTTTTTATTAAGCGGGTGAATGTCGTTCCATTCGCCGATGTCGATCGCCACAGCCATAGCCGTATTTGGCACTGACAGGATTTTCAACTGAGCTTCTCGTATTAATGCCCAGTTGCTTTCGGAAGGTTCCGATTTGACTTCCATAAAATTTGGCAACTGCACAAATAAAAACGGGAAATCGCCAAGATCCCATTTTTTACGCCAATCTTTTATTAATGCCTGCATAAGCGCACTATAATCAACCGGTTTTTTGGCATTCGCTTCTCCCTGATACCAAATTACTCCTTTTATTGGATAGTTGATCAGCGGGGCAATCATCGCATTGTATAAACCCAACGGCTTCCATCGGATAAAGGTTTCTCCTTTTAACGGTTCCATTTTGGCGCCTAGACGATATTGCCATTCGCCATTTAAATCTATTCTTTCATCTCCGGCAATCAGTTCATACGGTTTATCTTCGACAAAGCCGCCCCGTCCTTCACTGTTTGTGACCCTGATGACTATAACGTTCTGACCGCTTTTCAGGATTCCTGCGGGAATGGAATACCTGCGTGGCGGATACTGATAGCTCGTCGTCCCAGCGAAAATTCCGTTTACGTAAACGGAATCGGCATCGACAATTCGGCCGAGATTTAGTTGGACCGGTTTTCCGGTCATTGTTTCCGGAACATCGATTTCTTTCCGAAACCAGACGACGCCATTAACAGAACCCAGATCGCCATCTGCCCAGTAGCCGGGAATTTTCATGGTCTGCCACGCGGAAGCATTATACTTCGGACTGTACCAGAGATTTTTCGGATTTTTATAACCTTCATCACTCCGCGTTGATCGGCGGTACCATTCATCTATCCTGGTTCTGTCCTCGTTCTGAATTTGCTGAATCAACGAAGCATCTTTGAATCTCCGGGCTTCGTTATAATATTCCGGGAATTCCTTGAGGCCATCCTCGCTGATCCACGATTCGGCCGGCGAACCGCCCAAAGCTGCATTAACCAGTCCGACCGGAACTTTATATTTTTCGTACACCTCTTTTCCGAAAAAGTAGGACACTGCCGAAAAGTTTAAAACGCTCCTGGGATTGGCCTTCTCCCAGCGTCCGGACGACAAATCTTTTTGCGGATTATTAAAATCGTATTTATCAGGCACTTCAAAATACCGGATCAGGGGTTTTTCGGAATTGGCGATTTCCGTTCCGTACAACGGGCTAACTCTCTCCATGGTCAATTCCATATTCGACTGCCCGGAACAAACCCAGACATCACCGATCATGATATTGTGAATCGTAACCGAATTGGACGCCTTCAGGTTCATTTCGTACGGCCCGCCGGCACTTAATTTCGGAAGTACAATACTCCAATCGCCTTTATTGTCGGCCGTAATATTATATGTCGAACCGATAAATTCGATTGAGATTTTTTCTCCTACAGCCGCCCAGCCCCAGATTTTTAATTCGGCATCGCGCTGTAATACCATGCCGTCGCTTATCAGTTTTGGCAATCTTACCTGGCTAAAGGCTGTAACGGAAATAACGAGTGCGAGAAAAATAATCATCTTATTTGATCGAGTGCTATTAATCATTTTTCACCTTCTATATAAAGTTAGAATCATATGGCGCTATTTCAGGAGTACCAGCTTCTTTGTCTCCATAAAATTTCCTGACTCCATTCTGTAAAAGTAAACGCCGCTCGTTAGTTTACTGCCATCTAGTATGGCCGTGTAATTTCCTGCTGGGCGGACACCTTCGAATAAGGTCGCGACTTCCTGCCCGAGAAGGTTAAAAACCTTGAGGCTGATGTTACTATTTTGGGGTACTGAATAATTAATTTGCGTCTTCGGATTAAACGGATTCGGATAATTTTGAGATACAGAGAACTCAAGCGGAACACTCCGGTACTTATTCTCCTCTAAGGAGACCAGTATGGAATTTAACATCCCGGGTGTCCCATGGCCTATAGAAACCCTCCAGTTTTCGGCTTTTGAATTATCGCTTCCCGCATCAAATAATTCCAAAGTTACGCCGGAACCATCAGCTTCTACCGGCCAGGGAGAGTTGTTGTCATAAGTCAGCGAGTCGACAATCTGTTCCCCGTTATCCACTAACCGCAAATATTCTCCGGAACTACTTAAGCCGAAACCAGTTTCGCCGACATAATTTTCTACATTCGGAAAACTCGCGAAAAACGCGCTGTCATTTTCGACTAAAACCAAATAACTGTCAGGTTCAACAACCGTTCCGGTAGCGAAAATGAATTTATGGTTATCGTCGCTGTCTGAAAAGTACCAGCCGCTAATGTCGACCAAATGGTCGCTTCGGTTATACAATTCAATCCAGTCACCGGAATCGAAATCGTCCGCCGAATTATAGTTTATTTCGTTGATGACGATATCTTTTACCAGGCTCGTATCGGGAGAAAAAGTAGCCGTGATACTGCTGGTATTGCCAACCGAAAATGTCACGGAGTATTCGTCAGACGTGAGCGCACCGCTCCAACCGTCAAATACATAACCGGGAGCCGGAATTGCCTTCAAATGAACAGCATTGCCCTGGAAATATATACCGCTAAACGGCAGATCTGCTGATTGTAGCGTAAGAGTATTTAGCTGCACCGAACCACCTTCTGTCGCATTGACAGTAAGCGTACCGTCTTTTCCACAGCCGAAATAACTACGGACGTGAGTGCGTAAATAGGCCGGACGCTGTTGTGCAAAAGTCGTCATTTTATCGGTATTTTCACCGTAAATGTTCCACTTAGTTCTGTGTCTGGTGATATCACTGGAGATATGATTTGCCAATGTGTTAATCACATTGACGACCCGCGTGCTTGTGAAATTCGTATTCAGTAAATCTGCAATCTGGTTGATGAATCGGTTTTTTATTGTCGGATTTTCTATCAGTTTACGTTGAAATAATGTCGCCCAGGGTGGATTCGAGTAACGCGTTTCTACCGGTGAAAACATGAATGTAATATGATCTTCCGAGGCATTATGGGCATAAAGACCGAATCCGAAATCCAGACCGAAAAGAATCCAGCGCCATTTACCGGACGCACTGCGTTCCCGCCAAAACTTGATATTGGTCCCGGGCCAATCCATGTTATCGTAATAGGCCTGCGCCGCAAAATAAAGGATACATTCATCCAGATCGATTGCCGAATCGAGATAGGCGTAAGCGGCCTCTGTTGACATATCATTGGTGCTCATATAATCGATCAGTTGCTGGTAACTCTGAGCATCCCCCTGAATGACATCCATATTGTTTTCCAGCAGGTCGATATTATCCGGATCTACGCCCGGATGTCTGTTAGCGATGTAATGCTCATTGATCTTTTCGCGGATATTGTAAATTCCCCAGTATTCGCCATTGATAAAAGAGGTCGCGGGACGATATTCGAGATAATCGATATCCAGATCCTTAACAAGGGTCTGCATTACCGCGTCACGAATATGGGTATATTGCCAATCGTTGCCGGAATTTCTGAGCACAAATGCTTTGAAGTCAGTGATGCGAAAATCCGGGAATAGCGGGTAGGTGATACCGGAGACGCCGTACTGTTCTTTAAATTTTATCGACATAGACTTCTGCGCCCAAGTTGCACTCTGACTGCCAAAAATCTCGATCCCGCAATTTTCCGAAAATCCCGGACTTTTATCGTCTTCAAAAAATTCCACATGCGCCGGGCGCTCCCAATCCATCGTATAATTGGTATAGATACCCGAATCGGCATCAAAAAGGTCAAAGGGATCAGCCGAAAGAGAAATGACCGGCAGAACTGAGTTTTCGTTGATAAAGTAGGTATTACAAATCACGGGTCCCGGCAAATGATTTTCCTTAAAGCTGATAGCTTTAAGGACTTTCGTTTGTTGAATGCTGATCGGTGCGGAATATGCAGTCGAACTGGAATCCGGATTACTACCGTCGAGAGTATAGAAAATCCGGCTGTCACCGGCGGTCAATTCAACCGAAACTGCTGACGAATAAAATCCGCTGGGCAATGAAACGGTAACCGAATCGGAATAAATCGGAATCTCCTTTCCGGTATTCTCCGAACCCGGTGAAGGTTCCTGGAAAATCCAGGGCAGTGCCCCGTCACTAATTCGGCCATAAGATATGTCGGATTCCAAGGCCGGCACAAATATCTTGTCAATAATTGTCCCGCTGCTATCACTGAGTACAATTTCCTCACCGGAGGCGCTGATCTTGAAGTTGGTATGCCAATAATCAGCAAATTTGTCCTTATTCGAGGCGAAAACTATCAGGTGTTCTCCCGGTTCGATAATGACATTACCGAACTGCCATTTATCAACATTCAGCGAATCATCGCTAAGATGATACCCTTCGAGATTTACCGGCACCGAATCGCTATTGAATAATTCAAGCCAGTCCGATGCATCACCGTCTTCATCAAAAATCGTAATGTCATTGGATGACATCACTTCATTAATGACAATTCCACCTGAGAATAATAGTTGCGGAATGACGATCAGCAAGAGTATCAATAATTTTTTCATTTTCCAGATCCAGTTTTTTGGTTCGACTTCATTTCATTATATCAGTAGCCCGTAACGGTATCATCTCTATTTTAGCACCACAAGTTTTTTAGTTTGAATAAAATCTTCCGCCTTCATCCGGCAAAAATATATTCCGCTCACCAATTTGCTTCCATCAAACAAAACAGCATAATTCCCGGCATCACGATATCCATCAAATAATGACGCCACCTCTCTACCGGTAAGATCAAAAACTTTTAAAGACACGTAACTATTCCTGAAAATCGAATATTTTATTACAGTGGTCGGATTAAATGGATTCGGATAATTCTGTCCCAGTTCAAATTTATACGGCAGTAAACTCGGATTTAGTTTATCCTCAGAAGTATCGGGATTGGATTTTTCTATAAAATTCAACCATTTCAGCATGAAGAGTTTGTCCGTACCGTCTCCTTTAAATTTCAGGTAAACATCGTGATTTCCGATTACCGGTGAAATTATGTTCGTAGAAAAGGTCATAAATGTAGACCAACTGCTGGTGTTGGAAATATTACGTTCCGCTATCTTAGTACCCGAGTCCAATGAATCAATCCAAACCTCGATTACTCCCCCGGAAGCACCACACGAAGCGGTAAACGAAAGCGAATCCGGACTTTTTTCATATTCATCATTTCCGAATTCCACTCCGGCAAAGAGCGCCCAGTCCCCGTGGTGAATATTATCTAAAGAACAAATCCCATCGGTCTTTCGGGATAACGCCGTACCATATTGATTGGCCGGGCATTCTGCCAATATCGGCGTATAAGCATCGCGGTAAATATAAAAATCGAAATCAGCCGAAGCCGATATGGCCTTTACGAACAAACCCTGGCGATTGCCCGTCCATGAATTATAATCATCCTGGAGGCCATCCAGATCGGTGACATCGATACTGTTACCCACCTGAAGCCAGTCATAACCGTTGGCACTGCAATATCCGGTTATTATATGGTTAACTCGCACCAGTTTCAGCCAGAGCAAACTGTCCGTCGCCACCGACGGATCGCTCACAGTATAAACCACATCAGTATAGCTAAAACCGACCACCTTATTTCCGGTGCTGTCCATGCAACCGTACAGCTTCACATATTTCGTCTGCAAACCGTTATAAATCCAGATTCCGGCCTGATCGTAAGAATAATTCTGAGATTCAAAATCCAGCCTGGTCATGATCGCATAATTATGCTCGCTGTCGTTCTTCACGACCGTATTCGCTTGCCGGCTTCTCGGCGACAATGTTAACCAACCGCTGCGCTTGGAGAGAGAATAGGTACTGGTGGCCGTATATCCGGAAAACGACCATTCCGGATTTAGCTTTTCGGAGTTAAAAAAGTCCGAATGCGGTACCATCCACGGAATGCCGCTGCTTGGCAATTGGGGAGCGGTTTTGGGAATATTGGATGGATAATCGGCGGTCGGTTTGCCGTTGGAATCATACGTAACCTGATTTAACAACCCCTGGCGTCCTTGTCCGTACCACTCGTTATTATTGGCATTACGCCATAATGGATGAACGACCCAGCTTGTGCTGTCATCCAGCATTATCGCGGCCGAGGAATGGTTGGGATTCTGGAATAAAGCCGCGGTTTTATTGGGATCGCTTTCATTAAAGAAATTGCCCAGGTTGACCCACGAAGACTGGTTGTCGGTCAGCGAATCACTCCTGAAAACTTTCTGTCCGCCGGCAACATTCCGGGCGAATGAATAATAATAGCGACCGCCGTATTTCCACATTACCGGACCTTCCGCCCAGCTAAAGGGATAATCTGGCGAAGGATTAAGCCAGGTCAGATTATAAACAGCACCACTGGGCTGGCCGTTATCGCCCAGCTGCACAATCCAGTTATTCACCTGCCCGTTTTTCACCAAGAGATACCATTTGCCATTATCGTCGATGAAAACAGAATTATCGTAGCCCAAACCGGGAACGATCGAAGGACAATTCATTTGGGTTGGCATCGTCCAGGTTCCTGTGATGTCGTCGGCAGTAACAAAATACATGGTGTTGGAACGCGAGAAAAAATGCCAGTATTTATGGTTGTAATAAACCACCTGCCCACCCCAGCATCCGCCCGCCGGAGCATTGCCGTAATTCGACCAGGCGGCGCTGACGGGTTGAGCAATGGCTTCCCAATGCACCAGATCGGTAGAGTGATAAATGACCGGTGTGATATTGAACGACGAACCAGTCGTATAAAAGTCATTACCTATTCTCGATAAGGTACAATCCGGGTGATCTCCCGGAATTACCGGATTCATAAACGTATCAAAGGAAGGTGACCGCCCAAACAACAGATTTGTAGTTAGTAACAATAAACAGATTTTTACGGATAATCTGAACATTATTTTCACCTGAATTTTAGATTATAAAAATTTCTGGCCGGTTTACGTTTATGCAAAAGCTCGTCCAATTTTCCCGCCGGTGATTTCCGGTAACAGGACTGACAATCCCGTGAAAGTAAGACCACAGCTTTGATATTAAAGACATCAATCAAATTGTCACCACCCGGCATAAAAAGCCATCGTTTGGTTTCAACGAAATTTTCAAAGGCTGAGTTATATTAATATTGTCGTTGTTGATCTCAAACGTCCGGTTATCCTCACCCCGGGTAATAAGCATACAGTTCCGGGAATTTCCGATAAAGCCGCGAGGAATCGAGAGTTTTCTCTCCGTTGGTCCGCTGTTAATGCCAGCTAAATACCACACGTTATCTTTCCTTCTGGCGATGACAACGTAGCTCCCGGGATAGCCGTCAATGAATTTCGTTTCATCCCAACTAACGGGAATATCTCTTAAGAGTTGTCTCACCTCAGTCGGGACTTTTTTCATTCCTTCCGGCACTTCCGCATAATGCTGGATACCGGAAAGAAATAAGACGGACAACGCCAGTTCAAAGCTGTTGGTTGTTCTCCTTTGAATATTCGGCACCTCACTGAAGCAAACCGGCGTGAAGTCCATCGGATCGAAAAGGTTGCGGGTAAACGGGATCACCAAGCAATGGCTGGCCTGTTTATCGGCATTCGTCTGGTTAAAAGTGACATATTCAAAACCTTTGATTGATTCCATGGAAACAAGATTAGGATACATTCTTTGCCAGCCGCGAGGAAGAGTGGCGCCATGACAATTTACCATTAAGCCGTACCGCGCGGCATCTGCAATTATATCCTGATAGTACGACATCACCGATTGTCCGTCGCCGCCGAAAAAATCGACTTTTATTCCTTTTACGCCAAGCGTCGTTAAGATTTTGAATTCGGCATCGCGCGATTCTTTCGTCAGCATTTTATCTCGCGGTGTGTATGGTGTCGTGTTCCAGCTGCCCGCAGAATTATACCACACCAGGATTCCGACATTTCTGGAAGCGGCATAGGTACAGAGCTCGCCCATCTTTTTATAGCCGATTTTACGATCCCAGTCGGCATCGACAAGACAATATTCCCAATCCATTTCGGAAGCATAATCGACGAATTTTTTCTGCACGGAATAAACTGTCGAATCATCTTTATACAACACCCAGCTCCAGGATGAACGCCCCGGTTTGACAAATGAGATATCGGATAGAACGGAAGGTTTCGCCAAATCGGTGCCGAGTGTTGATTCGACCAGAGTTGCCAGATCATCGCCGAGAACGATAATACGCCACGGCGAATACCACGGCAGAGTCGATTCAGGTTTCAGAGCGCCTCCCGGCATAATTTCGGCGTCTTGCGGAAATCCTATTTTAAATGAAGTGCTTCCGTTCTCGTGCAGGAGCCGACACCCGCAGTAGTCTCTGTCCGGCGCGGTCTCCGTGAGCGCAATCCAGTATTTGCCCGATTTAAACAAGGCCGGAAAAGCCCAACCCGGTTGGCTGAAAGCGATTTCCGTAACGATACCGTCCTGATAATGTTCTTCGTAGCCCGGATTGACGGCGTTCCAGCCGGACTTCGCCGCCGCGATCGGTTGAATCCATGCGTGGGTCACCTTGTTGAAATTATAACAGGTTGTCTCATCGATAATATATTTAATTCCCTCCTGCCGTTCCCCGGGAAAGAAATACCGGAAAGCCGCACCGTCATTGGAGATCTGGAAGATAATATTAAGCTCTTCGCCTTCTTTATTTTTAAAGTGAAAGACCTTTCTATTCGCCTTGTACGTACAGTTGCTTTTCTTCCCGTGAAGCAGAGTATAATTGTCTTCGACGTTTTCCGTCTCCGAGACTGATGTCAGCACGAGGTTCCTCGAAAAATCGGCATCTTCTCTTATGATGCCCAGCCGATTTTCTTTCATTACCGGCTTTCTTTTAAACAATAAAGAAAACTCCGGTATCCCCTCGCAGTTCAAACGTAAGACAGCTGCAATCCTTCCGTCCGGACTCTTGACAATACCATTTTTAAATTCCGCACAAGTATTTGAGAAGAATAAGAGCAGTGAAATACAGAATATTTTCTTCATACCATAATAATTTAGAATTGGGTTCATCATATCATTCCGCTTTTAATTGCCGGCCTTAATCCATACAAAGCATGAACCATCCTTTCTGTCCGGTCTGGTACCGCGAGAATCTGCCGAGCAGAGACTTCCGGCATTGGGATCGACAAAAAGATAACGGTGCGTTTTCAAAGACATGAGCATTAAATCACCGCGCTGCATGTCAATCCACTGAAAGGTTGAAGCGTCGTCCATATCACTTTTTTCAATCCGCACCTCGCTCATTCCGCCTGTTCCCCTAACCGTGACAAAACATCCGTCGAGCTCCGATTGAAGCGCAATCCGGCCATTATCTTTATCAATAACTTTAAAATGAGAAGCCGCGCTTTTAGCTAACTCGCTTGAGGCCGATACCGGTTTGAGAAAATTCTTCCAGTTTACCAGCACGGTGCTGTCGGCGAGATTTGTCAATATTATTGTTCCGCCGAAGGGTATGGGCTTCGTAAGTCCGTGCGGGCGTGGTTCATCGACGCTAAAGTTATTGAATGCTGCGATTCCGCCCTCAACGCCTTTCAGATTATAATTGAACAACGCAAAACGCACTCCCTGGAAGGTTTTTAACTGGTACGCCATGATGAATTTTTCGCCGACGGCTTCAAAGGTTTTACCATCGCTGCTGTAACTGAACCAGGCAAATTCGGTATCGAAATTACAATGGACACGCAACCAAATTCGCGAATTTCCGATTTTTCTTCTCTCAAGTTTATCGGTTTTCTGATCGAATTGTTGGATTTCATAGCCTTCGCCATGACAAGCTATTCCGATCCAGGCATACGGAAAATTTAACAGGGCGAGACCGGCGATATCGCCGTCCTTTAATTCTCCGTCGTCTAATTCCGTCGTGGCGATGGATTCCGGACCAATCGCTCGTTGGGTAAGCGAATTCCGCGCATGCCAAAATTTTTCAGCCGGCAACGCTTTTAAGCATAGATAACCTTTGCGTCTTGTTAACGACCAGTTTTTGTCTACCGGCACATGATTCCATTGCCAGATGGGTTTGAGCTTTATGGCTGAAAAATCATCACTGCGTTCGTATGGCGCGCCGGGTGCGGCAGAAAACCCGGTTCTGGGTTTAATCCAGGTAAGCGGAGATCTGGTCAGGTTGCCGGGCAATCCCAGGCACGGGAAACCATCATTCCACATCACCGGCGATAAACATAAAAGCCGACCGACCGAATTATGATCCATCATCGAAAATCCCCACCACTCTCCGGTCTGGGTTTGTATTATCCCGCCCTGATGCATTGTGACACAGCCGACGTTATTTTCTCGCGGGGGAACTTCAATAAATTTCCCATCTTTTTCTGAATAGGGCAGTCGCCAACCCGTCCCGATGCCGAAATTTTCTTCGGCGCTAATTAATGCAATTTCATAAGGGCCATAAGGCTTTTCGGCCCGGGCGCAAACCTGATAACAAACCGGGTCCCAATTGGTAAGCGTAATGAAATACTTACCGTTGATTTTGTAAAAATGGCTGCCTTCCCCGGCTCCGTTTCCTTTGGGAATAATTATTTGCCCGGTACCCGGTTTAATATCGGTCAGGTCTTCATTCAGTTCTGCCAATCTTATTTCGTCATATCCCCAGACAACATATACTTTCCCTTCGTCGTCAAAAAGGACGGATAAATCGTGCAGCGAAACCTTCATCTCAGTACGAGTCCACGGGCCGGCCGGATCAGTCGCGGTAAAGAGCTGGGTCTTTTGTTTATTGACATTGGAAAAAATATAAAACTTCCCTTCATGAAAACGTAAACAGGGCGCCCAGATTCCCTGACCGTAAACATCTTTGCCACCCTCTAATCTAAACTCCGGACCCAAATCCAGCTTGTCCATTGCATAACTGACAAATTCCCAATTAACAAGGTCGCGGGAATGTAACACCGGCAAACCCGGCATGGCATGCATCGTGGTGCCTGTCAAATAGTAATCATCACCAACCCGTATCAAATCAGGGTCGGAAAATTCATCATAAAAAATGGGGTTGGTGAATGTGCCGTTTCCGTTATCGGCCGTCCAGGTCCGCTTCTCAGAATTAATAGATGTATTCTGCCCCTTCAATTGACTAATCAATGACAAAACAATGATAACAGAAATCTTTATCATTTTCATTTGAATAATCGATTTCTTATTCATTGTTTTGATATCACTTATTCCTATAAAATATTCCCTGATTATCGACTTTTAACGACTATTTGAATTTCTCTGAGTCCCGGCGATTTCGCTGTAACTGTTATCGAACCGGCTTCACCCGGTTTGGAGCGAACAATGACTAAAGCCAAACCGCTGAATGCCTTTCTTTCAGGCGAAGGAAACGGCATGAAGTCGGTCGGGTTGCCGTTGTCGGTCGCGATAATTTCGCCGCAACCTTCGACTTCAAACTTGATCAGATTGGTAGCGGTTGGCACAGTCAGTCCGTTTTTGTCAGCTACCCGCACCGTGATAAAAGCCAAATCTTTTCCGTCGGCTTGAATTTCACTGTGATCGACGGATGCTAACAGGCTGGCTGGTTCACCCGTGGTTTTTACAATATCTTCAGCCCATTTCTTACCGTTTTTGTATGCCACGACTTTCAGTTCGCCCGCCTCGTATTTTACCTCGTCCCAGCGCAGACGATATTCAAACTGGCCTATTTTTTTTCTGCCAAGCGACTTTCCATTGAGGAACAGCTCCGCCTCGTCACCGGAAGTGAATACATGCACCGGCGTTACCAAACCAACCCGTTCCGGCCAGTTCCAGTGCGGCAGAATGTGCGCTATCGGCATTTCCGGACGCCAATGCGACTGATAAAGATAAAAACGATCCTTCTTGAACCCGGCCAGGTCGAATATCCCGCCATACGAACTACGCGACTCGTAATAGGGAGTTGGTTCGCCCAGGTAATCCCATCCGGTCCAAACAAATTCACCGGCTACGAAAGGGTGCCGGTCAATAGAACCGAACACCTTGTCGGGAGATGAGCCATAGTCTACGGCATTGAGTTCGTAGGAGCTCACCTGGCAGATCTTCGGGTCGCCGCCTCGGTCGTCCCGTAAAATATCGCTGATTTTTTCCGTTACGGGAAACAGGAAAATACCCCGACTGCTGACGGTATGAGCAGTTTCGCTGCTGAGAATGACTTTGCCGGGGAATTTTTCATGGAAGGCATCATATTGCGGAGCCGTCCGAATTCGTTCGGTTCCTTCAAATTCCGGCATTTGGCGGATTCCCTCGCCCTGGTAGTTCAGGCTGATAACATCCAGAACATCTGGCAGGGGCATATAGGGCTTGGCCCAATTCATGGCGCTGGTGGTGGGACGGGTAGGGTCCTCGTCCTTCGTAATATCGCGCAGACGCTTTGCCACTGCCTGGCCTTCCTCATCGGTATATTGCTCGCCGACTTCGTTGCCAATACTCCAGATAATCACCGAAGGACAATTCCGGTCACGGCGAACCATAGACCGTAAATCCTGTTCATGCCATTCCGGAAAGATAAGATGAAAGTCCAGTGGATTCTTTTTCATAGCCCACATATCAAAGGCTTCGTCCATCACAAGGAAACCCATCCGATCCGTCAATTCCAACAATTCGGGAGCCGGTGGATTATGAGCCATACGGATCGCATTACAACCCATCTCACACAGTAATTCAAGTTGACGCTCAGCCGCGCGCGCGTTGAACGCTGATCCGAGCGCGCCCAGATCATGATGCTGATTGACGCCTTTGAGTTTGACGAGTTCACCATTAATATAAATTCCGGCATTCGGATCGAACTGCAATGAACGGATGCCAAAGCGCGTCTCGTATTGATCGAGCGGTTTATCATTCTGTAATATGGTTGTTACTGCAACATAAAGATTTGGCGTCTGTGTTGGTGGAGGTCCCCATAGTTTTGGATTTTTTATTTTAACCGAACCTTTTACCGTGGCTTTTTCACCTGTGGGCACTGATACTGTTTGCGGCTTGAAAATTGCCACCGGGTCGCCGATGCGCTCACCCTTTTCATTCAAATCAAATACCCGGGTAATGGTTTTAACAGCCGTCTCATTTTGAGAGTCGTTGTCGATCGTAATTTTCAGGCTGACCGTGGCGGAAGCCCTGGAGACATTCTGCGTCGTAACGAACATGCCCCATTGACCGACATGGACGGGATTGGTCTTGGTCAGCCAGACATTGCGGTAAATTCCGCCGCCGGGATACCAGCGGGATGAATAATTCGGATTATCCAGACGAATCGCCAATTGATTTTCACCGCCGGGTACAATGTAGGGCGTCAGATCAACACGCCACGAAGAATAGCCATACGGCCAACCGCCAACCAGATTACCGTTCATCCAAACCATGGCATACGACATTGCACCATCAATATCGAGGAAAATGGACTTGCCTTCATCCGACGCCGGAATGTCGAGTTTCTTCCGGTACCAGGCAATTCCCGGACTTGGCAATCGGCCCATTCCGCCACCGACTTCCGGATTAGGTCCTTCATAAAACGGTCCCTTGATCGCCCAGTCGTGGGGAAGATTCACTTTCTCCCATTTACTGTCATCGAAATCACTCCTGACAAACGGGAAATCGCCGCCCGGATTACCTTCAGGTCGAACATAACGCTTTGACGGGTCTTTGATGAAGTCATTACCGGTCGGCAAAATCCAGGGTTTCAGCACCAATTGGGTCGCTTCAATTATTTGCGCTTCTGTTGGTTTTGAATCGGCCGGTTTGTCATCCTCATGTTCTTTGACCTCCGGACGCAAATCATAGATAAGATCGTCAGCTTTTTCTATCGAATCATATTTATAAAAGCGCCAGTCTTGGTTGATGGAGATTCGCTGCCGAGTGATGCTGTTGCTTCCGGTCGCCGGATTTTGTGCTAGAATTGATATACAGACCAGCAGGAACAACACCATGAAACGCAATTTTATCTTCATATATCTTCCTATTTATCCCCCAAAGGAATAATAAAAACCAATCTGTTAATATCTCAGTAAAACTATTAACATGAAAGTGTCCTATCAACGAATCAGCCTGCCCGCGTAACGGGCAGGCTGATTCTTCATTCTAGTAACTCAAATAACTACTATCTCATTTCAGAAGCATGAGTTTTTTAACACTGACAAAATCGCCGGCTATGAGTCGATAGATATAAACTCCGGAAGGGAGTTTGGCAGCATTAAAATTAATTGTATGGTAACCGGCATCTAAATGTCCTTTTACCAAATGAGCTACTTCACGCCCCATTAAGTCATAGACAACCAAGCTGACATCGCTATTCTTCGGTAAATCAAACCGAATATTGGTCGTCGGGTTGAATGGGTTCGGATAGTTCTGTTTCAGGGCGAACACTTTCGGTAATTGTGGCGTTTCTTTCTCTTCCACGTCAGTAAAATGGACACCCCTATCAACTTTAACCCCGTACAACTTCAGAGCTGTCGTTGTTGAATTGTTGATAGCGAAACCGATACTATTGAACTTATCTGTTGAAGACGTTACTGGAGTCGTAGTGGTTTTTACAAAGGAATAACCGCCACCTACTTTATTAAGGGCAAAAACGACTACATTTCCGCCAGTACCTGAAGATATAGATATAGCAAAATCGTAAACTCCAGCACCGGCAACTCCACCCGCAGGCACCTGAGCAGGATTACCGAGAACATGAGCGGTAGCATTACTGATATTCCACCACTTACCATTTGTGATAGAACCCCATGTTCCATTACCATCAACCCAGCTGGCGACATTCGAGCCGCTGGGAGGTGTGATCAGATAACCGGAATGAGCTCTGTCGGTTCCTTTCCAGACCCAGTTGGAATCCAGCGTGGAATCCTGCCAGGTCGTACCGGCACTGTCGCTGTAGAATAAGCCATAGCGCAGGCTGCCCAGATTCTGGAAACCACCGCCAACCAACTCAATTTGTCCTGATAATTTCAGCGCATTAGTCGCATCTAGAACATAAGTTTCAAAAGCGCCACGCACCGCAGCCCATCCGGTCGGAGCAGCAGTTCCTGAAATCTCGGCGTCGCCATCGAATTCACCTTTAACGAAGTCCCATCCGCCCAGGTTGCCACCGCTGAAACCCCAGTCAGTAACATAATAGGATTCCCAGGGAGCTGGCGGAATAGTAATTGGAGTGCCTATATCGACCTTGACCTCATATAAATCGACCGAAGTGGCTTCTATGTCTTTATTGAAACCAAAACAAATCCCGTTGAATTGGGCGGATACCTCAGCCGTGTCTATGGCAATGCCGCCAAACCAGTACTTGTTATCGGTTTTAATCATTTTCCAGCGCACTTCGTTGCTACCGTCACCTAATGGCCGAACCGAAATAGCCCAGTCATAAGTACCGGCCGCCATCACGGCATTGCGCGGCGCTTGTTTTACCGCTGAAATTGGTCCGCCGTTATTGCTCCAGGTACTGTTCCAACTGCCTTTCTTAATGGTCCAGACTACACCAGCTCCACCGGCTCCATTCGACATCGTACCGGTTCCGGTTCTGGGATGGAATCCGTACCCGTAATGTTTATTCTGATTTTTAGCTGAATCGGCTGTGGTTTTCCAATTTGCAGAATCGGTACCCTGGTAATTCAGAGCCAGGCTGTCCGCATAGGTCAAGGCATAACGCAGATGGGTATATGCACTGGCGCAACCGCCACCCTTAAATTCAAGCTGTCCGCTAACAATAATCGCTTTTGCCGTGGTTGCGACAATAGGATTACCGGTAACAGGATCACTAAAACCACCGCGAATGGTAGCCCAACCGGTCGGAATGGCTCCATTTCCAATACCGGCATCACCATCGAGGTAAGTTGAATCATTCCACTGGATGGGCCAGGCCGTACCACCACTGGTCTTACCCCAGTCAGTAACATAGATCGGTTCCCAGGGAGCTGGCGGAACCACAATGGGGGCACCTATGTCAACCTTGACTTCATATAAATCGACCGAGGTGGCTTCTATATCTTTATTGAAACCAAAACAAATCCCGTTGAATTGGGTGGACACTTCAGCCGTGTCTATGGTTGTGCCGCCATACCAGTACTTGTTATCCGTTTTAATCATCTTCCAGCGTATTTCGTTGCTACCGTCACCTAATGGCCGAACCGAAATAGCCCAGTTATAAGTACCGGCCGCCATCACGGCATTGCGCGGCGCTTGTTTCAATGCTGAGATAGGTCCGCCGTTATTGCTCCAGGTACTGTTCCAATTGCCTTTCTTAATGGTCCAGACTACACCGGCCCCACCGGCTCCATTCGACATCGTACCGGTTCCGGTTCTGGGATGGAATCCGTACCCGTAATGTTTATTCTGATTTTTAGCTGAATCGGCTGTGGTTTTCCAATTTGCAGAATCGGTACCCTGG
>Ga0074199_1001407_pt1 | contig 21366 bp, 15 predicted proteins | sample EPASupsiteSAE347_FD_64528 | JGI IMG/M metagenome (GOLD analysis project Ga0074199, IMG submission 64528) | Bioremediated contaminated groundwater from EPA Superfund site, New Mexico - Sample SAE3-47 | ecosystem: Environmental > Aquatic > Deep subsurface > Groundwater > Contaminated ... | reverse complement strand
TTCAACCAATGAAATCAATCAAAATTACCAACTTCATGGCAGCGAAAGTTTAACGCACGCCCGCGAAAGTTTAGCGCACAGAGGGAAAGTTTGATCGCACCGCGACATGGCGCGATTTTTTGCGTGGCGACGCTTTATTGCCGGCGCGACGCGTCGGGAAGGGTGGGGCGAAATGCGGCTTTTTTCAGCCGGAGATTTTTCCACCGGCCACCGACATGTCATTTGCAGAAAAACGAGAGTTACCCCGCGGGGCCTTAAAATGTGGCGCAAGCATCCCTGCTTGCATTCTTGAATCGCATGGCAAATTTCATGTGGCCTGCGGCCGGATTTTAACCTGTAATGCGTCTGCTCTCGTCCGCGGCATTTGAGCCCCGGCAGAAATGGTTTTCCGCGTGGCTTGTTTGTGCTTTGCGAAAATGTGCTCCTATTCCTCTCTGATCCTTGGATGAAACGATCGTAACTTCAAATTTATTCATCTTGGTCTTGAGGTAAGAAATTCTTACTTCACAAAATAGCACCGCAAGTGGAAGAAAGCAACCGACATTGAAAGAAAATATTGCAAACGAAGCGGTGGAAAGTCTGGCTTGAATTTTCCTGTCCCGCCCGGCAAAATCGTGCCACCTGCTGCCGGATTGCAATGTGTACCGTGTAGACCTGCCCCCCGGGCCTTTATCATCTCTTGCCGGATAAATCATTCGTCTCGGCATCTATTGTTGAATATTGAGACTTGCCCCGAATGGCGCTCGTCATTCCCCCAATATCAACAAGAACTGTCAAACATTTATTTTTGCTTTTTGGATCAGCTTCAAATATAAGCCTGTTTTTTGCGGCACATTCCTTGATGTTTGGCCGGATCGTTGTTATCATGACGACCGTGAAAATCGAACAATACATCCGGGCGCGGGCGCTTGACCTCGGTTTCGGCGCAATCGGTTTTGCCCGCGTTGATTCAAGCAAATCGTTTCATGCCTTTCAGGAATGGCTGTCCAGGGGCTACGGAGCGGAAATGCATTATCTGGAGCGCCATGCTGCGTTGCGCATGGATCCCCGCAATCTATTGCCTTCAGCCAAAACCATCGTCGTGGTCGGAGCTCGTTATCCCTCGGCGAAGAGCGAAGACAATATTTCAAGTCATGCCTTTTGCCGGGATTATCACGATGTGTTAAGGGATAAACTGGCGCTCCTGGCTTCTACTCTGGAAAAACAACATGGCGCGCCGATTGAAAGCCGGATTTGTGTTGACACGGCTCCCCTGGCCGAGCGGGAATGGGCGGTGCGCGCGGGCATCGGCTGGATCGGCAAACAGGGCAGCGTTGTCAGTCCGGACCTGGGCGCCTGTTTTTTCCTGGGAGAGTTGCTGGTTGACATTGAACTTGAACCTTCCGCGCCCATTGCCAATCTGTGCGGAGACTGCAATCTTTGCGGGGAGGCCTGCCCGAACAAGGCGGTTTTATCCGGAAGTCAAATTGACGCGCGCCGCTGCATATCGTATCTGACCATTGAGCATAAAAAAAACTTTTCACCTGAAACTTCAATGCTTATAAATGGCTCTGTTTTCGGATGCGACCGCTGCACTGCGGTCTGTCCGTTGAACCGGCGGGCGTGCGCTCCGGTAATGAAGGAATTTGACAGCCCGGAGAAATCCATGCCGGAACTGGCGGAATGCCTGGCGCTGGACAGGTGTGGATTTAAAAAATATTTCGGCCGTACACCTGTTGAACGCATAGGCCTGGAGCGATTCAGGCGCAATGTCAATGTCGTAATAGCTAATACAAGGAAAAAGATGGCGCTTGGCGGCCAAAAGTCAATTGTCAAGGGCTGACCCTGATTATGTTTTTTTTTGATTCACATTGTCATTTGCAGGATGAAAGATTTGCCGGCAGTTTGCCGCAGGTGATGGAGCGGGCCGGTTTGGCCGGCGTGGTCCGCATGTCATGCTGCGGCGCAGAAGAGAATGACTGGGAAAGAGTGCGTAAAATAGCCCTTGCATACAAGGCGGCGCTGCCTTCCTTCGGATTGCATCCGCTATACGTCCGAAACAGGACGGACAAATGGCTCGATAACTTGAAATCTTTTTTGCTTTCCATGCCTTCCGGCGTTGGCGAGATAGGGCTGGATAAAAACGTTGACCCGCCCAATGATGCCGATCAGGAGCTTTGTTTCATCGAACAATTGCGCCTGGCGCGGGAATTGAAGCGGCCGGTTACCATTCATTGCCGCCAGGCCTGGGGGCGATTGCTGGAGATTTTGAGGCAGGAAGGCGGCATGCCGAACGGAGGTGTTCTGCATACCTACACCGGCTCCGCGGAACTGGCGCCGCAATTTGAAGAGATCGGTCTTTATATTTCATTCAGTGGCGCCATTACCCGGCCGGGCAGCAAACGCGCGCAACGGGCTCTGGCGGCCGTGTCTCCCGATCGACTGCTGATAGAAACAGACAGCCCCGATATTCTGCCGGTCGGCGCGGCCGGAGCTGTCAATGAACCGGCCAATCTTGCCATCGTCGCGCGCTGCGTGGCGTCGTTGCTGGGCAGGACTTTTGATGAGGTGGCTGAACTGACCTCTAAAAACGCGGAAAAATTGTTTTCGGAACATTTGGGTTGCTTGCCGCCCGCGAAGAGCATAAAGTGAACACATTTTGCCAGAAAAAATATCATCATAGGAATAAACAATGAACATTGAAAAAATAAAATCAGCCATACGCAATATTCCGGATTTTCCGCAAAAAGGCGTCATATTCAGGGACATCACGCCGGTCTTGGCCGACCCCGTCCTTTTCAAGGGCACAATCGATATCCTGGCCGAGCGGCATTTGAAAGGCGGGATAGACAAGGTGGCGGCCGTTGATGCGCGCGGTTTTATCTTCGGGGCAGCCGTAGCACTTAAACTGGGCTCTGGCTTTATCCCGGTCCGCAAAAAAGGAAAATTGCCGTATAAGACCATTGAGGAATCCTATGATCTTGAATACGGCTCGGCCGCCATCAGCATGCACGTCGACGCAATCAAGCCGGGCGAAAAGATATTGATTGTCGATGATCTTCTGGCCACCGGCGGCACGGCCGCGGCCACTGCCGCCCTGGTAGAGAAACTTGGCGGCAAAATTGTTGAACTTGCTTTTTTAATCGAGCTGGCGTTTTTCAAGGGACGCGCCAAATTGGCCAAATATCCGGTATTTTCCGCGATCGTTTTCTGATGGAAAATTATTTTTCATACATCCGCAATTTCTGCATCATAGCCCACATCGACCACGGCAAGTCCACGCTGGCCGACCGGATGCTGCAACTGACCAATGCCATTGAGGCGCGCGAATTCCGGGACCAGGTTCTGGACAGCATGGACCTGGAGCGCGAGCGCGGCATCACCATCAAATGCCACCCGGTCACCATGCGGTTTCCATCAGCCGACGGCAACACGTATGAATTCAATCTGCTGGATACGCCGGGGCATGTGGATTTCACCTATGAGGTATCGCGCAGCATGGCCGCCTGCGAAGGCGCCATTTTGCTGGTGGATGCCGCGCAGGGCGTGGAAGCGCAGACCGTGGCCAACGCCTTTCTGGCAATAGAGAACAATTTGAAAATCATTCCGGTCATCAACAAGGTCGACCTGCCGACCGCGAATGTTGACGGAGTGAAAAAGCAGCTTGAAGAATTGCTGGGCATAAGCTTTGAAGACGGCTGCCTGGTCAGCGCCAAAACAGGGCAGGGCGTGCGGGAAATGATGGAATTGATCGTCAGCAAAATACCGCCTCCGGCCATTAATCGGGAATCCAGGGGGGCCAAGGCGCTGATTTTTGATTCATTCTTTGACGCGTTTCGCGGAGTCGTGCCCTATGTGCGGGTTTTTGAGGGTGAAATCAAGACGGGCGAACGCATCCAATTGATGGGCACGGGCGTCTCATCGGAAATCAAGGAAACGGGCGTCTTTATGCCGAAAATGACGCCGGCCAAACTGCTGAAGGCGGGGCAGGTCGGCTATATTGTAGGTACCATGAAGACCCCGCGCGATATTCGCGTCGGCGATACGATCATAAACGTCGGGCATCAGACCAAGCCGCTGCCGGGCTTCAAAAACATCCAACCCATGGTCTTCAGCGGGCTTTATCCGATCAACACGGCCGATTACGAGAAGCTGAAGTCGAGCCTGGAAAAGCTTGCGCTGAACGACAGTTCCTTCACCTATCAGGCAGAGTCTTCCGTGGCGCTAGGGTTCGGCTTCCGTTGCGGCTTCCTCGGCTTGTTGCATCTGGAAATAGTGCAGGAACGGCTGAGGAGGGAATATGACTTGAACATGATCAGCACTTATCCTGCGGTCGTTTACCACGTCTTCCTCAAGGACGGCGCCATGATCAATGTTGACAATCCCATCCGCCTGCCGGATTTGACCCGCATCGAAAGGATCGAGGAGCCGATGATCAAGGCCTTCATCATCTGCCGCAACGAGCAGATCAGCGACCTGATGAAACTGATCATGGACCGGCGCGGCTCTCTGGATAAGACCGATTCGCTGGATACCGGACGCGTCATGTTGACCTGCACGCTGCCGCTGAACGAAATCCTGGTCGATTTTTATGACTGCCTGAAGAGCATAAGCCATGGTTACGCTTCCATGGATTACGAGCACAGCGGCTATCTTGCCGCCGATCTGGTCAAGCTCGATATTCTGCTGAACGGAGAACAGGTGGACGCCTTCTCCTGCCTGATTCACCGCTCGAAGGCGGAAACGCGCGGCCGGCAGATGTGCGAGGCTTTGAAGGAGGTCATCCCGCCGCATTTATTCGCTATTCCGGTACAGGCCGCCATCGGCAAAATGATCATAGCCCGCGAGACCATCCGCGCTCTGCGCAAGGACGTCACGGCAAAATGCTACGGCGGAGATATAACGCGCAAAAGGAAGTTGCTTGAAAGGCAGAAAGAGGGTAAAAAGCGCATGAAACAGGTCGGCAAGGTCAATGTGCCGCAGGAGGCCTTTATCGCGATTTTAAAGTCGGGGCAATAAGAAGGAAGCCGGAAGACAGGAGTCAGCAGCCAGTGGAAGAAAAATCATTTTTCGAGCGCCGGAGGATACGGCGCGAGACAAAACATCTTCTGAAGAGCGCGCGGCATCTTTGCGATCTGCGCGAGGATATTATCGCCGCCGAGGATCTGCCGCGGATGAGGGAATGCGAGCGGAATATTTCGGCCGCGCTGCGCGCGGAAAATTGGGAGGAAGTCGAGCGTGTTTCGCGGCAGATCGTGGAACTGATGCGGCGGTTCAATCCTCCCAGGCCGTACGCGGCATTGCGGGAAAACATCGAAGTGATCATTGTGGCCCTGGCGGTGGCCATGGCCTTCAGAACCTATTTCGTGCAGCCGTTCAAAATTCCCACCTCCTCCATGTATCCGACCCTGGCTGGAATTCACTATATCGCGAAGGAAAATAAAACCACGAGTGATTATTTCCCGTTCAATCTCTTGAAACTGGCGATATTCGGACAGCGATACGTGGAAATCAAGTCGCAGGCGACCGGGCTGGCCGATATTGAACAGACCAGGGAAGGGACGGTCGTCAACATCGCCGGCATAGCGCACAAGATAAATCCCAACATGAGCCTGCGCGTCTCGCGCAACGAATCCGTTTTTCGCGGCCAGGCGCTGGCCTCCGGACTTGAGGTGGCCGGCGACCATATCTTCGTCAACAAGGTCAAATGGAATTTTAGGCGGCCGCAGCGGGGCGAAATAATGGTTTTCAAGACCGACGGCATCATGCAAATCCGGCAGAACGAATATTATGTGAAGCGTATGGTGGGCTTGCCTGGGGAAACAATCGGCATTGTCACGCCGAATTTGTTCGTCAACGGACAAAAAGTGACCGGCATCGGCATGATGGACAAAATTCAGTCTTGCTTCGACGGTTATAACGGCTATATTCAGTCCGGCAATTTTATGACAGGCGGAATAGAGTCGGTCAAGTTGAATGCGGACGAGTATCTTGCCTGCGGCGACAACCAGCGCAACAGTCTGGACAGCCGGTACTGGGGGCCGGTGCCGCGCAAAAATTTGTTCGGCCCGGCTTTTTTCGTTTATTGGCCTGTTTCGCCAAACTGGGGGCCGGCCCGGTGAGAGTGGAGGTGTTGGAAACATCCAACATTGAACGCTCCACTTCCAACTTCGAAAGGAACTGTTGGAGTCTGTTGGATTTTGTTCACCGTTGGCAGTTGAATGTTGAAGGTTTCCTTTGAAATTATGAAATCGATATTCAATCTTTGCATTATCTGTACATTTTGGGTCGCGGTTTCCGGGGCTGTGTCCGCCGCCACTCTGTCCGGCGCCGGAACGCGCGAGACACTCATTGAACAGGAAGACCTGAGTTTCCTGTCTCTCGGAGTCGACTATCAAAACCAGCAACGCGATATCAACACTTCATCCCAGGGCAAATTGCGCCTGAAGTCGCAGACGCTCGACGGTTACATCGGAGTCGATCCTTTCAAGTGGCTCACGGTTTTCGCAACGCTGGGAGGGACGGCCGGAGAGGTGTCCGGTATGTCAGCCTACAATGACCCCAAATTCCAATGGTCGGCCGGGTTTGACGTGAACTGGTGGCGCCACCATCTTGAAGAGCCGGACTTTCTGGCGGGTGAATTGAGCCTGAAAACACACGCCGAATTTGGAATGCACAATTCAGGTTCCGATTCTGAAAAAGTGAACTGGGACGAATATTTTGCCGCGCTGCTGCTTAATTATGAGACGCTTGCGGTCAGGGGCGAAGATCCGCACCGATATCCTCACAGTCTCGTGCTTTTCGCCGGTCCTGGATTTTCATGGCTCAGCGGCAATTATTACCAAAATCCAACCCAAAAAGCCGACTTTCACGAAGCCCATGTTTTCGGCGTGGTCGGCGGCCTTGAATTGTTCGTGGCCTCCAATCTTTCGCTCGGCGGCGCAATCCAATATTATGACGCGGTTACGGTAAACGTAAGCGCCCGTTATCATTTCTAAGGTTTATGCCCAAGAAACGTTTAATTTTACTGTTTGCCTGTCTTTTCGGCGTTTTTATTTTTTATTGCCTGGCCGACACTCCCAAACCGCTGTTTTTGCCGAAACTGCATTCTACCGGTTCGCGCGCCGATCAGCCTCCGAAAACCTCCCTTCGTGCCGGTCTGCCGTGTTACTGTTTTCCGCTCAAGCGCGCGGATTCGTTTTACATAAGCTGTTTCCGCGATGGGATGGCGGTTCCCGGCGGCCAGGGGTTCAATTTGCCACGGGCTCGCGCGGCAGAGTTTGAGGTCCCGGACTTCGGTGCCCCCAGCGCAGTCTCGTGCCGGACGGATATGCTGCCGGCCTTGAAAAACATATTCCGAAATGAGGGGGTTCCGTCCGATATGGTATGGCTGGCCGAGGTGGAGTCCGCTTTTGATCCCAACGCCGAAAGCAAGGCGGGCGCCGCCGGACTTTTCCAACTGATGCCGGCCACGGCGGAACGATTCGGGTTGAAAACTTTCCCCCATGATGAACGCGTCACGCCCGGCAAAAATGCGAGGGCGGCCGCAGCATACCTGCGGCATCTGCGCGAGGAATTCGGCTGCTGGTCGCTGGCCCTGGCGGCCTATAACGCCGGCGAAGGACGCGTCGTGCGCATCATGAAACAATGCGACGCGAAAACTTTTTCAGAGATCGCCCCTTATCTGCCGGCGGAAACACGGCGTTATGTTCCGCGCGCCATGACCATCATTGCCTTGCGCGAGGATCAGTTACGCGGCGTTCCGGCGGCCTGCGTCCTGCCCTGAATTATGCCTTCATGGGCAGCCTGTTCTGACGGTGCGCTTCCTCCATGACTGCAATCTGTCTTCTTATCTGAGGCAGCGTTATGCGCATTTTTTCGTTACCGCACAGAACGCCGTAAACATTGTCGTAAAATCTGTGCGGTCCGGATATGAACGATTTTAACGTGTAGCCGACCGCCTTTTTAAGCTCCGTTTCCTCCACTTTCCAGATTTTTTCCACCCAGGGCAGTTTTTCGGAGGGATATCTGCGGTCAACGGACCATTTTTTCCAGAACTTCTGCCTTGGCGCCTTCCTGGGATCATAATATTTCCAGCGCAATTCCGTCTCGCCGCCGATCATTCCGCCGAGCGTTCCCGAGATGCTGTAACGCTGTTCCTGGGGATAGGCGAGGTACTGGGAAATATTGATTTCCACGGTCGGCGCCCTCCTGGCGTAAAGGGTCAGCGCGCAAAAATCGTTCGCGTCTCCGCCGAGCTTGTTTTTGCATTCCATCCTGCAAAAAACCCTCGGTTCGATCCGCTCGGGGAAAAACATCAAGGCCTGGTCCACGGCATGCGGCCCGGTGTTGAAAAGACAGCCGCCCATGTTTTTCTGGAGCGTCTGCCAGTCCCATCTTCTGCAGAAATGCGACCAAACGCTGCGCACATATATGATTTCGCCGAGCACGCCCGAATTGACAACCTCCATGATTTTGTCGAAAAAAGGCTGCAGACGGTTGTTTTGAAAGGGGGCCAGGATCCTGCGGGCCTTTTCAGCGGCCAGCGCCATCCTGTCGAACTCGGCCAGATTTTTGGCCATCGGTTTTTCGCACACCACATGATAGCCGGCCCTGAGCGCCTCGATGCTCGCTTTTACATGCAGGGGCGAAGGCAGGGCGTTTACGAACAAATCAAATCCGCCGGCGCGAAGAAGATCCCGGTAATCATCATAGGTTTGCGCGCCGAATTCGTTTTTTGCGTCGCGCCGGCGGTCGGCAATCTGATCGGCCACGGCGACAATTTTATATTTATCCTGTTTGTCGATCAGGCATTTTGCGTGGATATGGTAGCCGCTGCGTCCCTGGCCGGCGATCGCCACGCGAATTATTTTATTTTTCATTATTTGACCTGTTCCACCGTAATTTTCGGGTCCACTTCCTCCTTCAGAATGCGCTCGATGCCCTGCTTGATGGTCATGGTGGCGTGCGGACAGCACCCGCAGGCGCCGGTCAGGCGCAGTTGCACTTGGGTGTTGTTGATGGCAACCACTTCCAGGTCGCCGCCGTCGGCTTTCAGTCTTTCGCGCAGTTCTTCAAGTTTTGCCCTGATTTTCTGTTCCATGATTTTTTCCTTTCTTAATTCAAACGTATAGGAATTTCAATGTTTGTTACGGAACGTCGCTCGGAGCGCGACGTCCACCTTCAGGTGGGCCGGGCGCTCCGCGCACGGCAGTTGCCTAATTAAACGGTCCGGCATATTCTATCCCGAGGCCTTGAATGCGCAATCTTTTAATTAAACTCTTACAATTTTGCGGGGCACGGTGAAAAACAGAAATGTTTCGATTTTTTCCTCCGGCAAATTCAGCAGATTTGAAAGCGCCAGCCGGTAAAGCGACATTTGCGGCAGGTAAACGCGGGCAAGTTCTTCGATTTTTCGGGGATCGTCCGTGCGGTTGCTTTTATAATCCGTGAGCTGAGCGGAGAGCGGTTTGCCGCCGGCATCCAGCAGAACAACAACCCTGTCGAAGATGCCGGAAATCCATTTGTTGTCCAAAATGACGTCGAAGCTTTTTTCACGCCACAATTCAGCCTTGCCGTCCGGTTTTGAAAGGGCCTTTTTTATTTCGGGCTCGGACAATACCTGCCTGAATTGCGCCTTGACGTCCCGCAACACAATATCGGAGCAGGAGAAATCCGGCTTCCAATTCAGAATGATTTCGTCGGGATCGCAGGAGTCTCCCCATTCCACCTCGCTGAAAAGCTCGTGAATGGCGCTGCCGAACTGCAGGACTTCCCGGCTTTCAGCGTTGAAAAGCCAGGAAGCTTTCATGCCGACGTCTTCCGCGAGAGAGGGCTCAATCCTTTCCAGGGGTGCGTGGCGCGTTTTTATGGGAACCGTCGCCTTATCTTTTGCCGGTTTTTTTTGCGAAAAGGGTTTTTCAAGCCCGAACCAGTTGCGATCGCCGGCCTCGTAAAGAATCTCAGCTTCAAGTCCCTCGTTCAATACGATCTCATCGCCTCCCAATTGTTGCTCCAGAAACGCCGCAAGATTGAAATACTTCTGTTTCCGTATTCGCGTAAGCATATACAGGGCCTTTTTGGCGCGGGTCATGGCAACGTACAAAAGGCATAAATTATCCAACGTTTCCCGGGCGTCGCATGTTTCCAGGCTGCCTTTAAGCGTGGCATCGCATTCTGCGGTCTTCCGGTCCGGAACGGCCAGCAACCAGGGCGGGGCGTCTTTGTCGTTGGCGGGGCCGGTCAGAAAATCGATCGAACCGGCGCTGTTCATCTTTTCGTTGGCATTCAGGTCCGGCAAAATCACCAGGTCGAATCCGAGTCCCTTGGACTGGTGAACGGTCATCACGTGGATACAGCCCTTGGCCTCGGACGCTTCGCGCACGCCGAACGTCTCCACGGTCCTGATAAAGAGGGGAATGTTCCGGTCGCAACGGACGTCGAACCTGCCGGCAATCTCCAGCATCTGGCTCAGACGCAGATTGCCGAAGTGATCGAGATGCCCAAGTCGTGCGGCCCATTCATGGATGACGGCTTTAAATCCTTTCGACTGTATTTTTTGGAGGAGGGACAGGGAAAGCGCGTCAAAATTCGAAGCGATCAGACGCCTGCCCAGCGGGCTCATCATGATATGCTGCATGGCGAAATTATCCGCCGGATGTTCCGCATAACGCAAGAGGTCGAGCAGGAGCGTTACAACCGGGCTGTCCAGCAGGACGGTTTCGCCCTCGTAGGATATGTTCAATTCTGGACAATTTTGCCGCAGATAATCCGCAATTTTTCTGCCGGTGGTGTTTTTGCGGACCAGTATGGCAGTGCTCAATCCCCTTTGCGCCGGATTGATGCGTTTCAAAAGCCGCGCCAGCGATTCGAATTGGTTTTCATCATCATGATAATCGGCGTTCTCAGGCAAAACAGGACGCAGGAGGGCGGCATAGCCGCCGGCCGGCGCCAGACGGCCGCAGGCATGCTTCCGCCAGACCTCCTCCCACTTCCGGCGCGCTTCTTCGGGGATTGCCGCAACGCGGCCTTCCTTCTGATATTCAGGCAGATGCGAAAACACCCTGTTCACGGCGTCGACTATCGGCTGCGCCGAACGTTGGGTTTCATTCAACGGTTCATTTATAATTTTTTTACCGTATCGTTTCAGGACCTCATGGAACAGATCGGGATTACCGCCGCGCCAGCGGTAAATGGTCTGCTTGGTGTCGCCGACGTAGAAAAAACTGCGCGTACCGCTGTCGTTCTGCAGAATTTCGTCCGCCAGATTTTCGAGGACCTGCCACTGCAGATTGCTTGTGTCCTGAAACTCGTCCAGCAGAAAATGGTCCGTTTCGGAATCCAGGCGATAATCGATGAACAGTCTGTCTTCCATTGCCGGCGTCGAATATGCCTCGGCGGCCCGGGACAGGCCGAGCGTTATGCCTCCGGAGGCGAGGCCATGCGGCGAAAGCAGCAACTGGGCGTCGGTAAAGGTCATGTTGCCGGTCGCGACAAGGGCCTTTTCGTACCGATTTTCGTAAAGCTCCATGACCTTGAATATTCCGCCCGTTTTTTTGAGCAAGCGCTCGAATTGCAGACGGAACAGATTGTGATACAAGGCGCGGAGCGTCCGCGAGATCTTGTCCGGGATCAGGTATTCCTTGTTCGCGTACTCGATTCTGAGGTCGTCCCTGCCGGCCTTGCCAAGCATTGCGACGATCTGGCTCTGGATTTTGCCATCCAGAAAAACGTCCGGCTCCCATTCCGAGCCGGAATTGAAACCGCCCAGTTTGCCGATCAGTCTTGCCATGCTGTCCCGCATTCTTTTGCTCCAATCCCGCTTTTCGTCTATCATCCGTAAAATTTCCCCGCAGTCCGCTTTTCCGACGGACATAGGGGAACGCTCCAGCCACCAGGGCGCAGTTTTCCAGATAAGCGAAGAATTGCCCCAGGAAGCTTCCGAGGGCAGGCAAAGGTAGGCCTGGCGATAGTTGCCCAGGAAGTATTCAAGGTTGTCGGTGAAAGTTTTCTTTTCGGCGCCAAGCGTGGCTTGCCGGAAAGCTTCGAGAAAGATATTGGCGTCGGCGCTCCTGATTTGTTTTGAGCCGAATACGGCGGCAAGTATGCCCTCCCGGAACGACTCGGCGTCGGCGCTGTCGTTGTCCATCAGGTTGAAATCGGCGTTATTCAGGCCGAGTTCCAATGGAAAAGCCCGGACAATTCCGACGATAAAGCCGTCGATGGTGCCCAGGTTGATATTGTGCAGGTTCTCCACAAAACAGCGCAACATCGCTGAAAATCTCTCGTGCGAAACCGCGCCTGCCTCCATGTATGCGCACGAAAGTTCGGCCGCCTTTTGATTCTGGACGGCCTTGGTCAGATGGCGCATGATCGACTCGAAAATTTCGCCGGCGGCCTTGCGGGAAAAGGTGAGCGCGCAAATGCGGTCCGGCAAAACGCCGCGGGCGAGCAAACCCATGTAGCGGTGGGCAAGCCGGAAAGTCTTGCCCGATCCGGCCGAGGCGGAAATGGCTTTGTTTTGAAATATTGTCATTTCAAGAAAAAAAGATGACCCGCGAATCACGCGAAAGGACGCTAAAGGAAGATTCTTTTTAGCGCTATTTAGCGTTTGGCGGAAAATTTATTATTCCTGAGCCAATTTCAAAAGTCCGTTTCTGACCCACCCCCCGCTTCGCGTACCCCTCCAAGGAGGGGATCGTAACATGTTGCTCGTCAGTCTGTTAAGCTCCCCTCCAACGGAGGGGTGGCGCAAGCCGGGGTGGGTTCCGGAGAGACTTTTGAAATTGGCTCTCCTTTTTGGCAAAAAATTCCGCAATTTTTTCGCCATCAAAATAAGCGCCCATATTTTCGTTGAACAGACTTTCATAATCGTCGTATTTTACGTCCCCGGCCGGCGGCCAGAAGACCGCCTGCGTGATGCGTTCGATTATTTTTTGCGCGCATTGCCCGGCCGATTCCGCCAAGGACTCGTCAAAGCCCTCCCAGACTTCAATGCCGGCGCCTGCCATGGCCCTCGGCAGATTGAAGTAACAGAGTTCGATGTTGTCTGCGGGTAGGGCGGGAGAGCCTTGTCCTGCCGTGGTCCTATGCATCAGCCAATACAACGGCATCTGCAGGTCAAGCCATTGTTCGTTTTCGCCATGGCGGGCATAATCCGGTATTTCCTTCCGTGATTTTTTCAGATGTGTTTCAGCGGGATTTCCGGCCGTGTCCGATGTTTTGTAGTCGATAATCCGCATTCTGCCGTCGCGCCGGTTGCGGTCAATGCGGTCTATTTTGCCTGTAATTTCCATCCCGGCCAGGGCCATTCGGCAGGAAAGTTCTCCGGCGATGATTTCCCAGCCTTCCGCCGCGGATTCGGTCTGACGCCGGGCAAAAGCTTTCAGGCGCGCTTCGCATATTTCCCGCGCATACAGAATCGGAAAAGAGGAGTTTGCGCCGTAATTACGCGAAAAATAATCGCCCAGCAGCGCAAACAAATATTTTTGGACGGCGTTTTCATCCTTTGAGGCGGAGATTTCCGGGTTGCCGGAAAATTTTTCAAGTACGGCGTGGATGGCGCGCCCAAAATCCCTGGCGTCAAGTTCCGACTTGGTTTCGGTCCGTTCCATTTTCAGGATATGTTTCAGATAGAAGCGGAACGGACAGGCCAGGTAATCGCGGAATTGAGTGGCGTGCAGCGTTGACGGCAAACATGATGCGGCGTGAATCAATGGGGCAACCGGATCCAGCTTGAAAGAGATGGAAAACGGCGGCTTGTTAATGTCCTCCTCGATTTCCCTGAAAACAAGCTCGGTCCTGGCTGCCAGTTGTTCGTCCGGGCATTTGAACAAGAGGCGGGAGGGTTTGAGCGGATCGCCGGCCGGGCTTGTTTTGCCGGCTATTAAAATCACACAGCCGTCATGTTCGCGGGCTGCGAGAATCGACGAGAGCAGGTAGGCGTCGCGCGCCAGACGCGTTTCTCCGTTCCGCAAGCCAAGTATTTTTTTCAACGAATCCGGCAAAAAAATGTCGCTTTTGCGCCCGTCCGGGACCCGCCCCTCGTTAAAACCGGTGATGATCATCATGGGAGCGTCGTTCCATGCCAGTTCCAGCCAGCCGTCGAGCTCCAGCATGGCGCCTTCCCTGTGCCGCGGAATATCCAGATCCTCCAGGCCGCCGAGAACCACCTGATTGACCAGTGAAAACTGAATTTTTCCAAGGTAGGGCCGGGCATAGGCAATATCGTTCAGAATTTCGGCGACATGTCCGGCAACGGCCTTGAAATCGACGTCCTCCCTGGAATCGCCGGCCAGGTTTTTAAACGCAAATATTTGCTCAAGGAATTTCCGCAACGCCACATGCGGCTTTTCCTTCTTTGCGTCCGCCAGAATTTCGTTGCTGAATTTTACGGCTTTTTTTAAATTTACGCATAGGAATTTCAAGGTTGTAGCCGGGGACGGCGACCCCGAACCAGCCTGCAGCGCCGCCTCCGCGTCGGCAATGGTCTGAGGCAATGCCCTGTTCTGCAGTTGATCCAATTCCGACAATAACTCCGAATGATTTACGCCCAGCGCATGCCGGAGATAGCTTAATACGTCCGCGTTATGCAGGAAGGTGGATAGATTGGGGAATGACGGATCGTCAACCAGCCTGTGCCAGGCCTGGATCAAATGATATAAATGGTGGTCCTTGACCGGACGGTCGGCCGGATCAAAGGCGGTTATGCCCTCATTGGCAAGCCTGTCCTGAAGGTAGGGGATCACGTCGCGGTCCGGAACTCCGATGCAGACGCCGGAAAAGTCATTGCCGCTCTCCCGGATCAGATCGACAACCTGTTGCGCCTGGCGCGCCGGATTGGCCGCCGCAATGATGTTTGTTTCCGGCGCGGGAATATCAATCAAACGTTTCCGCCATTGATCAGCCAGCGGACGGCCCCACTCGTCAAAATGATCCTTCAGTTCTTCCGGGGCAGCCACCAGAATATTAACAGACATCCCGTCTGACAACCTTTCAAGCGTTTTTAAAGCCAACAACGAGGGGTCCGGCACTGAAGCAACTATTATTTCTTTCATCCCGGCCGGGAGTCGTGGCGATTCAGCGTCTGCCGGCGTTAACTCATACTGGTCGAAATGTCCGGTCTTATGCAGTTTCTCCAAATATAATTTTTCAAGCTTGCCCAAATCCCGCCAGCGCGGAAATTCCTGCAGATCGTCCGCGTGTTTTTCCAAAACCGAAGCAACGGAGAGGCAGGCTTCAGAAAGTTCCTCCCGCAGGTTCTGAATGAGTTTTGCCGTGGAAAGCGCCCATTGATTGTTGCCAGGCGGTATTCCGCGAGGGAATAATGCCGGGCAGTCATCGTCGCTCAGCCCGATCAACGTCTGGGTCAGAATCAGCCGGGCAAGGGGGGGAGTTGCTTTTTTGCCGGCATGATTCTGAGATTGAATTAAAAACAACGGGGTAACTATGCGCGCGCCCAGCAGGGCAAGTTTGTTTGCGCGGCACACCATGGCCATCTTTTCGCGCAGTCTGCGGCCGGATTCCCTGGTCGGGACAACGATCAAGGTGTCGTCCAGCCGCAGCATTTGTTCCGAGGGTTCGGCGCGGCCGAGTATCCAGTCCGCCACACCGGCGCATACATGTTTGTCCCAACCAAGGAAATGAATTTGTTTTGGCATGAAAATATATTTTCTTGCCTATGGTATGAAAATGTAATAGGTTTTGCAAACAAAACATGAACATTAATGCCGGAAAAAAACTGAAAGGGCGCAGTCTGCTGCGCCTTGACGACTTGTCCGAAACGGAAATAATCTATTTGCTGGATTTGGCCGACCACCTGAAGGAGAGAAAAAAACGGCGCGTGTACGGCAGCAGTCTGTTGCATAAAAATATCGCCCTTATTTTCGAAAAACCGTCAACCAGGACCAGGTCGGCCGGAATGATCGCGGCCTTTGACGAGGGCGCCGGCGCCGAGTATCTGGATGCCCATGACCTGCATCTTGGCAAAAAAGAGTCGGTCAAGGATTCCGCCCGGGTACTGGGCCGCATGTATGACGGCATTCTTTTCCGGGGCTTCAGGCAGGACACCCTGGAAATACTCGCAAAATATTCCGGCATACCGGTCTGGAACGGTTTGACGGATGACGAACATCCCACCCAGACGCTGGCCGACCTGATGACTGCCAGGGAATATTTTCACGGATTGAAGGGCCTGAAGTTTGTTTACCTGGGAGACGGCAGAAACAACGTTTGCCTTTCGCTGATGATGGGGTGCGCCAAAATGGGCATAGATTTTGTCGATTGTACCCCCCCGGAGCTGGTTCCGGCCGGACAGATCGTCGACAAGGCGCGCGAAACGGCGGACCGGCACGGATGCAAAATGGAAATCTCCCATGATCCGAAAACGGCGGCCAGGGGAGCGCACGTGATTTACACGGACGTCTGGGTTTCAATGGGCGAGGAAAAAAAAGCGGCCGACCGCATGAAACTGCTGCGGCCCTACCAGGTCAACATGGAAATCATGAGCGAAACCGGGCGGCTGAAAAACGACGGCGTGATTTTCCTTCATTGCCTGCCGGCCTTTCACAACCACGACACCTCCGTAACCGCCCAAAGCGGCGCGTTGGAGGTCACGGACGATGTTTTCGAGGCGCCGTTTTCAAAAGTTTTTGAACAGGCTGAAAACCGGCTGCATACCATCAAGGCCGTAATGGTGGCAACCCTGGCCGACGGAAAGGCGGTAAAATGAACACAGGCGTCGTTCCTCTTGGCGAATTTGGATGGGAGGCTTTCCAAAAACTTGATTTAAAACGGAAGGCGGAATGTTTTAACATGAACGGCCGCCCCTATCACGTGCTCGCGTCCCAGCAGTTCAACCGCAAGCTGCTCGAGGAACTCGGAGAACTGGCCACGAACGTCCGCCATATCGCCAAGACCAAGACCGGCATGGATTTCCTCCACAACCAGCTTTCCCATAAAACCGCGATGCTTTATTTCACGCAGCCCAGCACCAGGACGTTCCTTTCGTTTCACTCGGCCTGCCAGATCCTGGGCATGCGCACGGTGGAAGTGCGCGACACTTCCACCTCCAGCGAAATGAAGGGCGAGACCCAGGAGGATTCGGTCCGCACTTTCAGTTCCTTCTCGGACATCATCATCATGCGCAGCGCCATCCCCGGCCTTGCGGAAAAGATGGCCTGGGTGCTTTCCAATACCGAGAGACCCGTACCGATCCTGAACGCCGGATCCGGAAAGGATCAACACCCCACGCAGGCCCTTTTGGATATATACACCCTTCAGAGAAGCTTTGAAAAGCGGGGCGGGATAGATCGCAAAAAAATAATGTTTGTGGGCGATCTGGCGCGCGGGCGCACAGTGCGTTCGCTGGCGCAACTCCTTACAAATTACGATAAAGTAAAACAATATTTCGTGGCGCCGCCGCAACTGCAGCTCGGCCGGGACATACAGGAAATATTGTCCGAGGCCGGAGTCGACTTCGAACTGGGCCCTGATATGGAAAAATATATTTCGGAAGTCGACGCCGTTTACATGACCAGAATTCAGGATGAATGGGATGAACAGAAGGGCGCCAGCGGAAAAATCGACATTTCAAAATATTATTTCACGGCCGATCATTTAAGGTTGCTTCCGGCCCAGGCGGTGATCATGCATCCTCTGCCACGGCGCCAGGAAATAACCGTGGAAGTGGACAGCGACCCGCGCGCCGTCTACTGGAGGCAGGTCCGCAACGGCATGTGGATCCGCGTGGCCCTGCTTGCCTCCATTTTCGGGTGCGGACAGGGAATCCTTGATTTTCATGGGGCATGACTTTAAACCAACAGTATTCAAAGACCATGCGGATCGCTATTCCGCTGGACGACATTGTTGAGAAAAAAACGCCGGTTCCGAGAGTGGCGCTCAAATCGAAACCGTCGCAAACCGCCCCCTGGATCGTGACCGAGACCAACGGGGAGGGGGTGGACCGCTATCAGGAACTGCTGCACAGTCTTTACGACGCCGTTTTGATAACCAGGGCCTCGGGACAGATCGTCGACGTCAATGCCCGGGCAATGAGTTTCCTGCTTTATGACAAGGATGAGCTGAGCAAACTCAATATATCGGACATTATCATCGGCGCCGGCGAACAATTGCTGCATACCATCTGCCGGAACATTGAAAACAGCCGCTTCACGCTGATCGATGCCTATTGCCGGCGCAAGGACGAATCGACTTTTCCCGCGGAAATCGCCACAAACCGCCTGGTGTTGACCAAGGAGGGGCATTTGTGCTTTTTTGTGCGCGACATCACCCGGCGGAAAAAAGCCGAGGCCGAGCTCATTCAAACCGTTTCAAAATTGAAGGAGCTGGACACCGCAAAATCCCGGCTGATCGCCAACGTTTCCCATGAATTGCGGACGCCCCTGACGATCATCAACTCGTTCGTATCCCTGGTTCATGGCGGAATGGCAGGGGCGGTTTCCGATCAGCAAAAAGAATGCCTTTCCACCGTGCTGCGGAATTGCGACCGTCTGGCTAATTTAATCGACGACATCCTTGATCTCGGCCGCATCGAGTCGGGCAGGGAGGAATTCAAGCGGAGGCGCATGGATTTACCGGCGCTGTTGCGCCAGTGTCACCACGATTTTCTGCCAAAATTCATCTTCAAACGCCAGGAATTGCGCCTCGAAATCCCTGAAGGAGAGTTTCCGTCCGCCCTGGGCGACGCCGACAAGATCGCCCAGGTCATCACCAACCTCGTCGGCAATGCCAACAAATTCACTCCGGAGGGCGGAACGGTTGTGGTGAAGTTGAGCCGCGAGGACGCTCATGCCCGCGTGGATGTGCTCGACAACGGCCCCGGAATCGCCACCGAAGATCAGAAGAATCTTTTTGAGGCTTTTACCCAGGTTGAACGCTCCGCAAACGCTTCAGGCAGCAAGGGCACCGGACTGGGGCTTACCATCTGCAAACAAATCATTGAGGCGCACGATGGATTCTTGAAACTGGAGAGCGAAACCGGAAAGGGCTGTTGCTTTTCATTCTCTCTGCCGCTTTACAATGAACAAATCGGCTTTGACGCCTTTATCGGAGACCGCTCGCGTTTCATGCTGGCCAGAAATCGCAAGCCGATGGCGGCGCTGGTTACGGCTGCGGAAAAAGAGACCGGCAAAACAATCGCCAGTCAATTGGCGCCGCTGGTGGCCGCAGCTCTGGGATGCGCGGAATGGCATGCGTTTGCGCTGGAATCTGAAAATGCGGTTTTTGCCGTAACCGACCGCACTGATCTGAAAAAGGACGTTTTTTCGGCCAAATTGCAGTCCGAAGTCAGGGACAAGCTGCGCGACTTGAATGTTTCCTTGTCTTGCGCATTCCTGTTGCCCGAGGCTTCCATGCCGCTTTCCAACTGGCTTGCGGAAGCCAAGACCGGCCTGGAGCCGCTCCCGGCTGGTCCAGCGTATGAAAAGGCAATAAAAATCATGATCGTGGATGATGACCCGTCCGTGCTGGCCATGATGAGAGAATTTCTCGGAAAAATCGGCGGAAAAATCGAAATTAAAACGACCGGTTCCGGATATGACGCCTGCATCCAATTCGGAAATTGGAAGCCGGACCTGGTAATTCTTGACTTGCACCTTCCTGATATCGACGGCCGGAAAGTGTTCGAGTCCATGCTGAAGGGCGCCAGCGGACACCAAATGAAATTTCTCGCCATTTCCGGTCATCCGGATGATATCCGCGAAATCATGCGGATGGGATGCAACGATTACCTTGCCAAGCCGTTCGATTTCAACAGCTTTTCGGCAAAGATCGGCGGCCTGCTCGGAATGAATTGAAGGCGGATATCGGAGGCCGACCGAGAGTCACAGCTCATTTCCGTTTTATTTCCATCTGCTTGCGCCGGACATAATCCCTGAATGATTTTCCGCGCAATTCGGCAGCGGGAACCGTTTTGGAAACATTGCCGGTCCCGCCGGCCATTTGAACGACGAACCGACCGGGCAAATCCCTGGCCGTCAATTTTGGACCGCCGGCAGACTTGACCATTTCCGCCAGAACACCCCGCAATTCATCGATGTTCCCAGGCCAGTCGTATTGCAGAAGCGCGGCATAGGCCTCTGACGATATCGTGTGTGGCGCCGCAAAAACGGGGGATGCTTCGTCATGGATTATGGCGCCAAGGAGCGGCAAAATATCATCCCTGCGTTTACGCAAGGGCGGCAGGGCGATGGTGAATGCCGATAATGGTCGAAGCCATCCGATTGATTCATCCAAATGCCGGCAATTCGCCAGCAGCCTTGCATCAACGGCATGCGCTTCAGTTCCGGTTGTCTTTTTCGCGGTCCGGGATTGAATTTTTTGCATGAACTCGCGTCCGGCTTGTTCGGAAAGGACATTTATGTTTTCAAAAAGAACGGTCCCGCCTGCGTTTTTCTCGAGCTGTTCCATCAGAAGGGAAGCCTGAGCGTCCGGAGCGGACAAAGGGGACCTGCCGGCCACGGATGCGCAATCGAAGGACAAGAATTCCTTTTTTGAGCGGCTGCTGAGATCGTGCAGGGTGCGGGCCGCGAACTGTTTCCCGGTTCCTTCTTCGCCTAAAAACAGAATGCTTTCGTTGGTGGGCGCAATGCGTTCAAGTGATCGGGAAATATCCTGCATCTGCCTGCTGCGAGCGATAATTCCGTGCCAGAGCCATTTTTTATAAACCGATTCGTCGAGCGCCATATCGGAACCGTTTGTGCAGGGCTGCTCAAGCACCTTTTGCACCACATCCAGAAGCCCCTCAGGATTAAACGGTTTCGTGATGAAATCGAAAGCCCCTTGTTTCATTGCCTGCAGGGCGGTGTCGAGCGTGGCGTGGGCGGTCAGCATAAGCACGGGCGTCTCTATGCCATGCCGGCGCAGAAATTCCAAAAGCTGCAGCCCGTCCATTGGCTGCATGCGTATGTCGGAAATGATCAGATCAAATTTTTTCTGCAAGGCAAGATTGCCTGCGCTCACGGCCTCGTTGAATTGCGTAACCTCGTGGCCCCTGCTCTTGAGGATCATCGTCAACGCCGTCAAAAGGTCGGCTTCGTCGTCGATCAATAATATGCGCGCCATTTACCGCTTCTTTGCTCCGGCAATCAATTTTTTCAAATGGGCCACATATGCCGCCGCCCCGCCTTCCTCGTAGCCTGTGCCGGCCAGCACCTTGCCTTCGGCGTCCAGAATGAGAACGGTGGGAAATCCCTGCACCGAATATTTTTTCATCAATTCGGAATTCTGGGCCTTGAGCTTCTCGTTCTGCTCCTTTTTTCGCGGGAAATCGGCCAGAAACAATATCAGATTGTCACTGGCAAACTCCTTGAATTCCTTTTGAGAAAACCCTTCGCGGTCCAGCTTCATGCACCAGCCGCACCAGTCCGA